>Ga0209489_102763_pt1 | contig 35137 bp, 11 predicted proteins | sample SiratrowhiteBW_FD_187527 | JGI IMG/M metagenome (GOLD analysis project Ga0209489, IMG submission 187527) | Root nodule microbial communities of legume samples collected from California, USA - Siratro white BW (SPAdes) (version 2) | ecosystem: Host-associated > Plants > Roots > Nodule | place... | reverse complement strand
TTTTTTTTTTTATTATATATATATATATATATATATATATATATATATATAGTACATTAAACTTAAACTTAATAATAATAACAATGTTGAGTTTTTATGCATGTGATTTAAAAGTAAAGTCAATATTTTCGAAAATTTTATAATTATACATGATTTTTAAGATATGATTAAAAATAAAAGGTAATATTTTCTTTTATGCACACCATTCATATTTCTTAAATAGAGAACAATACTTAAAAGCAAGTTTATTAACCAGTTTGATTCAGTATTGAGAGAAAATAAAAACTGAATTAAAATAAAAAAAATCAGTTTAATTTAGTTTAATTTTGAAAACATTATCATCAAAGTTAACTAAATCAATCTATAGGCTGATTTAGTTTTAATATATCAGGTTAGGTCCAATGATATACTAGAATTACGTTGAAGAACTTAATTTGAAGAATGTTATGTAGGTATTTTATATTGTTATTATAGTATTTGATGGATGGATTGATTTTATAAGAATGATTTAAAATAATAAATAAAAACTTTTATTTTTTTAGTAATTAGAGTTGTAGAAGATATTTGAAATGAATGAAATAATTTAAAAGTGATTATAAATTGTTATTCTTAGTTTTTAAAAACTAAATTACTTATAAATAAACTTGTTTGAACAAAGTATAACTACAAGACTGATATATATTTTAAATATGATGTCCACTAATAAGAAATCAAATTATTTATTTAATTTAATTTAATTAAGTCAAATCATGATAGAGTTTACTTTACTTTACTTTAATTAAATTATAATGTAATTTAGTTTATTTTTAAAATATTTTTAAATTTTGATAATAATTTAATTTAATTTATGTATTTTATCCACTTTTATTAATAAAATATATTTCTTACAACATGATAATTGATTAGATTGGATTTGTATAATTGGGAGAGACAAATTTATGTATAGGCAGAGCTGTTAAGATGGGGCCTTTGCTTAGTGTAACTCCACAATTGTTAATTGCAGCCCCAACAACCTTTAATTTAATTGAGAGTCGTGTTACTTTGTGGTTGTTCTCCGCGTTTCGAATTCCAATATTCTGGTGCTGCTGCTGATAGAAAGGAAAAGTGAAAAAATATTTTAAAGTTTGAGAATTAATGATTTATATTTTAATTAATAGATAAAATTATAATATAGTTTAAAAAATAATTAATTTATTAAGTGTAATCCATAAAAATATACTATTATCGCATCTTCAACTTCACACATCTCTAGGACAGCATTATTTGTTCAGATTTTTCCTTGGATGTCTTCTGACAACTTTTTGTAGTTTACTCCAAAAGATAAAGTCATTATTACTCACTAAATGTGTAAAAAAAATAATTTCAAAAGGTGAATTTCTCATATTTCTTTACAATTAATTCAGCTATCTATGCACCTTAAGAATTATATTAACGGAATTTACAAAGCTTACAAGTCCCCTCACAATTTTAGACCAATTAATCGACAATTAAGAATTCTTTTGTCAATTAAAATAAAACTATCACGTTGATTATAAATTATATTATTTGTGAAATAAAATGGTGGATATTTATTTGCTAGCTATTTTGTTACTGATCCGATAAAAAATAGTCATATCATTATGTTTTTTTTTTTTAAATAATCAATTGAATATAAAAATAAAACTGAAATTTAAAAAATAATAATAAGAGTGTAATCAAGGCGTGTATAAAAGTTAAAAAGGTATTAGAAAAGAGGGTTGTTGTTGTTCTAACGCAACTGAGCGGGTAGAGGGAACAATTGGAGTACACGAAACCCATATTTGAGAATTGTGTTGTATTTCTATTCCAATGGAATCCCTTTCTTTCGTTTCATTCGCAAACCACACACAGCCCTAAACCCCGACGCCATCCCTCCTCCTTATACTCATAACCGTCGTGGTCGCCGCCTCCGAAAGCACGGCGGCAGCCGTCCACAACAAATACCGTGTTTGGAAGCATTTAATGTAAATCGCATGCACACCAACCAACAATCTCCATTAAACGAAGCAAATGGATCTCAAAGCTTCGGTGGACCCGGACCCGGACCAGCTTCGGGTCAAGAGGAAGACCCTTGAGGCTGTGCTCTTGCAGTGTCAGAGAGCTCTCGAATTGATTAACGCTACTTCTTCTTCTTCTGCTTCTGCTTCTGCTGAGGTGGAAGAAGAGGATTGCGAGGCTGACGGCGAAGCTGAGGCCATTGCGTCTACCGATCCTCATGCCGACCAGGTACTTCCTCTTTCGCTTCTAGGGTTTCGGTTTATACGGATTTTTTATTTACTTATCGAACAATATCATTATTCTGCTGTTGACAGAATTCATGACAAAAAAACGTGTTCTTGAATTTACGTGCATTTACTACTGCTGTTCTAGTGATACAAGCGGTTTATCACGGTGGATTCTGTAGTTCGTGTTGTGTTTTCGGAGACTTTGATTTGGTCATGGATGCCTTGGCAGTAGTGTTTATACGGGGTCAAAGGGACAGTTAATAGAATTAGTTATTAGTATTTTGAAAATAGGAAAATAAAATTGGGACAAAAACTTAGATACACTTCCATAGGTGTTTCTCAAACATTTATTACGTGGGTGACAAAGGTGAAACTCTAAATTTTATTAGATTAACACCAAAAGCGATTAAAGGATTGCACATAAGTTTTCTTATAAAATTTGTTCATTATAGACTTAAGGATATTGGTAGGGAATAATTGTTAATAGTATGATTTTGGCACTACCTTAATATGGGTAATATAACTGATTATCTTCCTAACACCACAGCCCATGTGTCTCAATGCAGTTACGTGATCTGCTCAAATCAAGAGTTGAATGCCCTGCCTTTCTTCAAAAGTTGGAGTGTGCTCAGGCGTCAGTTTCACAGTATATAGACGGTATCTTCTGCATTTTGGTGATTTCAAGTAATCAATGTTTTCTCTCCATTGTTTCAAATTTAGAATGAAAAAAGTGCTTGGTTGTGTTGTGGCAGAAGAAGGTAATTCTTGGGATATGGTTGGTGAAAATGATCTCTGGGAAGGCCAGCGAGATGACTCGGACCAAGAAGATTATGTCCTTGTTAGACAAGAGGATATAGTGGAGGGCATCGCATGCTTCATGGCTGCATATTTGCTGTCTATTAAGCAGACTAAGGTATGTGATATGTATCTACTTGTCGTTCAGTTGCTCTATACTTTGTGTATTAGTTCTCTCTTGCTTTGTTTAATTCGTTGTGATACCGTTTGAATAATTTTCCTGTGCAATAATTTGAAAACTGAGAAATTTTTTTTGTTTGCTTCAAACTTCAATGTACACTGGACCTTTTTGCTTTGTTGTGTCTGCTTATACCTACAAATATGCAAATTCCAATCGGGAAAATGATTTGTATGTTTCTCAAAAGCTTTTGGGGAATTTTCTTTTCGAATCATCTTTGAGGTTCTCTTCTATATGTTTTTCCATCCATGTTGTGTAGAAATGTATGCAAATCATGACAAGTCGATTATGTTTATATGATATGGGAATAGAACATTTAAAAATATTGGATACGAATACACTGGGGATGTGTATTAAATAAAATACTTCATGTGAACTTATGTTTGCACTAAAATATTTGCAAGGAAGCTAGAATAGGTATGCTTCTCTTGTTGGTTTTGAAACCTCATTTGAATCTGTTGCAACCTGACCGAGAAACCTCAATTTGCACAGATTGGCTTCATGTCATCGTTCTGGTGTTTTTTTTTTTATCTTTTAGCATGACTGTTGTCTGCTTTGTTTGACACTCACTCTATTTTGGTTGCAATAAATGATCTATGTTTTTATTGTGGTTTTCATAAACTGATGTTGAACCATGTCAGGCCACATGACTACTTGATAATATTATATACGTATGCCACTAATATTTCTTTACAAAGTCAAACTGGAAACTGCTGGATTTAATATTTAATAATGAAGTTTAAGTTTATATAGTTCCTATTTTCTCCACAAGGATGTCTGTCCACTTAGTTCTGTTAAATGTTAGGAAATAAGTTGCAACTTGCTATTTACTATTTCGATAGGCAGTGTTCAAGAAGTCTCAATTACTTTAGAGGCTTTTTCCATAGTCTGCTTCTCTGTAGCCCTTCTTATTCATGTGTTGGGTAACAATCACTTCACTTGCATTGTGTAATAAGGAATGTCTTTCTCTTCTTTGGCTGTGAAGAATGTTGTTTTATGAAATACATCTACAATTAGTTGCAGCAAATATATTCTACCTAATGCATTTGAAATTTCTTCTCTCTAATTGACTTGTTTGGTCTTTGTAGGATTTAACGCCTATCCAACTCCAGGACGGTGAGTTTGTTGGCATTCTTCTTAGTATATACCTTACTTTTGTTATTCTTCCGTATATATGTGTGATTAGCAAGAAATAACTGTTTATCATATGCCTTTTTCATTCCACATAACTTTCTATGATGTTATTGAGACAAGTTCATTGTAAGTTAGCTAAAACAATGGGAAATAATTTCTGACTATTTGTGGTTTGTTCTATTAGCCCTTAGCAAGACATTCTCCGTGAAAAAGAAAAAGGGAAAGCTACGAAAGGCTTGGGATGGGAGCAAAGTTATTTATAATGTTGCATCGTGGGGGGCTACGGCCATAGGGTAAGTGGTTATTCCAACTCCCCACCTATTTTTCATAATTAAGGACTAACTTGCATTAATAATCTGACATATCTCGCCTGTTCTGTCTGATAGCATACGTTTAATATGCCTTGTGTGTCATGTTTATTCGTAATCATAGTTGTTTTTACATCTGGTATAACAAGAAAGTCATTCCCAGTTATTTTTTTCCTCTTTTATTAGGCTTATAGTTTCATTTTTTTCATTTGACATTCTTTACAGGATATATCAAAACCCTGTTATTCTTAGGGCCGCAACTAAAGCATTCTGGACTTCTTGTCATGTTATATCGAAGCTTCTCTGATTTGCCCGTGCTGCTTGTAGCAAAGTTGTGATGTAGTTAGTAATTTAACTCTTGTTCCGCTGCTTGTGCTGCAATGTACTTGACGCCTTTGATTTCAAATTCAATTTCTTTGCACAACAGATCAATTGATTTAAACGGAGTTTGACATTGTAAATATCAATTGATTTTAACAGAGTTTGACATTGTAAATATTACCATTCAAATGTTTCCGCCCGTAGTTCCAAGCTCAAGCCTTGAACATAATCTCCCTACATGTTTGAGAGCCGTACCTATGTTTCTTTTAATTTTTTTTCTAACCGATTTTAATTGAAACCTCACTCCATCCTCCACTTCATTATCTGTGCCTTAACTTCATTGAACTGATGTAATTCTGGCACTCAATACAAAACTTTATTCTAAGAATTATGTCAGAATATCATTTCCGCGAACAGTTCAGAATATTATGTCAATACAAAACTTTATACACATTTGCAAACTTAAAGAACGAGGTTGAGATGTCCGGTGCTGTTTATCCCCTATCATGTTTTTCTTTTTTGAAATTATTTGGGCGCGTTAAATCTTTAGTCCCATTGCTTTCTATATTAAAAAGTGGTGGATCCTTGGAGTAGGAAGTTCTAAATAGGACCCCAGATCAGGAAGGGTTTTTTTAGTATATTTTCTTATGGTGAGATTGTCGATTCTTATCACTTAGCAATCAACACTTAATTAGCAATTAGTTGTATAATTTTCTTAATATGGCAAATTCCTTTTATACTTGTACAGGGCAGGTCTATTTACTTTTAAACTTAGGTAAACTAGAATTACTTCTAAACTTAGGTAAACTAGAATTACAAATTACCATAAACTTAAATGACCATTTACTTCCACACGAACAAATATAATTTTAGAATTTCTTTACGCATGAAAAATCAGTTTTAGTGCTCTTTATTTTTAGAAAAGTAAAAGTTATTAGTACTCTTAATTAATTCATGGAGGTTGGTTTCGAGGAATAAAATTTTATTTCTATTAATTATATTTATGTGAGACTTTTATTTCGATGAACATGTACGGTTGTGACTAGTACGAGTATTTTAGATTTCTGAAAATAAACTATTTTCTACAATATTTTTATAAAATTTATACCGAACAGAAAATTACCTTTAGGAAAAGCCTCTTTTAAAGTAAAATTAATGTTCTTAAGTGTCGTTTAGATTTTGGAGAAACAAGAAAATTTATTATCTATAACTAGTTAACTAAATTTTTACTTTTTATGATTAAAAAAACATCAATAATGAGTGGTGATGATAAAAGAATCGAAAGTGTCTTTATTTAATTATAACAATTAATACAAAATAAATTATTTTTTCACATATTGTTACAATTTTGTTTGTGTTTTGGTAATAAGTTTCCATTGCAAGAATAATTATATAAAAGATTAAGTAAAAAAATACGATATAAATAAATTAATATTATCGTAAACTTTAAAAATTATAATTAAATAAATGTAATTTTTTGTTTTTGCAGAAATTTGACTTAAAATGAATGGAAGGAGTGCAGGAGATTAGAGCGTTAAACTAGGAATGAAGATGAATACAAGAGTTGCATCTTTTTGGTACTGGACCGCGGTGTGATTTGATTTTTTTTGCTTGACCAGGTGCTATGGGGCATAGGTTGTTGATCCGAATATCCTGTTTCAGAAACCCAACATTGGATACGTTTGAGCTATTATTAATAGTCTGTTAATGGTCGGCGATTTATAAGTTTTATAATAATATGCAGCATGTTGTGCAGTTACGAGATTATTATAAGAGTCCTCAGACTAACATGTCCTCGTCCAGCGTAACAAACTACTAAAATAATCGAAACCGTGAATCTAGGGATAAATAATCAGTACCTCTACTTAAAATATAGAAAATCAGGTACTCTTATCCAACAAAATACTTGAATTCAAGAAGGGATAGATATATAAATGAAATACCCCTCATTAAAAAAAAAAAAATTCTTATTTGGTCGGACTTAGAGTCCCTGCTTTGATTCAGAACAGTTATTGATCTGGATATTCTGTTCGAGAAACCGAACATTGGGTACGTTTGTTACAATGAAGGTATATCTTCTGTACCGAATGTTATTTTATGCTGCCGGATCAGAATAAAACTACCATTATAAAATACTTTTGCATATCATATACAGTAATGATTACCTTAAATCCATCACAATGGTAAACTATAATTGAATACTAATATAAAATTATTTCATACTATTCCAAGCACGAAAATTTAACCCTCTCCTTTTCCAGATCATGCCTCTAAGTCTGCATAATCAGCTACTGCTAACTGATTGCACCAAACAGCTGCCCTAATCCCATCACCAAAAATGTAGGCAGCCAAAAGAACAGTTTATTCAATTTTATTTACCCACTGGGCTCTCCAGCCGGTTACATGTAGTTTCAATTCAGAACACCAAAACTCAAACAACATGAAGAATGTCTCAACAGAAATGTCCATTTCCGTTAATGATACAACATTGAAACTAAATTATTGCAGGCAACTTCTATTCTAATGATCCGTATTCAAACCCAACCAACTGTAACATTATGAATTTCGTTAGTCTAACTCAAGCATACGATTCATCAATGTTGCATTCCCCAAGAAAAACCTTGATGCTACGAGGTGATCCACAGCTGCCTTCGGCAATTAGTGCTCTGTCATTGGCGGCCATGTGTGCAATAATCTTGTAAATCATTTCAATCTGCATACAAGTGAAAAATGTTACCGAACTTCTCCAATGATTCTTAAAAGATGGGATAAGGAGGGATCATATATTTACATCTTCAGGAGCATGGCAACGCTCAGCTACTTCTTCAAGTGTCAATGGTTCAATGGGATCTTTGCAGCTGAAAACAGAAACATATAACATATCATATACCTCACTAAAAATATATACAAGGATTCAAAAACACACACAGCGAGTCCGTATTTCAGACATATATTGGCCCTTTGATTATTATCCTTCAGAAATCCACTGAAAACAACTGTTAAATTTTACAAGACCCCAGTTAAGACCGAAAGAACCTTGGTACTTAACAAACATCATACCTTGCCTCATTTAGCACTGCTAACACTCGCTTCTGAAGTGCCAGTACTTCACCAGCTGCCTTTTTACCAGCCTCCACACCTAAACATTGTCATAGTTCAGACTTAGATGTGGCTGAATGCTAGAACAAACAACATAATACACTTCCATATGTAAATTCAGTATTCTTGACTCAATTTCAAATCGGTAATCATTGAATCCTCCCAAAACAGGACAGGCTAAAAATTCTAAATCGACATTGTCAAAATAATTCTTATCGGAAATAAAGAAACTTCCAAGACAGGTTAAATAAATTATATTTTACCAGGTTGATGATAAGCATTTATGTTGACAAGGGAGGCATAAATTCCTACTGCTCGTTCGTAGAGTGCAATAAGAGCACCAACTGTTCTTGGTGTCACTTCTTGTACAGAAACTGTGATGGACTCTCTGTCATTAGCATACAGAGCTGACCTTGTTCCCTATAGAAACTCCAATTTTAGCATGAAGGGGAAAACAACCTAACAACATTCTTAAACAAAACTATAAAATTCAGTAAGGAATTATGCTCGATCATACCTGTAGCATACCAAACAAGTAGTCACCACAGGTGACACCAGGTTCAAGTTCCCAATCATGACCAGGGGGTCTATCACGTAGCACCTCAATGAATGTCACAAAGAAATTGTGTACACCCTCCCTCAATTGTTGGATGTAGCTGCAAGGGGGGCAAATGTTAGTAGAAAGTAATCAATAAACTGTACTTAAAAAGATTGAGTATGAAAACTCACGCGTGTTGATCAGTGCTTCCTTTATTTCCATAAACACTAATTCCTTGATTAACCTGTAATATCCAAAAGTTAGATTCTGGTATATAATTAACTCATGAGGGATTTAAGCAGAGTAAATTTGATATAACAGCGTGGCAGATCCAGTGTTATAGGAAAGATAAGATCAATTGTTAAAAGTGCCTGGTCAAGTTAGTCATGTCAGATGTGACTAAAGAGCGCTCCGCAAGAAAGTATGACAATGTATACATGACACCAATACAAGCCAAGAATTAAAAATAACAGACCATAGGGTTCATTATGCTACTTCCTTACGCAGGCACAACTGTGATCTTCATTTAAAGAGACATAAAAATTAACCCAAAAATGCAGGACAGAGCACAGAAATGTTATTTAGTTTGATGCACCTAAGAATAAGACATACCCGATTACCATCCAAGTCAAACTCCTTGCCTAGAGATTCCATGACCAGCTGCTGCAAGTATCTACTGAATAATAACAGGCTATCCTTGTATGGAAGAATAACCATATCCTACAGAATAAGGAGGAAAAGTAAACAATGATAAATAGTCAAATAAAACAGACGACAGATGGTAATAGATCATAAATCCCACCTTGGATCCTACACCGTCTGTGGCCCAATACCAACATAAAGCCAGAAGAGCTGCAGGGTTATTCCTTAACTGCAGAAATGCATATATTAATCAGAGCAGTAACTAAACTTCAAACTCAAGCAACATATAAACGTATTTGTCACATGAAGCATCAATAGTATGTAACATGATTAAAAATTGATGTATACCACAGTACTTCTATTTGCCTCATCCATCAATGCTGCGCCAGCAAGCATTTCTCTGATATCAATGCCCTAAATTAAAAGAATTGTAAGAAAACACATAACATCAAATGTATATACACAAACAATTAATCTACATTTATGGCCACTTACCTGAAGGGCTGCTGGAAGCAGGCCAACTGCAGACATCTCTGACGTTCTGCCTCCCACCCAATCAAACATAGGAAATCTAGCTAACCAGCCCTCAATTCTGGCAGTGTTATCCAACAAAGAATTTTCTTGTGTTATAGCAACACCCTGCATTACAGCATACATTGGCAAATTGTAATAATTTAAAAAACCGAAACTGAACTAACAGCAGATATGCAAATGATGGAGGGTCAACAGCATTTAATTTTCCCACAACTTTAGGAAAAAAACAAATATAATGTAACTCCCGAAGTTTGAGCTATTGCTGGACAGTGTACGCAAAGCTGTGAAAACAGTAAGTATAGGAGACAGAAAATTGAAATTTTGAGAATCTACATATTGGTAACTGCAAATCAATCTAGTTTTTTCAACCGCAAAACTATCACGATTGTAGCACCATAATAATATCAGGTATCTGAACTTCTGTTTCAAACATAATAGTGTATTATAAATAAAAAAATATAAAAAAAGTGAAAACCTGAATTAAACCTGTTTCGGAAAATCCAAGCCTGCTTCACGAAAGGCCTTCTGCACTTCCAACAAACCATTTCTAGTCTCTGGGGTACCTCCACTCTAAAGATAATCGAAATGTTCAAGTCAAAAGACATCTTTCATGCACAGACGTAAGCATCATAGTAAAAAAAAAAAAATGCATAATCTCCACAAAACCTTTGAAGTCACAATCACAAGTGTTGAGGCTAGCTCCGGCCCAAGCTGTGCAATCTGATGATCAATTCCAGCAGGATCCGTGTTGTCAACAAATCTTATCTGTGGTAGAAAAGCAGAAGAAGGCAACACCATCATTAAATGCTTCCGAGAAATTAAAAAAACCAAAACTTCTTAGTCGAAACCTTAGTGTTCTTGGTCCATGCAATAATTTCTCTAACAATAGAATAGATACCTTGAGTGGAGGATTATCAGGAGCAAGTGCCTCTGCAACAAACTGTGGTCCAAGAGCAGAACCTCCAATTCCCACAGACAGTATCTGAGTAAATCGACCCTCCGGAGACGAAGGAGGCTTAATCTGCCAAAGTACATTGATCACCAAAAACCTTAACACCTCAACAAAATCCAAGACACTTGAGATACAAAAAGAAAGAGAGGGAGGAGAAGCTACTGAACTGACCTTACCACTAACGACGTCGTTAGCGAACTTGGAAACAGCATCGAGAGTGTTCTCAATCTGCGTCTTCAGGAACGAGTTGGGCGCGCGCTTAGGGTCCCTCAACCAATAGTGCCCCACCATGCGACCCTCATCGGGATTCGCGATCGCACCTTTCTCCAGCTCTTCCATCGCCTTAAACGCCGCTTGAAAATGGGGCTCCATTTCCGTTACGAACTCGTCCGTGAACCCGACCCGACTCACGTCCAAATACACACCCAGCTCTTTGTGCTGGTACAGCCAATCCACGTACCGCCGCCACAGCGCACGCGGATCTTTCTCCAACCCCTTCGCCGCCGCCACCGCCGCCCCATCAACCTCCCGAGCCACCGCGCGCGTTGTCACAAGGCTGAGTGTGCGATCGGCGCGGGGCGCGTGGAAGGAGACATGATCTTTGCGGAGAGGGTGGGTCAACGGCGGCGATTGGTTTGGGAATTTTTTGAGAGAGGGGGAAGAGGTGTAAATGCCTGAGATTGATGATGCCATAGTTTTGGGATATACGTTGAAAGTTTAAAGCTTGAAGCAAGGGTTCACGTTAAGGTTGTTTGGATCATGAGATTTGGGAGAATGGAACATGCAAGTGATGTTGAAGAAGAGAGCGGTTTTGTCTTTGTTGAAGTTGAAAGTTGTTTTTGTAGCTGTGTGCGCTCTTTGTGATATTAACTACGCTCACGCGCCGGTTGGTGGGGAGTGTGGTGGCACTTCCTATGACAATGTATGTGTCAGTTGGTCCCAGAATCTATAAATTCATTTTCTTCAGCTTCTCTGTTTAGTTATGTTAAACTCAAACACACTTTTTACTCACATGATATGATCTAAGGAATTTACTTTCATATCTGTAATAATCCAAAAACTAATTTTTATTCTAAAGATATGATTTTGATATAACAGTGTAGTCTATAATGGGAAATATAACATCTTTTTTATAATTTGGCTTCGTTAATTAATTTTTTTTTTCTTTTTAAAACCGGTTCAACCATAAAATGAGGCGAATTGGAAAACGATGTACTTGAGGGGCCTTGTCTCTGTCACGAGTGAGGTTGAGAGCTCGAAGCTCCTTTCCTTTTAACATGAATCATGTTTCCGAAGAGGCCTTTATTGAGTTTGTTTGAGTGTTTTTTTTCATTATTTTTTAACTTTAATCAATCATTTTCAATTTTCTAATCTAAATTTAATTTAATTTTTATAAACAAAATACGAATAAATAAAAATAACATTATATCAAAATGTAACTATTTATTAAAAAATATTAATTTATAATAATTTTAATCATGATATAATTTACATGTTTAAAATATTTTATTATAAATTTTAGCTACATCTGTGCATTACATATTCTACAATATTTTTTAAAAATAACTTCATATCATAGTATACATTATTTGTTGTAATTTTAAAACATAATTTACCCATCCGCAAGTTCTATAGTAATCTTAGAGCTTTTTTTTCAAATGGTTAATAATCAAATAAATATATCAACTTTCACATAAAATCAAAACATAAAATATAGTTTTACAATTGGTTCACTCAATTTTGCTCTACATCGTCTATAATTTACTTCAGATAAGAAAAGACGAGCTAACCTATCTCCTATAAACAATTGTGTTTTATTTACTAAACTATTTATTAGTTACCACAAATTTAATTAAATTGTGATGTTACATGTTTTATTAATCAATTATTAATTATGCCACTGAATGTAATTTTTCTACAATCTGATTAGGAGAGTTTCGTTATCCAAATATGAGATGCAAATTTTATCTAAGAAGTTATTTAAAAAAGAAATTCAGCTAGTAGCGACATGCAACTCGAGGAGTGGTGATTGCAAATAGTTGCAAAGCATAACAAGTGTGGCGTGGTGATACCCTTTATCGTCCACAACGACCATAGGAGTCTTCAAAATCCAACATTTTGATTTAGATTTTATATTGAAAATTAAGAAGCAAATCAAACTAAAACTTACAAAATCACTTATTATCTTTAAATATAAAGCTATATTATTAGAATTAATTAATGATTATCAGACATACATCAGTCTCTTCAAAATTATTTATATTTTCATTGTATTTTAGTTACAATTTATTTTAAAATAAAATAACAAATTTACATTAGAACTTTTACGGTAAAATTATGTATTTTGTGTATAAGTATGTGAAAAAGTTGAAAGTATGAGTATAATAACAATCATACAAAATTAATTCACATTATGTCTTTCAAAATCAAATTGATCCAAAGAAATAACTGGTTCAAATCGAAGAACAAAACAACAAATTGGTTTTGAATTTTATATTAAATTTAAACTATACCAATATTTAGTTCACATAACTGTTTAATAAAAAAATTAATCAAATAAAGTGGTAGACAACTCTGGCATCCCATAAGCATGATAAAAGAAATCAATAAAGAAATGTAATATTTAGTTCACATTACTGTTTAATAAAAAAATTTAATCAAGTACAACTCTAGCATCCAATAAGGATGTTAAAAGAAATCAATAAAGAAATGTAAAATATTAACAATATAGTATTATAATTCTAACTTATAATTATTTAAAATAAATAATTAATTAATTAAATCACAAGAGACCAACTGGTCTACCTGTCTATTTGGGACAGAGCAAAACAAGCTAAAATTCTCATCTTAACCTGTAATTTTGTTGGAGAATTCGTGCTCACTGTTCCATTAATGTCAAGCCTGTAGTTCTGTGCTTCCTTTATTTCCAAACTAATTATTTGATTAACCTGTAGAATCCAAAAGTCAGATCCTGATATTTCGTTAACTCATAAGGGATTGAAGTATCTAAAGACTAAATACAGAAAATGTGTTATAGCAGCAATGAAGATCCATCGAAATAGGAAAAATTATGACCCCTTATCATCGTTGATAACTTATCAACGATGTCTGGTCAAGTTAACAGCATCAAATTTGACGCATGGAGGCTCCACATGAAAGCATGACACGACTAACACAGATGAGGAATTAAAAGAGGCAGACCATACAGTTCATTGGGCTAACTGGTGCAGGAAGAACTGTAAACTTAATTAAAAGACACGGAAAAATTAACACAAAATGCAGGACAGAGCTCATAAATGTCATTTAGATTTGATGCAACAAATCTCCTCTTCAAAATTTTGATAGATGGTGCCTAGCTACATTGTAATTTCATCAATTGCACTGCTAGTTTTTCTGAATGCAAAACTTCTATATGATCCTTTCCCTCGAGCGAAGGATTCGGAGCACCAATTGCTTCTGAAAATCATTACTTCAATTCACTGCAAATAAATATTAAGTATTTGTCAAAATTCACCAAAAGGTTAAAAACGTACAAAAACTTCGTGTCTCTGCAGATTAACCCAATAAAAATACTCAAAATATAGAGGCAAACCCAAAACTTACATCTGATGCAACAAATTTCCTGTTGAAAAACTTGATATGAGATGCCTTGCCACATTTTAACGTCATCAATCGCATTGCTATTTCTTGCTGAACACAAAACCTCTATATCATCCTTTCTCTCGGGCGAAAGATTCTCAGCACAGTTGCCTTGAATATCATAACTTCATTTCACAATTCCAATACATATCACGTATTTGTGACCAATAATTCATCAAGCAGCTCAAAAACATACAACAACTTCCTGTCTCTGCAGATTAACCCAATTAAAACTTCCCAAGACTCAACTCCTGGCTGAAACCCCATCTCCACCAAATCAAATAGTGCCCTGGCAGCATCATCGGCCATCCCCCCCTTACAAAGACAAACCAACAATTCATTTGAAGAGGCATAATGGGGCAGAAAACCCCTACTTAGCATTAACCCCAGTAACTCCTTTGCGCTTTTCAACTCACCTTTTTGGGTCAAGGAATTCAGAACAATCCTGTAACTACCTTTGTTCAAATACACACCCTGCTGTGGGAGTTTCTCAAGCATATCTAGAGCCTCCTCAAATCTACCTTCTCTGCACAACCCCCCAAGTATCACATTGAACGTAACAGTGTCAGCTTGAATCTTATTCTTCTTCATTTCTTCAAGCAACTGAATAGCTTCACCCACTTGTCCATTCCTACACAAGTAATTGATCAAACTAGTGTATGTAACTGCATCCGGTCTCAGCCCAGAGTTCTTCATCTCAGCCAAAACCCCTTTTGCGTCTTCCAATTTCCCAATTTTACACAAACCATTCACCAATGCTGAGTAATTATACACATTCGGATAACATCGATTACTCTTCATAAACTCAATCACATTTCTAGCCTGGTCAGGTTTCCCTTCCCGGCAAAATCCATTGATCAAAACATTGTAAGTAAGAGGATCAGGCACAATGTGATCCCTCGAAACCATTTCCTCAAACAATTGAAAGGCTTCTCTGAGTCTTCCATTTCGACAAAGTCCATCCATCAGGGTCGAGTAGGTAACTAAATTAGGGTAAGAAAACTCAGAGTTTCTCATTTCCTTCACAACTTCAAAAGCAGATTCCAGATCCCCGATCTTGCAGTGATACTTCACAAGGATGTTGAATATGCAAACGTTAGGCTTGTTCGTTAGACCGCGTTTGGCATGCAAGAGCAATTTTCGAGCCAAATCGACGCGGTTCGAACCGAGCAAAAGGTTGAGGCAAGTGGAGAGGGCTTTGGCGGAGGGTTTGTCCCTGACGATCGGTTGAATGGAGAAAAACGCTTGGAGCACTTTGTCGTGAAGGGAGGATTTGGAGTAATGGTTCATGAGGTTGACGAAAATACCCTCGTGGAATTTGCACGTTTCGTAGGTCATCTGGTGGAGGACTCGATCCACGGCGTGAAACTTGTTGCAGCGAGCGAGCTTTTCGAGAATGGTGGCGTAGGTCGCATTGTTGTGCTGAAACCCCTTCTGTTGTGAAACCGTGTTGAATATCTTCAAGGCGACCTGCGGGTCCTTCTCGCGTTTTATCAAATTGACGGCGCCGTCGTGAGAGATGAACTTCCGCTTCCTCGGAGGTTCGGCGGCGGTTTCCGGCGGAGGATCCGATTTGGGTTGTGCGGGTTTGGTGAATTTGAGAGGAGATATCCATGGGAGCGATGAGGATTGAGAGAAGGTGTGCCTGCCACGGTAAATTGGCGATAATTTGATGAAGTTTGAAGATTCCACCACAAAATTTCGTCGCATTTGGAAGTAGTTTGGAAGAAAGGAGAAGCGCGAAACTACAGAACTCAGTAGGAGAAACCCACCCAGGGTTTTTCCCGTTCCTTTTATATTATTTAAATTATGGATATTTTAGTTTTATTAGAAAAATGTAATGAAGAAAAGGCCTGGAGATTAATAGAGGCCCAAAAGGGAATGGGCTAACGGGTTTTACAAAAAAAAAAAAAGTGAATCGAATTCCAACTCAGAAGGGGTGGGGGAGACAGCTCAATCCTACACATAGACACACACACCATGTCTGAACTCAATCTCATTGGAAGCATTTTGGTTTTATAATTTTATTTAATTGGGTGGCATTTCAATAGCAGAGCATAGCAGAACAGGGTTGGAGAGAAGAGAATGGCGGAAGGGTTGAGCAGAGAACAGTACGTGTACCTGGCCAAGCTGTCGGAGCAGGCGGAGCGGTACGAGGAGATGGTGGAGTTCATGCAGAAGGTGGTGGTGGGGTGGACTCCGGCGTCGGAGCTGAGCGTGGAGGAGCGCAACCTGCTCTCGGTGGCCTACAAGAACGTCATCGGGTCCCTGCGTGCGGCGTGGCGGATCGTATCCTCCATCGAGCAGAAGGAAGAGGGTCGGAAGAACGAGGAGCACGTGGCGCTGGTCAAGCACTACAGATCCAAGGTGGAGACGGAGCTCTCGCACGTGTGCGCCAGCATCCTAAACATCTTGGACTCCCACCTCGTCCCCTCTGCCTCCGCTACAGAGTCCAAGGTCTTCTATTTGAAGATGAAGGGCGATTATCACCGCTACCTCGCTGAATTTAAGGTTGGGGATGAGCGAAAAACCGCCGCTGAGGATACCATGTTGTCTTACAAGGCTGCCCAGGTAATCAAGTTCCCCCCTTTTCTCTCTCTCTATTATTTTTTATCGTTTTCAGTGACAATTGATGGTTGTTGTTTGTTATTGTTAGGACGTTGCTTATGCGGATCTTCCACCAACCCACCCTATAAGATTGGGTCTTGCTCTCAATTTCTCAGTCTTCTACTATGAAATCCTCAACCAGTCTGATAAAGCGTGTGGCATGGCTAAACAGGTCAGGGTTAATCATGATATGTTACTTTGAAATTTTCAGGTCAACTTGATTTCAACTTTGCTGACTTTCTTCTTTCGTCAATCAATTCGTTTTACTGTGAGGTTCCCCTTCCATTTAACATTTTTGGATAATTAAGAATTTTTTTAACTTTTTTTTTTTTTTTTTTTTTTTGTCTTTGTTGGTTTGTACGGGAAGGACTTGTATTACTACCTGGAATTCTGTTTGACTTGGTATATGCCTTGTGTTGATGGGTGATTTTGTGAATTTCACTTGTTTGCCTTGTTATAAGAATCTGTTTTCTTGAATTTATTGGGGATTTCAATTTGCACGTTATTCTGTACTTGCTGGAAAGCCAGAAAAAGGTTCATAACATATATATATATGTGTGTGTACTCATGGTAGTTGAGTTGGGCGAACAGTAAATTGGATAGCCCATTTGTAAAGCTTTTCTGGTCATAAGCTTGGTAGGTTTTTCACTTGAATTTAACTGTCAAGAGAAAGTGGAAACTTACAGTCAGAAGCAACTGAATGAATTTTTTTTTTTTTTCATCTGGTTCTTAATAAAGTTTTTCTCAGTGATAAAATGTTATTGGTCATCCGCAATGTATCAGGGTTACCCCCATTGCAAAATCATGTTCTGAAGCAAACTGGTAATTTTGTTGTTCAGTTGCATCTAAATTGTATTGAATTCTAAAATATAGTTGATTAGTTGTGTACCATACCAAACTCCATGACCTGGAAGAGTTGTTAACTTTAAACAAGAATGAAGAATAAAATCAGTTTGTCTGTTAGCAATCCAGGCTTATCCATATTGCCTTACATGGTTGACATGATTCCTTGTTTTCTGATATTCTGTCTCTCTCTCTTTTTGCATTCATGCTTGGCTTCCACTGTTCTGAGTAGCTGCAACAGGAGCACATCTTTATATTGATTCTAAAACCCACTTAACCGTATTGGTTTTCATGTTTGAAAGGCTTTTGAGGAAGCAATTGCTGAGCTGGACACCTTGGGAGAAGAATCCTACAAAGACAGCACTCTCATAATGCAGCTTTTAAGAGACAACCTCACCCTTTGGACTTCTGATGTCCAGGTAAATGTCACTAGGCAACCCACCCTTTACAGCATATTTCCTCTTTCTAATAATACTGTCCCTTTCATATCAAAATCCTGCAGGACCAGCTAGATGAGCCCTGATATCCCTTATAGGTTGATGGGTGGTATTCTTCCTCTCACGGAGGTGGGCTTTGAATGTCATCTTTTCTTTGTGCTAAATTAAGAATCGCCCCTAGTTTATAAAATGATTGGCAATCTGTGATATAATGCTGTATGAACTGAGACCAGACTTCTTTTTTATGTGTCATATGATATGCAAATTGGAAAGGATACTGTATAATGGGTTATCCAATTAATTAATTGTATCTGTTGCAATCTTCGCTTTACCTATTGTGTCGTGTTACTTGCACAGTCCCACAACACATATTGTCATAACTCCTAAGTGGGGCCTATTTAAAAAACGGAATGGGTCAGGTGCCATTCAAACATGTGGTCCTCTAAGAACTTGAAGTGTCGTTGTAGCAACATTATTCTCTCTGTCAGAACATTTTTCATTGCACCCATAATGGCCAATGACAGTGACAGATATATTGTTTGCAAACATAAAATATCAAATTCATTTAGTTTCAATGATGATGCCAAAAAATACTCTTGATATTTGTCGAGGATGCACCATCTACACCACTTAGCGCAATGTTTGCTTTACGCATCATTTTTTGCTTGCTGAAAACTGGAGATATCTTTCCTTTGAGGTATACAGAATTTGAAAGATATCTTTTTTTTCCATCCTTATGCTGGTATTGCTGTAATGTGCGGATTCTTACTGCAACAATTCCTTCGTTCTTGTTTTTATGTATATCAGAGTTATCATATGTTAGTTCTTCTTGATAGTTTTAGTCATAATTTAAAACTTCTCAAGTAAGCATAGGAGAGAAAATTTATTATATTTTTTAATAGAAAGCAATCATGTTTGAATTGGATACGAACATGGTAAGTATAGGAGCTAAGATGAGCATGAGCATGGTATAATAAGTTGGTTTGAATAATTTATAAAATAGGTCGTTAGAATAAAATGTGTTTAAATAGAACTGAAGTATTTTAAAATAATTATGATTTTAAGTAATTAAAATTAATATTTTATTAAAATATGTACTTGTTAAAATTTACATAAAATAATTATATTTAAAGATTAAACTTAATTTTATTTATATAACTTAGCATTTATAAATATATATACTACTTTTTTATTTTTGTAAATTTAATTCTTTTGAAATTGTATAGAAAAGTCCTTGACTCAACATGCAACCGGACTATGTTTGAAATATAAATTAAGTTTAATTATCCGATTCTGCAATAAGTTTGTGTTTGTTGTGGGTATGGAATAATAATATGTTTCCGTTTTAAGAGCAAGACAATTTATAAATATGATGAAAATAAATCTTATTCTGCATGTGTGTTTTCATTATTTGTTTCTGATTGAGATAAAGAAGTTAACAAAAAATCGTGTTAATGGCAATAAGCCTTACTAAGTTAGTATATGCCAAAACATGCAAGTGAAAAAAGTAAACAACTTTGTATGGACTTAAAATTTAAAAAATTGTAAAACTAAGCAATTGTTTGAATTTGTCCCTAGTCACAGCCACAATTATGCAAGAGTATAATACTAAAACTTAGTACAAAAATGGTTGAAAGGTAGTGTCCCATGTTGTTCAAGGGCTGCAATAAAAATGCAACTTTAACCCTTAACTTTGACTCAATAAGTATTCCTTTAATGGTTAAAGCAAGAGATTTTTTTTTTTCATATTAAGGATTTTCTTTTTTTACAAAATTAAGGGCAGTTAATAAGTTACTTTTTAATTGATAAGTTTTTCTTTTATAAATTTTGAATTGATTATTTAATTAAAAGTATTTAATAAACTATATGATAATTTTATATCTTTCACTATATCTTATTTATAATTTTTAAAATGAATTATTGGTCATATAAACATAACTCTCCCTATTTCTAGTCCCTATAAAGTATTTATTAATTTTAAGACTCTTACATATTTTAGAAAATTAAAAAAACAATAAAAAATATACAAAATCATATAAAGAAACTCAACAATGAAAGAATATTAAACACGCTACAAGCTAAATGGAGTAACATTATAAATTAAAAGTTTCCAAAATAAACTACTTTCAACCACTTATTGAATAAATGAGTTTATAAACTAATTAAATAAAATATTAACTTGCTTATTGTTTGTACTAATATATCACACATTTTTTTATCTTTTACTGCATAATATTTATAATTTTTTAATGGATTGTTAATTATTGTAAATATAACTTTACCTATTTTTAGTTCCTACAAGTAATTATCAGTTTTAAATCTCTTACATATTTTAGGAAATTAAAAATAGAAGAGTAAAACAAAATAATTTAGAAAAACTTACAGAAATTTAAATATTTAAACTTAATTTGCCTTAATATTTTTTTAATTATTAAGTATGTAGGTTACTAACAATTGATTAAAGATTCGAGCATTTAACTACATGAGTAAGAAGGTTAAGGAACGTATGACATGCTGGAAAGAGAAACTCTTAAACAAGGCTGATGTTCTTCTTCCAAACTTGGATTTAACCTGTTTCTCATCATATATGATGTAATAATTTAATCTGGATGGTTTTTTTTCAATAATTTCATCAAAAACAGTATAGTCTTATTATTGACCATAACAACCTTAACAAAACATCTTATGATTTTAATCATAATAAATAATATTAAATTTTAAAAAACTAACAATTTATTTTAAGTATGTTTATTAGATGAAACAATAAAAAAAATCATCGAATAAAAATAGAGTTTAGTTTTACAATACCATTTATTTTATAGATAACTTTTAGATTATCAAACTCTCTTAGGAGAGAAGACTCAAGGTGAATCTAATAAGACATTCAACTTAGACTATCTTAGAAATAATTAATAGTTTATTAACACATCCCAATAAAATGAAAGCATGATTCAGTATTTGGAATACCAGTAAACCATTTAGATTACCAATATCTCCTTTAAAAAACAATGCAAAACTCAAAACAATCTTATAACAAAACACAAATTTAAGATTAATTTTCCTACATTTGTTTGCTAAGTTTGGTATTGTGATTATCAAATATAAATGTTTAATATGAAATATATTTTAATCATAGCAAGTTGAATGTAACATATATCTATGTTAGTCAAAAGAAAAGAGATGCAAGTTAGCTAAAAAAGAACTACAACCTCTAGTTCAATTATAATACAATATCTTAATATTTACACGCAAAGTTACAAGAATTTTATCTAATATGTCTAAATAAGTTTCTACTTTGAATGTTATATCAATAAATTGCCTTATAAACGAAATAGAAAATGCATCATCTTTATAAATCTTTTTTTTTTTCACTTTGTAAACTTAATTTTAAGCATTCATTTACGTATATCTGGTGAAAGCTTTTCTTGTATCCCAAATAACTTCTTTTATTGTAGTTGTAGGTTGCACTAATAAAATATTCACTAAAAGCCAAAAAAATCATAATATTAAACAATACTTATTTTTTTATGTTATTGGAATACAATAAAATAATTATAAGTGACTTTTAGGACACGTTCTGAGAAAGAAAAAGTGATATAGATAATATTTAATCAATTTAGTTTCTAATTTAAAATTGGATGTAATTAACCTTGAATGAACTTATATAAAAATAAATATCTTATTGTTTTTTTTATTTTATATTAATAGAATGTATTTTTATTTTCATAAAAAGATAGACTTTATTGATTTTTTTATATTTAAAAATTACTAGAGTTACTTTATAATTAAGATATAGTTAAAATCAAGATTTTAAGATTTTAAGATTTTAATAGTAAGATCAAATATTCAAATTTTACACAAGATTGTGAAAAAAAATGGTAAGCATTGTCAACAAAACTGTAAAAATTTTTTATTGTAACTTTTTTATATTATTTTTTACACCAACCATTCACCTTCTTGGATGGATGTAGTCATTTCAAAATTAATTTAATTAAAAATTAATGTAATTAAAGTTTTGCTTAAAAATTAATATAATTAAAGTTTTACCTTATTATGTGTTGTGAGTTGTAATTCTATCTAATTAAAATTAATGTAATTGAAGTTTAAAATAAATTTCAAATTTTAAAAGTCTTTTCCACCTTCACCTCCTTAATTAAATTGAGTCTTCTCACTTACACTTTTCACCCCTTAATTAAATGTTTCAGTTTTCATAAAATTAAAACTAAATTAACACTTTTAATGTACATATCTCATTTCATTTTATTTTCTTCAAACATCTCTCAAATACATTTTATTTATTTATTTTATTTACTTATAAAAAAATCTATTATATATATTAAAAAAAATCTACTATCCCTATTACTATTCCACAATTTACAATCTTATATGCTTTTCACATGTTTTCTATAATCTTAATTTTAATTACTTTGTTAATAAGTGTATTATAATCTATACTATATTGTATAAAAGGAATACAGTTTTTTAAATCATTTTTAGTGTTATCTTTTGTTTAACAATTTTTATCCTTTGATTAAAGGAGGTATACATTTTTAACCATCTTTGTTATAATCTTTAATTAAATGATTTTATCTTTTAATAAATAAAAATATTTTTTGAATTAATAAAATAAGTAAGACATAATTAACCTTCACAAATATAGTTACCAAATATCCATACTTAAAATAATTACTACATATTTTTTTAATTTTTAAATCATTGTTTTAGACCGATATATATTTTTATAGCTGTATTGTTTAAATTAAAAAATACATAGACACAATAGGATGGGTTTCCACTATATAATAGTATAAATAACTAATTAATAAACAAGTAATTACATAATTTTTCTTTCACCATTCACATAAAGAGATAATAAAAAAATTATGCATTAAAAGTTATTAAAAAAGAATTGATCCGAGACAATTTTATATTTGTGTTGGTTATATTTATAATTTCACAATATATCAAGATGTTTAGTTAACAATAATCACTCCATTCACATTTATAAATATGACATTCAATTAATGGACATCACATACATTAACAGAAAAAAAAAAAAAAAAAAAAAAAGTGTGAACATACTCTTCACAGTTTATGAACCAAACTTAAATTTTATGGCCAAATTATTTACTAGATCTATTGCCCTTATTTGTATTCATGATTTGCTTTGACATGCTCTGTCAGTGCCTCCAAAAGGGATTGCCTAGTCTTGATTATAAGAGGCTCCTCGGAATCAGTTTGGACCTGTCAATTTACAACATAAAACTTGCAAAATCAGGCTACAACAGTAGTTTCAAATAAAACAATGCATGCTAGAATATAAGAACTTACAATGTTATGACGAAAATGTTTTTAAACACAGGCAATTTGGATCTTTCAATTTGCAAACAATTAAGAGTTTTCAACTTTCAAGGTGTTGAATATGCTTTTGACACTTATTTTATACATGTTGGACACTCTTCATTAATGCTTCATTAATGCTATGTTTGGTTGGGGAAAAAAAGTGACCAGGGAGGGAGAAGTTTAGAATTGAATTTTTGTTTCTTGAATCACCTTTTCCTTTTTTTCTACTTTCTATTATTAGGGAAGTGTTCATGCCTGAGTCAAAGTGCATGCTTTAGAGATTGCAAGGCAAATCTAGAAAAATTAAGTTACAACAATACCTTCAAATAAATTATCTCAAACAAGTTGAGGAGAGCTTTAACGCATGCTAGAAAACAAGAACTTCTAATTGAACCATTCTGATTGTTCCTGCAGATACCATTTTGCTCCGTTCCATTGGTAGCACTAGGTGCCAGTGCTAAAGCATTCTCAAGTGCAGTCTTCCACTCATATAAATCCTCCATAGTTTCAGCCTACAACACCAATAATGGAATGATATTTAGAAGATAATACAAATTTGTTCATCCTACATTCTTTCTTTATGTTTATCTTTGTGTCTGTTGAATCAATGGTCATATATATAATGCACATAGAGAACATAAAATTTAAAAGAAAAAAAAAACAGAGCATCACATAAGCAAATATCTTTTTAATGAAGAAACATCTCCTAATTGAAAACTTATGAAAAAGGAAAATAAAACACCGTAAGTGTGTATGTTTGTCCATCGTAAACACCGGAAAATTGAAGAGTCAAAAGTTTCTTATCTGCTTCCATAACAACACTACAAAATTTTACAAAAAGAAAAAGTTACAGGAGGTCACGAAACTTTACAATACTGCTTTGACAATACAAGCATAAACATTAAACAAAAATATAAAATAATGTGTAGATGTAAAAAAATGTTGAGGTAAACGCCTCCAAGTGTCAAATTAACTTCATTCTCCTTTTGAGAGATTGCAAACTGCAAAGAAAAAAACACAATGATGAAGAAATATGAATATGATAACAAGTTTAGAAAAAAAAAATCCTAATAAACAAGTTAGATTTGCATATCGTTGTGTTTATAAGGTTTATTTTTGTTTCACACCGTCACGACCTCGTGTACGACGAACAGCAATCTAATAAAAAAATTATTTTAATCATATAATATCAAGGAAATAAAAAAATAATAAAAAATGGAGTTGCCACTATATTTTTTTTATTTTATGTAATTTTTTGAAAGTAATTAATTTAATTTTTTTCCAACCGTTTAGTAGTGATTTTTTATTATTTTTTGTGTGACTATGTTTATTTTTTCCTATAATTATAGTAGTGCTTTAAGTTAGTGAAATTTATTTTGTTTTAATTATTTGTTTTGAACATGTTAATTTTTTATTTGTTTTTTAATTTCTTATAGTATAATTGGATTGATTTAATTATGAAAAATATTTAATATAAATACAATATTAAAGTAGATGAGGGTATTTGAAAAAAAAGATATTAATTAAATTAAGTTAGAACATGTAATTTTAATATATTTTAATTAAATGGTTGGTATAATTTATATTGAATGTGTTATGATAATTTATGTTGAATGTGTTATAATTTAAGTGAAGAATTAAAATTCATGTTAAGCAAAGTTATTGAAGAAGAGAATAGTATCATGCAAAGTGAAGTTTTGTCCAAAAAGTTTGTGAGTAGTTGAAAGTCTTATGGTGTTAAAAAAAAATAGTTAGATTTTTGTTATAAAATAAGAAATAGTTTATTGAAGTAATAAAATTTAAATATATGTTAGTATTTAAATAAACAAAAATTCAAATGAAAGGGACAATGAATATGAAAGGAAATATATTTCATTAAATATTTTTCATAATTAAATCAATCTAATTATACCATAAGAAATTAAAAAACAAATAAAACATTAACATGTTCAAAACAAATAATTAAAAAAATAAAAAAATAAACTTTCACCAACTTAAAGCACTACTATAATTATAGGAAAAAATAAACATAGTCACACAAAAAATAAGAAAAAATCACTATAAACGGTTGAAAAAAAAATTAAATAACTACTTTCAAAAAATTACACAAAATTAAAAAAAATTCCCTACACTAAAGTCGTGTTATATAGTACATTTATTGTTTAAAAAAAATTAACCATGTAAAAAAAAAGCCAAATAAATAAAAAAGAAAAGAAAAAACAAATACACTTTAAAAAAAATTACACTGAAATTGTACTACTTAACACGATTTTAATATTAAAAAAATCGATCTTCCTCACATAACTTCTTATACAACAGAAAAAAAAAACATTTTTAATAAAATTCGGCCAAGGAAAAACGAATTCTCAATTCAAAGTCATGTTCCTATGCCGACTGCACAAAGTTTGGTAATTTTAAAAAAATTTACCCAATTTTATAGATTATAGATAAATCTGCACCAATTTTATAAAAAATCCTATTTTTAGTTCTTAGAAGTATTTATCAATTTTAAATCTCTTACATATTTTAGAAAATTAAAAAATAGAAGAGTAAATATACAAAATAATTTAGAAAAACTTATAGAAATTGAAATATTTAAACTAGATTTGCCTTAATATTTCTTTAAATTATTAAGTATGTAGGTTTCTAATAATTGATTAAAGAAATCAGCACTTAACTACATGATTAACAAGGATAAAAAACTTATGACATGCCGGAAAGAGAAACTCTTAAATAAGGTTGATAATCTTACAAACTTGGATTTAACCTTTGTTTTTAATCATATATATGATATAATAATTTAGTCAAGATGATTTTGTTTCACTAATTTCTTCACTAACAGGACAATTTTATTTATCATAACAACCTTAACAAAACATATTACAATTTTAATCATAATAAATAATATCAAATTTTAATAAACTAATAATTTATTGTAAGTGTTCTTACTTGACCTGAAACTAATAACAATTCTCTTTATATACCAACTCAGAGGGGAGATCTAAAGTGCACTCATCTTTATCTTTTGTCAGAATGATTATGTAATTATTACTTTTTTACCTTTTGTCCTAGGAAAAATGTAAGACACACTCAACCTACCTCTGGTATAGTTATAGGGAAAACCTAAAGCATACAAAAAATTATCATGCCAGAGAGATGGTGTTAAACTCAAAATAAACAATATCAGAAATAACCGACAGACATCTTACCAAACTAGGTAACATAGTATACTTAGTGACCGAGTACTACACTAGGTGTTTATTACATGAAACAATCATATCATTCTTAGAATTTAACTTTTATAAAATTATTTATTTTTTAAATAACTTTTAAATTATCAAAACTTTCATATGAGAGAAGACTCCACTTGAACCTGAAAATAAGATATTCAACTTAGACTATCTATCTTAAAAGTCATTAGTAATTTATTAACACATCTTAATAAAGTGAAATCATGATTTAATATTTTGAAGATCAGTAAACCATTTAAATTATCAATATCTTCTTTAGATGAAAATACAAAACTCAAGACAATATTATAACAAAACTCAAATTCAAGTTTGAATTTAAATAATCTCATAAGCAATTAATAGCTGACTTGTACATGCCAAATTATAGCATACCAATTTTTCGTATTGTCATTATCAAAGATAAATGTTCAATATGAAATATATTTTAATCATAACAAGTTAAATGCAACATATATGTTAATAGTAAAAAGAAGAGAAATGTAAGTGAGCTAAAAAAGGGACGACCAACCTCTCCTACAATGTAATACAATGTCTTAATATTTGCATTCAAGTTACAAGAATTTTATCTAATATGTCTATGTAAGTTTCTACTTTGAATGTTATCTCAATAAATTGCCTTATAAATGAAATAGAAAATGCATCATCTTTATATATCTTTCACTTTTTAAACTTATTTGTAAGCATTCATTTACATATCTCTGTTGTGAAAGCTTTTCTTGTATCCCAAATAACTTCTTTTATTGTGGTTGGAGGTTGCACTAATAAAATATTCACTAAAAGCCAAAAATATCATAATATTAAACAATACTTATTTTTTTATGTTATTGGAACACAGTAAAATAATTACAAGTAACCTTTAGGACACGTTATAAGAAAGAAAAACTGATATAGATAATATTTAATCAATTTAGTCTCTAATTAAAAATTGGATGTAATTAACCTTGAATGAACCAGTATAAAAATAAGTATATTATTGTTTCTTTATTTTATATTAATAGAATGTATTTTTATTTTCATAAAAAAATAGATTTTATTGATTTGTTTTTATATTTTATATCTTTACTTTTTAAGAAATATTATTTTAAAATTATTAGAATTAGTTGATATTAAGATAATTAAAATTGAGATTTTAATTGTAAAATCAAATATATTATATGTCGTTTAATTTTCATGTAAGATTATGAAAAATCAATATTTCAAGGATCATCCGACAAAATGGTAAATGTGTTATTATAATTATTTTTCATATTATTTCTTACACCAACTATTTACTTTTTGATATATATAATTACTTCAAAATTATTTTTAATTAAAAAATTAATTTTAATTAAAAATTAATTTTAATTAAAAAATTAATACAAAGTTTTACATACGGTGAAAGATAACCTATTCTATCAAAATTAATGTAATTAAAATTTAAAATAAAATTCAAAACTAATTCAATGCAAATAATCCTTTTGGCTACACTCTTCACCTTCTCGATTAGATTGAGTCTTTTCAGCTACACCCTTAACCTCCTTAATTAAATTGAGCCTGCTGGATTACACTTTTTTCCTCCTTAATTAAATTCAGTCTTTGGGACTTCACCATTCACTTCTTTAATTAAATTTTGAATATGTTTCAAAACTAAATTATGATACTTCATGTATCTCATTTTCTTTATTTTCTTAAAACATCACTCTAATATTTTTTTATTTTTTTATTTACCTATAAAAAAATATTATATATATATTTAAATAAATAGAATTTATTTGTCCGTATCATCATTCCAAAGTTATGATTTTTTGAACTTTCCACCATATTTGGTGTAATGTCCATTTTAATTACTTTGTTTACTTTGTTGATAATTGTATTCTAATCTATACTCTGATGTATAAAAGGAATACAGTTTTTTAAATCATTTTTTTGTGTTATCTTTTGTTTAACATTTTTTATCCTTTGATTAAACGAGGTATACATTTTTAACCACCTTTGTTATAATGTTTAATTAAATGATTTTATCAATAAATAAAAATATTTTTCGAATTAATAAAATAAGGAAGACTTAATTAATCTTCCCAAATATAATTAATAAACATCCATACTTAAAATAATTACTACATGTCTTTTTAATTTTTAAATCGTTATTTTAGACCAATATATATTTTTTATAGCTGTATTGTTTAAATTCAAAAATACATATACACAGTGTGTTTCCGCTAATAATATAATAATACAAATACCTAAGATACCTAAGCATAGGGTTTTTCACATAGAACTATTATATGAGTTTAACAACGAGTGCTTCACTATTTTGTAAAAACCAAGTGATTAGACTTGAAGAGTGGAGGAATCATTACAAAACAAAATACATTTTACATATGAAAAAAATCCTTATGAAACATCCAAAATCCATATGTAAATTGATATTTTAGACAAATTAATAAATCGATATTTTTGACATATTACATACAGAAAATATATGGCATAGATATCTTATATACGGAATTATGTAAAAGAAATATTAATACCAATACATAATTTATGCAGAAACTATAAAAGAAATGTTTTGAACCCCACAAGCATAGATAGATGGATGGTACAGGAAACACAAGAATCAGAGAAATAAGAAACAAAATGTCTATTATTCGCATAACATCATAATCAACCCATTGCAGCCATTAGCAGTAAAACAAAACCCATATCATCCTTTACATAATATTCTCATTGCCTAGTTACATAGATGACATGCCGCCAGAACTTTATTTAAGATCAAATACTAAAATGCAACTCAAACTTCACAGTTTATGAAGCAAAATTAAATTTTATGGCCAAATTATTTACTAGATCCATTGCCCTTACTCGTATTCATGATTTGCTTTGACATGCTCTCTCTCAGTGCTTCCAGAAGGGATAGCCTAGTCTTCATTATAAGAAGCTCCTTGGGATCAGTTTGGATCTGTCAATTTACAACAAAACATGTAAAATCTTAGCCAGTCGCTTTGAAAGGTTATAATAATTTCACCTTTCTTTAGGAATTATTGTAAAAAGGAAATTTACATTATAGATAATGTCTCTTAGCGTTCTTTTGTGAGATTCACAGTCATAGGAAAAAGTTGAATATACAAATATTGTCGTTTTATATATTTTTCTATGTTACTCATATTTTCATCATTTCAAAGTGCATGCTTTAGAGATGTCAAGGCAAATCTAGAAAAATTAAGTTACAACAATACCTTCAAATAAATTTTCTCAAAGAAGTTCAGGAGAACTTTAACGCATGCTATAAAACAAGAACTTCTATTTGAATCTTTCTGATTGTTCCTGGAGATAGCATTTTGCTCCGTTACATTGGTAGCACTAGGTGCCAGTGCTATAGCATTATCAAGTGCAATCTTCCACTCATATAAAGCCAGCACAGTTGCAGCCTACAACACCAACAATGGAATGATATTTAGAACACAATACAAATTTGTTCATCCTACATTCTTTGTCTATGTTTATCTTTGTGTGTGTTGAATCAATGGTCATATAACATGAAATTGAAAAGAAAAAAAAAATCAGAATATCATCAGATAAGCAAATATGTTTTTAATGAAAAACATTTCCTGATAAAAAATTTATGAAAAAGGAAAATAAAGCACCTTAAGTGTGAATTCTCGTCCATCACGAGCATCGGGAAATTGTATAGTCAAAAGTTTCTTATCTTCTTTGATAACAACTCTACAAAATTCAAAAAAAAAAAAAAAAAAAATTAAAAAAAAAAAAAAAAAAAAAAAAAAAAGTTACAGGAGGTTACGAAACTTTACAATACTGTTCTTTTGACAATACAAGTATAAACATTAAACAAAAAAGAAAATAATGTGTAGATGTGAAAAACAAGCCAACCTGATTGAATTGTTGAGGTCAAAGCCTCCAAGGGTTATATTAATTTCATTCCCCATGTGAGGGATTCCATACTACAAAGCAAAAAACGCAATGATGAAAAATATGAATATGATAACAAGTTTAGAAAAAAAAAAATCTAATAAACAAGTTAGATTTGCATATGAGTGTGTTTATAAAGTTTATTTTTATTTCACACTACTCACTTAACCTATTGATGATAAAATGACATAAAGAATCCATTTTTGACAGTGTAATAGTGTTCGTAAAATTCTAATTAACCTCCTGGTTAACTAACATTCTACTTATTCTTATTATCACAATTGACATAAATTTCAACCTCAAGATATCTATTATGATTTGTGCCTAATCAAAGAAGGACAATTAATAGTATAACAGTATTATATATCCATCTAAAATTTAATATTCTGTCAAATCATATGATTACCATTTTTTTTTCACAGATAATTGTAAAATATCATGATAATGATGAGTTTCATAATAAATATAATTACAATTAATCCAAAAAAGTTAATGTACACAAATAAATTTACTTCCGTTATCTATTGCTATAATCTTAATAATCAAAGTACTTAAAACTTTAACAACTAAACCCAACACTTTTATGAAATTGAATGAATCTCACAATCAATTATCAATGTGCTTTATAAATTAATTAAACATGTGATTTTTTTTTTCATGAGAGGATCACAATACAAAGAAAAACAATATGACCAAGTTGATACTAAAAAAATCACTTACTAGATAATGTTTGAAGAAAACAAGTGAAGTTGGTGTTAAAACAAACCATCTTTTCTTCCAAGATGTCCATCCAATTCCTATACATTAAAAAATACACACTACATCATAATAAAATCACAAACTCCTCAAACCTTATGCCAAGTGTAGAAATCTAGTTTTGCATTCCAATAATGCTATATATTTTATAAACATATGAAAAATTCAACTTTTTGAAAGGATTAATAGGAGAGTCATTAGAGAGAAAAAATGTCAATATTAATTGTAAAAGGCTTAGAATGAAAATTAGCGACCTTATAATTTTTTTCTCATTTCTTGCGTAAAAAACTATTCCCTTTCATTTTTACTATACAAATTTTCCTTTTATAACGAAACTCTATTACTTTGATAAAAATATACTACAACTACATCCAAAATGCTCTGAGGCCTAACAAACAAAACTATTAAGGTAATTTAAGTGTTAATATTTTTAAGTCAATCCCTTCCTTATATGTTTTTAAGCCTATATCTTGACATATGTAACTAATATATTAAATTCAAATGTTATGATACAATGTGATTCATTAATTACTTTGTCTCAGATGAATGAACTGCTTGTTATTGATCAAATTATAAAGATGAATTGAAATATCATTGACATTGTCAAAAAAATTGATGAGCAAATGCTAGGACTCTTATATTTTTTGTAGTTTAACAAAAGTGGTATAGAGACACGTTATCATGTTTTAGAATAGGATTATTCAATAAGTGTGAAGTGTTTCAAATTTTGTTATTTCGTACTTGAAGACAAGTGTCGAACAATAAACACCAAATAACATCTTGCCATGTTGAATTTAATAAGACAATACAAATTACATTTTGGAATTGCTATAATTACAAATATAATTTTTTTACGAGTTTTCATAATGGAAGTGATGTTTACAAAGTTACAAAATACATAAAAAGAGAATGATTTAATATGTGCAAGAGAAAAAAAAATAGATAATCATTAGTCCTTTACACTTACTTTTCTCCTTTATCTTTAAGCATTGTTGTTATGAGTTAGGATTAATGTTTATGCCATAAAAGAAAAAACACTAAATTTGCTTCAACTTGCTAATACAAATTTAATAAGTATTTAGCTTGTTAAAACAAAATATATAAGTTAATGGAGAAAAGCATACCTTTGGATGGTACGAAAAGTGGTCCACTCTTGAAAGACTAAAAAAAATAAAATTATGGAAAATTAACTGAAGGATAACATACATGAGCATGGAAATGCTATTAACTTCAAAATACTTAAATTCAACAATGATTTTGCTTTTTAGATTTGTGTGTCTTTTATCACCTGGAATGTTTAATTCCAATATGCTTGAAATATGATAAAAAAAAGGTATGAAGAAGGATTGTCACAAAAAAAATTACTCATGCAAAGTGTCAACATGGACAAATTTATAATGCCACAATCATGCTTCCATTAAGCAAAAAAAATTTCAATTGATCCAAATTCACATAAAATCACATGTTTGCAAATGACTGATATTACCAGATTGCGAGAGCCAATTTGAGAACGTTGTGGATGATCTTGTGACCCAGATTGGGAATTAATAGAATAAAAAGTAGCACCACCATTTTCCTACAAAATGAACAAGTAATTACACAACTTTTCCTCTACAATTCACATAAAGAGATAATAAAAAATTTCATGCATTAAAAGTTATTAAAAAAAATTCCTCACATGAGGCAATTCTGCATTTGTGTTGGTCATGTCTGCGATTCCAGAATCACATAAGTATATCAAGATGCTTAGCTAGCAACAATCACCACACTCAATTGATGAGACCCTACATCCATTTCTCAAAATGACATTCATGGTCATCACATACACTAAGAGCCAAAAAAGGTGTGAACATAATGAAAGGTATAAAAAGAAAACATTGATTTGGATGAATAATGTAGCATACCGGCTTTGAAATCAATCAAACGCAACAAAGTGTGAAGAAGGAGAACATCTTAAGAGGTGTTGGAGGAAAAAAACAAGAAAGGAGTGAAAGTGAAGATAATATTTGGATCTTTCTTCGCCTTTGGTTTTATGTTTCTCTCTTTTCTCCAAATGGAATGTTAGATGAGAAATGTTTGGGTGATCAATCAAAGACTAAAATCTTCAATGAAGAACGAGTCTTACTAATCTATAACACATGCACACTTCTATCTTAAACATATAAAAATAAATGTAAAACATTACACAGCTTCAATAACAAATCATTATTTGGTCATTTTAAACCTCCTCTTATATTTCTTTATGTTATTCTCGTATTATTATTATAAAATATTTCTACATGTCATAAATATTTTCAGTGAATATAAATTTGTATTTATCTTTGTACAACTTCAAATTGTTTAGATGCTAAAATTTGACATTAGAATACCTAAAATATAAATATTTTTTATTAAACAAATTATAGAATATTTATAAAAAAAAAACTAAAATATTCCACTTAGGATTTGAAAATAAAATGCGTAAGTGAAAAGTCAAGTTTTTTCATTAAAAATTAAAGTCTTAGATAAGAAATGCTTTTAAAGTACTAAGTAATAAATGAAAATATAAAAAATATTTGACATTAGATATAATTTTTAATATACTCAATTTAACAAGCCTTTTTAATTTTTTATTGTTGACACATGTATTTCATAAAAAAATAATATTTTTTTTAATTAACAGAAGTTTCTTATATTCATTTTCCTACTCCATTGATAACTGATAAAAATTGTAACATGTGATTTTGGTTGCCTTGACCATTGCCCCATTCACAACAATATTCAGAATGAGGGAAGTTATTCTATTTACCATGATAGAGTGTTTTTCTGAAATGTACATTATACAAACTCTCATATACATAGAATACCGAGCTTAATTCAATTTTATCGTTTTGAGATTAATTAGGAGATTGGTAATAAAATGAATTTAATTTGACATATTCAGCTTGAATAATTTTACATTATTAGCTAAATACTATAATAAAATTTAATAGTATTTATTGTCTGATAATTTATAATTGAGTGAATATGTACATGTTTCTTGCATAATTCAAGTATTTTAATTAAATGATAAAATTTAACAGTCACATAGCAATTTTATTGGAATAAACTAGCACTGTCAGCCACACAAACCTTATAAAAGTAAAAGGCGTGTGTATACACCTCCAGTTTCTTTTCTTTTCTTTCTCTCGTCCTCTCAAGTTCTCTTTTTTTTCTAATTTTCCTCCTCATATCTCATCTATTTTAGATTATGATCATACCCTACAGTAGCTGGGGAGTTAGGGATCATTTATAACCGATCAGAATCTCAAATAGAGTAAGTTCATATTTGCTCTAAAGATTCCTTATTCTCTATTTTTCCTTAGGTTATTGTCATCAATCTTAGTAGGGACAGTTGAGAAAAGTACTTCTCTCAACTTAATTAAGATTATACTAAAATTTGATTTTATTTTGATAACTTTTTCTAGATCCCTAGATTTTGATATTAGCATCTTTATCGGGTGGAAGAATTGTTGTAGAGATCTTCATCAGGTAAGGGAAGCTAGTAACTTGTTTTATACTAATTAGTTACTTTCAAATATAACTTTAGGATAAAGTACTTGAATATGTGATTGTCAGTGCTCAAGTCTTTC
>Ga0209489_102762_pt1 | contig 35152 bp, 35 predicted proteins | sample SiratrowhiteBW_FD_187527 | JGI IMG/M metagenome (GOLD analysis project Ga0209489, IMG submission 187527) | Root nodule microbial communities of legume samples collected from California, USA - Siratro white BW (SPAdes) (version 2) | ecosystem: Host-associated > Plants > Roots > Nodule | place... | reverse complement strand
ACCGCAACACTTGGCGCACAGACCCCGGGCGCCAGGACCACACGATTTTGCCGTACGCGAACCGCACCCGTCGTTGGCGCGAGGTCTTCGCTCACGGTTGCCCGCCCTGCAAAACCCTTCGCGCCGGCGTGGCCACGTCCACCGCCGCCCGGCCCGCGTTCGTGACGATCGCGATACGCCCCTCTTCCTTGGGCCGGATTGCGGCGAGACATACGCCGTTTCCGAATTTCGGTAAAGCGGGATATTTTTGGCCGGGTGCGTTGACCCATGGCTCGCGTGTTTTGCCCGACGGTCAACGCAAGGGATTGTGGCCGGGATCGAGCGCAGCGGAATTTCGGAATCGCGTCCGCAGATGCCGCGGCCCCGGATTGCGCTGCGCTCCACCCCTGGGCTACGGGTCTGTGTTGATTTGCCCGACCGGCCATCACGTTGGTATGGTTCCTGCAGGCAACTCAGCCTCCATTTCCTGACCAGACCGAGACAATGCAGAGCTCAAGACCCGATCGCATCCGCAAACTGCTTGCCGACCTCGTCGGCTTCGACACCATCAGCGACCGCACCAACCTGCCCCTGATTGCCCATATCGAGAGCTACCTCGCCGCATTCGGCATCAAGAGTGAGCGCATCGTCGACGCGACCGGGCAGAAAGCCTCGCTCTGGGCCACGATCGGGCCGGACGACCGGCGGGGCTTCGTGCTGTCGGGCCATACCGACGTCGTTCCCGTCGTCGGCCAGGACTGGAGCCATGATCCGTTCAAGCTCGTCGAGCGCGACGGCAAGCTCTACGGCCGCGGCACCACCGACATGAAGGGTTTCGTCGCGGTGTGCCTTGCCATGGTGCCGGAGATGGTGGAGGCGAGGCTCAAGACGCCGATTCATCTGGCGATCTCCTATGACGAGGAGATCGGCTGCGTCGGCGTGCGGCCGATGCTGCGTGAGGTCGCGAAGAAGCAGGTCAAGCCGCTCGGCGCCTTCATCGGTGAGCCGACCCAGATGCAGGTCATCATCGGCCATAAGGGCAAGCACGGCGTGCGCGCCACGTTCCGTGGGCTCGCCCGTCATTCCTCGATCGCGCCCGATGGGGTGAATGCGATCGAATATGCCGCCGAGTTGATCGTCGAGATCCGCCGCCGCGCGGTGAAGCTCGCGGCCGCGCGGTCAACCGACAGCCTCTACGACGTTCCGCACTCGACGCTGCTCACCAGCATCGTGCATGGCGGCGCGGCGCTTAACATCGTCCCCGACACTTGCACGGTGGAGTTCGAATGCCGCGGCATCGGCATCACCGAATCGCGCGAGGTCACGGATGCGATCGTCGCCTGGGCCAAGGCCGAACTCGAGCCGGCGATGAAGGCGAAGAATGCCGAGTGCGGCATCACGTTCGAAGAGATCCTCGACTACCCCGCGCTCGACACCGCCGCCGACGCCCCGATCGTCACCCTCGCCAAGAGCCTTGCGGGCCGCAATGACCACGCCAAGGTCGCCTTCGGCACCGAAGCCAGCCTGTTCGCCAGCATGGCCGATGTCCCCGCGGTGGTGATCGGCCCGGGCTCGATCGCGCAGGCGCATACGCCGGATGAGTTCGTGGAGATGGCGGAGTTGGAGAAGTGCGCGGGCTTTGTGGAGAGGCTGATCGCGCATTGTGCGAAGAGCTAGGCGACAACCGGCAAACCCATGGCAGGGAAAGTTCGACCACAACTGAAGTCGCTCTTCAGTCCGGATGCCGATCCGATTGATCAATTCATGCCGGACGGACCGTTCGGCATTTTGATCATGGCGATGATTGGACCTGCGGACAGCTTGGGTGAAGAGTCGTTCGACTTCATGCTCTGCACTCCGGACTGGTTCGCTTCGCATATGAAGAGCGACATCGTCGAAGGGAGGCACTACCTCTTCTCAAGGATTTCAATTACGCGGAACTAAAAAGGTTTGTCGAAGACTATTGCGTCAAATGCTCTGCAAACACATGGCATGTGGTGGCCCAGAAGCTGGCTCGGCTCGGGAAATGGGAGTTTGAGGACTATGCGGAATACAAGCCTCCTCCAGTAGCGTGGTAAAGGCAGTGCGGTAGGGTGCGAGCATACGCAGTGGCTCGAAGAAAAGGCGGACAGAATGAGCCTCACCACAGCTGTCATGCCCCGGCTTGACCGGGGCATCCAGTACGCCGCGGCTTCTCGATTCAAGCACTGGCGTCTCTTGAATACTGGATTGCCCGCTTTCGCGGGCAATGACAGCGAGCATGTTGAAACGGCGGCGCTCCACAAGACAAAAGGGGGCCGGCTCCCAGCCGCGCCCTTGTCGTCTCTTACACCGCGCCCGCCTTCTGCGCGTACTCCCACGATGCCTTTGACAGCGGCACGGTGCGCTTGGCGGATTCGAGCGCCTTGGCGTTGGCGGCGGTGCCGTCGCGGACGCGGCCGGCGATGCCTTGGGTGATGCCGGCAAGACGGAACAGATTGTAGGCGAAGTACCAGTTGAGATCAGGCACCGTCATCTTTGTGACGTTGCAATAGATCTGCGCCGCCTCTTCCAGGCTCGGGATGTTGAGCGCCTTGAGGTCGGCGCCTTCCAGGCCCGGCATGATCCACTGCATCAACAAATAGGTGAAGTCGGCCATGGGATCGCCGAGCGTCGACAGCTCCCAATCCAGCACGGCCTGCACGCGCGGTTCCGTCGCGTGGAAAATCATGTTGTCGAGACGGTAGTCGCCATGGACGATCGAGACGCGCGCCTGCTCCGGCACGGTCCTCGGCAGCCATTCGGCGACCTTCTCGAACTCGGGAATGTGCTGGGTCTCGGACGCCCGGTACTGCTTGGTCCAGCGGTCGATCTGGCGTGCAAAATAATTGCCCGACTTGCCGAAATCGCCAAGGCCGATGGCATTGGGATCGAACATGTGGAGTTTCGCCAGCGTCTCGATCTTGCTGGTGAAGATCTTGCGCCGTGCATCGCGATCCTGGCTCGGCAGTGTCGGATCCCAGAACACCCGGCCCTCCTCCATCGACATGATGTAGAAGGCCGCGCCAATGACGCTGTCGTCCTGGCACAGCGCATAGGCGCGCGCGACCGGAAAGCCCTGCTTACCAAGGGCTGCAATGACACGGTATTCGCGATCGACCGCATGCGCCGACGGCAGCAGCTTGCCGAACGGCTTGCGGCGCATCACGTAGGAGCGCTTCGGCGTGTTGAGGCGATAGGTCGGGTTGGACTGGCCGCCCTTGAACTGGAGCACGACCAGCGGGCCTTCAAAACCCTCGACATGCTCGCGCATCCACGCTTCCAGGCGCAACTCGTCGAAACGATGCCGCTCCTCGACCGGCTTGGTGCCCGAGAATTCTTCGTCCTTTCTGACGCCGTCCGCCACGATGACGCTCCCTCTTCAGTCCTGACCTTGTGCAGGTCGAGCATGATCCTAATCGGTAACCGCTGACGCACTTGCGTCAAGCGGTCATTCCGAATGGGACCATGCCCTGTCGTTTCTTCAAGTCGGGAGCGCCGCCTGGCTCTCCCTCTTAGTGACTGGTAGAGTTTGCATACTTCCGAAGTTCGAGCCTGGCAATGGCGCGGTTGTGCACCTCGTCCGGTCCGTCGGCGAGACGGAGCGTGCGGATGTGGGCGTAGTCCTTGGCAAGGCCGGCTTCATCCGAGACGCCGGCGCCACCGAAGGCCTGGATCGCCTCGTCGATGATCTTCAGCGCCATGTTGGGCGCTGCGACCTTGATCATGGCGATCTCGGCCTGCGCGGTCTTGTTGCCGACCTTGTCCATCATGTCGGCGGCCTTGAGGCACAGAAGACGCGTCATCTCGATGTTGGTGCGGGCCTCGCCGATGCGCTGCTCCCAAACGCTGTGCTCGACGATCTTCTTGCCGAACGCGGTGCGCGAGGCGAGCCGCTTCACCATCTTCTCCAGCGCCTCCTCGGCCTTGCCGATGGTGCGCATGCAGTGATGGATACGGCCCGGACCGAGACGGCCCTGCGCGATCTCGAAGCCGCGGCCTTCGCCGAGCAGGATGTTCTCCTTCGGCACCCGTACGTTCTCGAGCAGCACCTGGGCGTGGCCGTGCGGCGCGTCGTCGAAGCCGAACACCGGCAGCATCTTCTCGACCTTGATACCTGGCGTGTCGAGCGGAACCAGGATCTGCGACTGCTGCTGGTGCTTGGCCGCCTTGAAATCGGTCTTGCCCATCAGGATCGCGATCTTGCAGCGGGGATCGCCGACGCCGGACGACCACCATTTGCGGCCGTTGATGACGTAATGGTCACCATCGCGCTCGATGCGGGTCTCGATGTTGGTGGCGTCGGACGAGGCGACCGCCGGTTCCGTCATCAGGAAGGCGGAGCGGATCTCACCATCCATCAGCGGACGCAGCCATTTCCGCTTCTGTTCCTTGGTGCCGTAGCGGATGAACACTTCCATGTTGCCGGTGTCGGGCGCGGAACAGTTGAACACTTCCGAGGCCCAGGTGATGCGGCCCATCTCTTCCGACAGCAGCGCATATTCGAGATTGGTCAGTCCCGCGCCGCGGAATTCGTCGTCCTCGTGCTCGGACGGCGGCATGAACATGTTCCAGAGACCCTCGGCCTTGGCCTTCTTCTTGAGGTCTTCCAGGATCGGAATGACCTTCCAGCGGTCGCCGCTCTTGTCCTGCTGATCGTAAATCGGCACCGCCGGGCGCACGTGCTTGGCCATGAAGGACCGCACGCGGTCGAGCCATTCCTTCTGCTTGGGGGACATGTCGAAGTCCATGGGACGCTCCTCGCTTCTCTCTCGCTGGTACTTTTTGCGCCGGACTGTCCTCCCGCCGTGCGCGGCCCGCAAGCGCGAATACGCGAACTGCGGGGCGCACCGGAACCCATCGCAATTGCGAATGAGTCCCGATCGCGGATTGACTTTCCCGGCCTTCAAACGATAGTTTCATACAAATGTTTGAATTGCAACTCCCTCGCTCACGGCGTCGTTCCGGGGCAGCCCGCAGGGCTGAACCCGGAATATCGAAATGTGGCGAGAGATTCCGGGTTCGACGCTGGCGCGTCGCCCCGGAATGACGGGACAAAGGTCATGGCCAGCGATCATACGAGGTCTGCCATTCTCGCCGCCGCCGAAAGGCTCTATGCCGACCGCGGCTTCGGCGACGTGACGTTGCGCGACATCGTCGCGGAGGCCGGCGTCAACCTCGCCGCGGTGAACTATCATTTCGGCTCGAAGGACGAACTGATCGCGGAATTATTCGTCACTCGTTCGGTTCAGACCAACCGCGAGCGCCTGCGCGAATTGAAGGCGGCGGAGGAGCAAGGCGGCGGCCGCGCGCCGATCGAAGTGATCCTGCGCGCGCTGGTGGGGCCGACCTTGCGCGGCTGCCTGGGGCCGGAGAACCAGCGCTCGACCGCCGCGCGCTTCATGATCCGCGCCTCGATCGAATCCGTGCCGCCGATCCGCCGCATCAAGAACCGCGAGATCGACCATTTGCGCAAATTCGCCGCCGCGATGCGCAGGTCCCTGCCCGAGCGCAGCGAGGTCGATATCTATTGGGGCCTCAACTTCGCGCTCGCCATGGCGCACCACACCATCCGCGAGAGCGAGCGGCTGATCAAATTGTCGGAAGGCAAATGCGATCTCGACGACGTCGAGGACGTGGTCGGGCGCGTCGTCAGCGTCGCGACGATGGCGCTGACGGCGGCGAAGGTCGAAGCCAAACCGCGCGCGCTGGCGCGGGATGCGCGTTAGCTGTCACGGCCGGGCTTTTCACGGCCATCCACGTCTTGCCACGCGGCACAAAGAACGTGGATCCCCGGGACGATCCCGGGCATGACGACCTCTGCTACATACTCGAAGTGTAGCCGTAACGGCGGGCTACGCCCGCTGCGGCATCTCCTCGGCCTCTTCCTTGGCGAGCAGCAGCAGCATCTCGATGCCCATCTCGCCTTCCTGCGGCGATCGGATGAACTTTATCTCGTCGGCGCTCTGCCGCAATGCGGCAATGATGGCGACGGCCTGATTGGCGGTGGCCGCCTCGGTCGCTAGAATGGCCTTCTGGTCCTTCGCCTGGAACCCGATCGTGTAGGACATTCGCTTCCCTCCCGAACTCAAGTGGAAGTATCGAACCAGAGTCGGACGCAAAGCGGAAGCCTGTGCGACTACGGACCGGGACAATCTGGGGATTGCGGCAAGCTTCAGGCAAGTTCCAGCATCGCGCGCGCGTCCTGCGGCACAAGTCTTCTCAGCCTCCCCAGGAGGGCCCTCCAGGGCACGGTGATAGCGTCAGACAATCCCCTGCTGCTTCAGCTGCTCGATCTTGCCGGCATCGTAGCCGAGCTTGCCACTGAGCACCTCCTGGGTGTGCTCCCCGAGTAGTGGCGGCGCGCGGTAATCCTTGATCGGGGTCTCCGACAAGGTCAGCGCGTTGCGGACCAGCGACAGATCGGGCTCGAAGGGATGATTGACCTTGACCCGCATGCCGCGCGACTGCACGTGCGGATCGGAAAACACCTGCTCGAAATTGTTGATCGGACCTGACGGCACGCCCGCCTCCTCCAGCTTCTCCAGCCAGTAGGCCACCGGCTGCTTGAGGAACAAGCCGGCGAAGATCGCCATGATCTCCTTGCCGTGCACGACGCGGTCGTTGTTCTTGACGAAGCGCGGATCGTTCGCGAGCTCGGGCTCGCCGAGCACGGCGCAGGTGCGCTGGAACTGGCCGTCATTGCCGACCACCAGCATCAACTCGCCGTCGGCGCAGCGGAACACGCCGGCCGGCATGCCGCCATTGCCCCAGGTGCCGCGGCGCGGCGGCGTCTTGCCGTTGACGAGATAGATCTGCAGCCAGTGCGACAAGGATGCGATGACGGTGTCGAACAGGCAGATGTCGATGTGCTGTCCCTGCCCGCCATTGGCGTCGCGATGGTAGAGCGCCGAGAGAATCCCGATCGACGCGTTCATGCCGGTCATGTAGTCGACGATCGAGGGGCCGACCTTCATCGGGCCCTCGCCGGGCTCGCCGTCGATATGGCCGGTGACGCTCATCAAGCCGCCCATCGCCTGCAGGATGGCGTCATAGCCGGCACGCGGCGCATAGGGACCGGTCTGGCCGAAGCCGGTCACCGAGCAATAGATGATGCGGGGATTGATCGCCTTGATGGTCTCGTAGTCGAGGCCGTAGCGCTTGAGATCACCGACCTTGTAGTTCTCCATGAAGACGTCGGCGTCCTTGGCGAGCTCGCGGATGATCGCCTGCCCTTCCGGCTTGGCGATGTTGACCGTGACCGACTTCTTGTTGCGGTTGGCGCAGAGATAGAACGAATTGTTGTTGTTGGACTTGCCCTCGGGGTCGGTCAGGTAAGGCGGGCCGAAGGCGCGTGCGTCGTCGCCGGTGCCCGGCCGCTCGATCTTGATCACCTCCGCGCCGAGATCCCCCAGCATCTGGGCCGACAGCGGCCCGGCGAGCACACGGGTGAGGTCAAGGATCTTGATGCCTGAGAGCGGCAAGGCCGACATGTCGATTTCCTCCGCGGAACTGATCTTGGAGCTGATTTTGGCGCGGCGGCGAGATCGCAGGGCCGCGCTCCCTGCGGATACACCATTTTCGCGCCCTGAGCACTGCACTGACGGCATACGGCCATCTGTTGCCGGGCGAGCGGCGCCGATTGCTGCTCGCAACTTTCCGCGCCGCGAAGATCGCCTTAGACCGCCACCGCCGCGATCGCGCGCGGCCGCCGCCGCCCGAGCAGGACCAGGATCAGCACCGTTGCGCAGGAGAAGAAGAACGTGAGACCGAGTGCGCCGCGGCTGCCGAACTGCGTCAGCAGCGCGACGAGCACGGGCGGCGAGATCGCCGAGGCCAGATTGAGCGGCAGCGCGATCATCGACATCGCCTTGGCGAACTCGGCCTGGTCGTAGAACACCAGCGGAATCGTCGCCCGCGCCACCGCCATCGCGCCGCTGCCGGCGCCATAGAGCAGGATGAAGACGGCGACCGCCCAGGTGGCGCCCTCGCTCAGCATCAAGAGCAGCATGGCGACCGGCAAGGCCGTGCCGGCGACGAGCCCGGTCGTGATGCCGTCCCAGCGCCCGCCGCCCAGGAAATCCAGCCCGCGGGCGCTGACCTGGATCACGCCGAGCATCGAGCCGAAGGCCAGAGCCTGCGCCGGCGCCAACCCCTCCGCCCGCAACAGCTCGATCATGACGGCGCTGATGCCGAAATTGACGAAGGCGTTGAGCGTGATCACGGCGGCGACGAGGATGAAGGTGCTGCGCGGAATCGCCGGCGCATCGGGGCGCCTGTCCGGCGCGCTGCCATCGTCCCTCGCGACGCTGCGCCGGGGCGCCGCGAACGCATAGAGCGGCAGAGAAATGAAGATCAGCATGGCGGCATAGACGAGACACGTGCCGCGCCAGCCGAGATGACCGCTCAGGAACGAGGTGGTCGGCCAGAAGATGCTGCTGGAGAGGCCCGTCACCAGCATCAGCGCGCCGATCGCGCTCTTGGCCTGCTTTCCCGCGGCCTCGTTCAGCATGATATAGGCGCCGGTCGAGAGCGTGGCGCTGCCGGCGAGTCCAAGCACGATCCAGGCGGCGAAGTAGAGCACCGGCTCGCGCGCGAGCGACAGCAGCACGAAGCCGGGCGCGGTGACGATCGTGCCGACCATCATGACCTTGCGTGCGCCGTGCCGCGCAAAGAATTTGCCGAGCCAGGGCGCGCACAGCCCCATCGAGACGTAGAGAACGGACGTCCCCGCGAACACCGCCGGCAGGCTCATGCCGAGATCTGCGGCAAGGTCGCGGCCGACGATGGCGGGCAGCCCGATCGTCCCCCATCCAATCAGTTGCGTGACCGCGAGCACCACCAGGATGCCGATGAGCCCGCTGTCAGCCTTCAAGAATCGCATTCCAACCGTCGCCTGCCCGGCAGGCGCCGATCACGCCTGTGCATCTGCTTTACCTGCAGACTCGGCGCGCGGGAACGCCGGCCGCCGAATGGCAGGAGGCAGCTGGGGGCATGTCGGGCGGTGGATGGTCGTCCCTACCCCGCGATCCCGAGCAAGGATCGCGCCTCGGCTGCGGTCGCAACGCGCCGGCCGTGGCGCGCGACCGCCTCGGCGGCGATGGCGACCAGCTCCGCGTTGCTGGCGGCGAGGCGCGTCTTGTCGATCCGGATATTGTCCTCGAGCCCGGTGCGAACCGCGTCGGCGCCGCGCGCGAGCGCCCAGCCCATCACCTCGGCTTGATGGCGGCCAATTCCGGCTGCGGTCCAGGTCGCTTTCGGAATCAGCCGCCTGAGCTCTCCGAGCAGAATGTCGAGCACATGCTCGTCTGCGGGCATGGCATTCTTGACACCCATGACGAACTGCACGTGCGGACGCGCGTCGATGAGGCCGGCCTCGATCAAGCGCCGGGCGCCATGCAGATGCGACAGATCGAAGATCTCGATTTCCGGCCGGATGCCGTTCGCCTTCATGCCGGTGGCGAGCGTTTCGACCAGCGCGGCGCTGTTCTCGTAGACGATGGTCGGAAAGTTCACCGATCCCGTGGAGAGCGAGGCCATGTCGGGCTTGAGGTAGAGCGACGATCCGCGCGCCGAGGGATCGCGCCCTCGCCCGCCGGTCGAGAACTGAACGATCATTCCCGGACAATGCTTTTTGATGCCCTCCTGCACCAGCGCAAAGCGCTCGGGGTCGGAGGACGGCGTCTCGTCATCATTTCGAACATGGATATGGGCGAGCGTGGCGCCGGCCTCGAAGGCTTGCTGCGTCGACTCGATCTGTTCGGACGGCAGGATCGGCACCGCCGGATTGTCCTTCTTGCGCGGAACGGAGCCGGTGATAGCGACTGCAACGACGACGGGGTTCATCCCTGGACCTCATGATGATCGCGCTCGCGCGCCCAAAGCCGAATAGACGTAGCGTAAGGAGCCCTGCCGCTGCAAACGTCATCGATCGCAGCGGCGGGCTTGTTTGCGTTCCCATCAGGTGGGAATTGCGGCCGCACCGTTCGCCGCCTCCGCACGCTGCCGCTCATAATCGGCCCGCGCCATCGGAACGGCCTCGGGATTGCCGAGATCGTCGATCTTGATCCGATAGGTTTCGCGGGCCGTCACCGCCGCGAGCGCCGCGATGACCGTGATGCCGAAGGCGATCGCGCCGACCGTCAAGGGAATGTTGGCCGAGCCCGGAGGCGCCACGGTCGCGAACAGAGCGGGAAGTAATGCAGTGATGGTCGTGCCGATATTCTGCGAGATCGCCATCGCCGAGACCCGTGTGCGGGTCGGAAACAGCTCCGGATAGAAGCTCGGGAAGATCGCGTTGTAGCCCTGATAGACGACGCCCCACATCAAGAGCGACAGCAGGATCGCGAGCGGCACGTTCCGGATGCTGATGGCATACAGATAGCCGAACGCGAGCAGGCCCGAGAGCAACGCGCCCACGATGATCGGAGGTTTGCGGCCGACCTTGTCGGAGAGATGGCCGACGAAGGGAATGATGAATACGGCCAGCATGTTGCCGAGCACCGGGATCCACAGATAAACGTCCTTGGCAAAGCCGATGCCATAGGCCGGCTGCACCGCGTAGGCCGCACCGAAGATGGTCGCGACCACGGGAATGACGTTCATCAGCGCCATGCAGATGACCCTCAGCATGTCGGGCCAGCTCAACCTGATGGCCTGGACGATCGGAGCGCGCGGCGTTTCTCCCCGTTTCTCCTCGCGGGCAAAGGCAGGCGTTTCGTCGACCTCGCGGCGAATGATGTAGCCGGCGACGATGACGAAGAAGCTGAGCAGGAACGGGATCCGCCAGCCCAAGCTGTTGAAGGCCTCGGTCGGCATATAGGCCGCCAGCGGCAGGAAAACCGCGGCCGCGAGGATTTGTCCGGCTTGCACGCCCTGAAGCGCGAAGCTCGCATAGAAGCCGCGCCGGCCGAACGGCGCATGCTCCAGGATCATCGAGCTGGCGCCGGAGATTTCACCGGCCACGGCAAATCCCTGCACGAGACGCAGCATGACGAGCAGGATCGGCGCCAGGATGCCGGCCTGCTGATAGGTCGGCAGCAAACCGACGGCCATCGTCGAGATGCCCATCAGGAACATGCAGAGGATGAGAACGGTCTTGCGGCCATGCGTGTCGCCCCAATGTCCGAGCACGAAGGCCCCGATCGGCCGCGCCACGTATCCGACGCCATAGGTCGCAAGCGATGCGACGATCGCAACGGTGGGATTGTCCGACGGGAAGAAGATCTGCGGGAAGATCAGCGATGCCGCCGTGGCGTAGATGAAGAAGTCATAGTATTCGAGAGCCGAGCCGATCCAGCCGCTTGCTGCAGCCTTCCTCGACTGACTCCTGTCATGGATCGCGCGCGTGGTAGCCATCATAAAATTCCTCCCGATCTGGCTTGTTCGTTGACGTCCCGTTGGCGGGCTTCGTTGGACAATTGGACAGCAATCTCCCGGCGCTCTGCGGAGCTCCGCGAGCGCTTGGCACTGCCGGTCGGTGTCTTGGGTGAGGACGACAATAGGCTTTCGCCGGGGTAACACAATTACCCAGTTATGCGATAAACCTAACATGATGTTATGGCTGTGGCGGACTCGCCGGCGGCAGCGATGGGGGCGCAAGGTGGCGTCGTCCTCCGCGATGGCATCGAAGCCGGCCGCTGGCGCCGTGGTCGCGATCGGGATCGCCTGCCGGGCGCGGGCGGCTGATCGTGTGATCACGACAGCCGCCGAGCGGCGTCACGCGGTGTGGCCGGGATCGATATGCTTCGGGGTCTTCTTGTCGCGCTGGGGCGTCATCTTGGCCGGATCAGGCGCGTCCGGCACGCCGCGCGGTCCGAGCTGGTCGCGCTGGATGTCGTCCTCGGAGCGGGATGGCTCGACACCTTTGGGCTCACGGGGTTTCGTCATCGCGGCCTCCTTCTCTCGAACGCCATGTCTGCGGCGGGCTCTACACGCCGAGCGCGTTGTCGCCGGCTTCGCGGCCGGGCACGCTGACATGGACTTCGTGTCCCTCACGGAGGGCCAGGGATGCCGCGGCCACCGCCGACTCGAATGCAGCTTCTTTGGTGGCGTATCTGCTCTTGACGTCGCCGTCATGCAGCACGCCCCATTCGTCCTGCACCGGCACGATGGCGTATTGAGCCAGACCCATTGTCCTACTCCTGATGATTTGCCGTTCAAAAAATCGCCTGGGCTCTCAACGCGGTGCCGGGCTTAACGTTGCGTCAGCTGCGGATGCGCCGCACTCACCCGCCAGACCGTGTTGCCGCTGTCGTCGGCGACCAGCAGCGCGCCGGTCTTGTCGATGGCGACGCCGACGGGGCGGCCGCGCGCCTGGTTCTTATCGTTTAGGAAGCCGGTGACGACGTCTTGCGCGGGACCGCTCGGCTTGCCGTCCGTGAACGGCACGAACACGACCTTGTAGCCGTTGAGCACCTGCCTGTTCCAGCTGCCGTGCTCACCGACAAAGGCGCCGCCGCGAAAGTTGGCCGGAAGACTGGTGCCAGTATTGAAGGCGAGCCCGAGCGGGGCGACATGCGAGCTCAGCGCGTAATCCGGCACGATCGCCTTGGCGACGAGATCCGGCCGCTCCGGCTTGACGCGGGGGTCGACGTGCTGGCCGAAATAGCTGTAGGGCCAGCCGTAGAAGCCGCCCTCCTTCACCGAGGTCATGTAGTCGGGCACGAGATCGGGACCGAGCTCGTCGCGCTCGTTCACCACCGTCCACAATGCACCGGTCTGCGGCTCGAAGCTGAGGCCGTTGGGATTGCGCAGGCCGCTTGCGAACACGCGCCAGCGGCCGCTGGCACGATCGACCTCGAGGATCGCAGCGCGGTTGTGTTCGGCTTCCATGCCATTCTCGGTGATGTTGCTGTTGGAGCCGACGCCGGCATAGAGCTTCGAGCCGTCGGGGCTGGCGACCAGGCTCTTGGTCCAGTGATGATTGATCGGACCACCCGGCAGCGGTGTCAGCACCGTGCCGGCCGCAGTGATCTTCGTATCGCCTTCCCTGTACGGATACCTGACGATGGCATCGGTGTCGGCAACGTAGAGCTCGTTGCCGACCAGCGCGACGCCGAAGGGCGAGTTGAGATGGTCGAGGAAGACGCTTTGCGTCTCCGGCACACCGTCGCCATTGCTGTCGCGCAGCAGTGTGATCCGATTGCTCTCGCCGCTGTCGCCGCCGGAGGTCGCCCAGGACTCGACGAAGCCCATCACGATCTCCTTGGGACGCTTGATCGGGGCGCCCTTCGGCGCCTTGGATTCCACCACCAGCACGTCGCCATTGGGAAGAACGTAAAGCGAGCGCGGGTGCTGCAAGCCCGTGGCGAAGGCCTTGGCCTGCAAGTCCTGCGCAACGGTCGGCGTCTCGTCCTTCTTCCAGCCGACGATGCGCGCGATATGAATCGGCGGCAGCAGAAATTGCTGGATCTCGGGCAGCACCGGATTGGCGCCGATTTGCGCCTTCGGATCACCGCTCCCGTCGTTGCAGCCGGCAAGACACAGCAAGGAGGAGCAGAGCAGCGCGCGGGCAATCGAGGTTCTCATCGCACAACTCCCACGCCGTGGCGGTACACCATGGCCCAGCCGAGCCAGCCCGTGACGGGCAGGATCAGGACGGTGAGGACCGAAAGAACCAGCCCGACCGGCCAAACCGAGGTCCAGGCGTCGCGGGTGTGGATCAGCGCGTTGAAGATCGCCAGGATCAACGCCACGGCGTTGCCGATCAGATGCGGCCAGGCCGGGGTCTGCGCCCGCACCAGCCGGTTTCCGAGGAAGTCCATCAGGCCCGCGATCGCCGCCAGCACGCCGAAGATGACGCCGACGAGCAGAAGCCAGGCCGAAAAATCCGCCCACATGATCTCGGCGCTGACGACATAGGCGATGTCGGTCAGCAGCGCCCCGATGAAGCACACGATCGGGATCGGCACCAGCATCGGATGGATCGGATGACCCGCGATCTGCGCGGTCGAGCGCACGCGCACGTCGTCTTGCACGGTTGGCCTCGCGTGACTTTCGCCCGCCCGGCCGGCCAACTCGCGCCTGCAGTGATGGTTCCTCAGACCCGACCTTCCCCGGTTCCACGGGGGCTGACACATCGGGTCACCGCTCGATCGTTCCGGTTCGCCGAATCTTCTTCTGCAGGAGGACGAGCCCATAAAGCAGGGCTTCAGCCGTCGGAGGACAGCCGGGCACATAGATGTCGACCGGCACGATGCGATCACAGCCGCGCACGACCGAGTACGAATAGTGATAGTAGCCGCCCCCGTTTGCGCACGATCCCATCGAGATGACGTAGCGCGGCTCCGGCATCTGGTCATAGACCTTGCGCAAGGCTGGTGCCATTTTGTTGCAGAGCGTACCCGAGACGATCATGACATCGGACTGCCTTGGCGATGCGCGAGGAGCCGCGCCAAACCGCTCGATGTCGTATCGTGGCATCGATACCTGCATCTGCTCGATCGCACAGCACGCAAGGCCAAACGTCATCCACATCAGAGAACCCGATCGCGCCCATGTGATGAGGTCGTCGAGCGGGGCGACGAAGTAGCCACGGTCACCGAGATGGTCCTGGACATTGTCGAGGGCAGCGTTTTCGAGATGGTTCATGGCGATATCGCCTTGCAAGCCCTTCCCGATGCGGCAAGCACGGCTCCGTCGCGCTGTTCCTAATTTCTTCGCTGATTCCTTCGGCCCCGAGCTCAAATGTCGTTTGCACCCCGGAACAGTCTCGCGGATAGGCGGTTGACCGCCAAATCCGGCATCCCAATCCAAGCCATGGACACGAACATCATGAAGATCGAAAACTTCAAAGACCTGTATATCGCCGAGCTGCAGGAACTCGTCAGCATGGAGGACCAGCTGAGCGATGCACTCAAACGAATGGCCGAGATGGCGGTGCATCCCTCCCTGAAACTTGCTCTGGCCGAGCATCAGCGAGAGACGGAGCAACAAGGTCAACGACTTCAGAAAATCCTGCGGAGGCATGGCGCAGATGCGCGCGTGCACACCGATCAGGCCGTGGAATCGTTGATCGAGGAGACTGCGAAGATGATGAAGATGGTGACGCAGGATGACTTGCGCGACGCCGCGATGATCGCCTCGGCCCAGAAGCTGGAACATTACGAGATTGCCGCCTACGGCAGCGCAGCCGCCCTTGCCGGGCAGCTCGAGTTGAGGGAGGACCAGAACATCCTGCACGAAAGCCTGGAGGAGGAGAAGGCGACCGACGTCATGCTGACGACGCTCGCGAAGGACGAGGTCAATCTCGACGCTCTTGCAGCCTGACTGGAACGTCGCTGATGACTGCTCGCTGACGGCCACTCGAGTTCGGTGGGAGGGCCCCGGCCTGCCTTAGATGCGGCGGGACTTGAGCGCAGTCTTTGTACCCGCAATCACGCGTGAAACGGATAGTTGCGCTTGGTTTTTCGTCGCGGAACCTTGGACCCTACGCAAATCCCAACGGGCCCCATCATCCCTAAAGCGAGGTCTTCAAAACAAGGAGTCTTCAAAACAAGGAGTCTTCAAAACAAGGACCCCGCCGGTTACCGGGGTAACCTGGCGGGGCTTGTGACGAATCTTTGATTTGGTTTGTCCGCAGCTTTCGCTCTGGCCTCGCCATTCATCGATCGTCACTTAACTACCAACCGATGACCTCTATGGACGTTCCGGACGACGGCCATTTTTAATGTTTCTGATCGTCCGTGCTGGCGCTGGAGCGCAAGGCGTTGAGCGGAGCAAGGCCGGATCTCGGAGAGGAATGGAACAGGAAGCCGCACTTACCCTTCAGGCGTGAAGCTGCACGGTGATGGCTCGGCCGGACCCCATGATCAATTTTGCTGAACTTGACGCACAGAACTAGGCAAGCTGTTAGGCCTCGGACCAGACCAGGCGGCGCCAAACCCGAGGGCTTCCGACTACCAGATGGAGGCCATCGTGGCCTACCTGGAGGAGTCGCGAGCCGGCCAGTCTCGCTGAGCGAGTATGAGGTCTACCCTCAGTTTCCAAATGAATCGAAGGCCACGAAGCGGAGGTATTTATCCTCATGATTCACCACGTTGCATCTAGCTGGAGATGGATCGAGCCTCCGATTGGCGGAATCGAAATCTTTTTGATTACCTCATATTCTCCGCATCCGGCCCAAACCGCTCCCATTTTTCCCCGTCGAACCGGATGAGTTGCTCCTGTTTAATCGGCGCAAAGTCCGTCGGTGACGTGTTGATCGTTATTCCCGGGAGAAGCATGTCGAGCTTCAGATCCTTGAGGCTGGCAGCTTTTTTCATAACGTTCTCTCGCGTGAGATCGTCGCCGCACATCTTGAGCACCTCCGCCAGGGTCTGCGCGACCGAATACCCATAGACCGTGTTGGAATCGGCTTTGTCAGTTCCGGGCATGTATTCGTTCATGAAGGCAAGCCAGTGCTGGTAGCCCTCGTCGCCGCTCCAGGCCGGGTCGAGCGGATCCTTCAAATATGCGGTCGAGATCACGCCCTTGGCGTTGTCGAGCCCGGCAGGTTTCAAGACAGCGGCCAGCGACGTGGAGACGTTGTTCAGGATGTGCAGCGGCCGCCATTGCAGCTCACCCGTCTTGCGAATGGCCTGCGCGGCAAATTTCGGCGACGTCACGTCGAAAAAAACGTTCGCGCCGGATGCCTTCAATTGCGACATCTGGGGATCGATGGTCGGGTCCGTGATCTCATAGGACAATCTGGTTGTGGGCTCGAATTTGCCGCCTAGCCCCGCAACGAAGCCCTTGACGTAGTCCCGTCCGGAGTCGTCGTTCTGCCAAAGTATCCCTATCTTTACATCGGAAAGCGTTTGAGCGACATACCGACCATAAATTCGTCCTTCGGCTTGGTAGCTTGGCTGCCAGCCCATCGTCCAGGGAAAGTGCGCCGGGTCGTTCCATCGCTCCGCACCACTGGCCACGAACAATTGCGGCACCTTCTTGCCGTTGAGGTACTTCTGCACAGCGGCATTGTGTGCCGTGCCGAGGATGTTGAAGGTCAGCAGAACCTCATCGCTCTCCACCAGCTTGCGGACTTGCTCGACGGCTTTCGGCGGACTGTAGGCATGATCGTACGAGATGAAGTTGATCTTTCGACCGTTGATGCCTCCGTTCTTGTTGATCATCTCGAAGTACGCCGCCTCGACTTTCCCAATCACGGAATAAGCCGATCCCGGCCCGCTATAGGGCATCAGGTTGCCGACCTTGATTTCGGCATCGCTGGCGCCGGGATCATATTGCTTCTGCGCGGACGCGGCCGAAGAAAGGAGAGCGACGCTCAAGGCGACGAACGTCGAGGAGCAGGCATATCTCATTGTCAAATCCTCTTCGCGGAGCCGATCAGACGAGTCCGAGTTCTTGCAGGAGAGCATTGCGGTCGGCATCGAGCTCTGGCGCAGGCCGATAGTTTGCGAATTGTTCGCCGGCGAACCGGATGGGACAGGCCGCGGTTTTCAACACCATGCCCCCCGGAGCCTCCAATGAGACGAACATGTCGCGCGCGTTGAGCTGCGGATCACGCAGTACGCCGGCAATGTCGTTCATTGGTCCACTGGGAATCCCGGCTTGCGTCAGGATGGGGAGCCATTCCTCGGCGGTTCTGGTTGCCAGCGCCTCTTCGATCCGCGCGGCGAGGGCACGATGATGTTCGCATCGCGACGAATTGGAGAGGAATCGCGGATCGGCTTTGACGTCCCGCATCTGCAGCACATCGCAAAGATCTCTGAACTTCCGGTCGTTGCCGGCGGCGATGATGAGATGCCCGACCTTGCTCTTGAAGACGCCAAATGGCGTGATAGAGGGGTGCCTGGAGCCGATCGGCCCCGGAACGACTTGCTCGACTTGATAGCGGACAAGGGCATTCTCGAGCAGAGAGATCTGCGTATCGAGCATGGAAATATCGACGTGCTTACCGCGACCGGTGCGGGCGCGCTCGATCAACGCCGCCTGGACTCCGATCACCGCATGAGTGCCCGCGGCGATGTCGCCGATCGATACTCCGACGCGCGTCGGCGGGCCTCCCTCCTCGCCCGTCAAGCTCATGACACCGCCCATGGCCTGCACGACCATGTCGTAAGCCGGCAGTTCGCGGTAGGGCCCCGTCTGACCAAAGCCCGATATCGACGCCAGAACCAGCCGGGGAAAGCGCGAGCTGAGCGCCTCCCAGCCGTAGCCGAAACGGTCCATGGTACCGGGCGTAAAATTTTCAGCGAGGACATCGGCGTCCAGCAATAGTCGCTCGAATACGGCGCGGTCGGCAGCATCCTTGAGGTTCAGTGCGATCGATTCCTTGCTTCGATTGATCGAGAAGAAATAACCCGAACTCGGCAAGCCATCGGCGTTCGAGATGAACGGGCCGATGTGCCGCGCATCGTCACCGATGCCCGGCATCTCGACCTTTATGACCCGCGCGCCGAGATCCGCGAGCATCATGGTGCAATACGGTCCGGCCAACACGCGGGTGAGATCGATCACGATCAACCCAGCGAGTGGCCCCTTTGACCGCGGCTTCAGCGTGGACGCCGGTGGCGAGTGAGGTCCGGTCATCGGCCGTCCAGGTCGGCGCCGAAGCGCGGGGGGCGCTTCTCGGCGAAAGCCGCGCTGCCCTCGCGCAGCTCGGCGCCCACGAGGCTCTCACGGTAACGCTGATCGGCAGCAGCAGGGTCGAACGCGTTGCGGGCAATCTCGTTGATGGCCCGTTTCATGCCACGCATGACGACCGGCGCATTGGCGGCGAGAACAGCCGCGAGCTCCTTCACGCGCGCATCGAGGCTGCCCGCAGGAACGGCTTCATCCAGATAGCCGATGCGCAGCATCTCGGCCGCGTCCAGTTTCAGGCCCGTGAGGAACAGCTTCTTTGTCGCCGCTACGCCGAGGCGCGACGCAAAGCGCATGAGACCGCTGCTGTAATAATGAAGCCCGAGGCGCGCGGCCGGCATGAACATCTCGCAATCATCCACGCCGATCCTGAAGTCGCAGGCGAGCGCAAGATCAGTTGCGCCGCCATAGACTCCGCCGTTCAGCCTGCAGATGGTCGGTATCGCCAGAGTTTCGAGCTGATCGACGACGTTCTCAAAACCGGAAGCATGAACATCTTCCTTAGACGACGTTCGCGCAGCGATGTCTCCGAGGTCGTATCCGGCGCTGAACGCGCGTCCTTCGCCGGTCAGGATGAGAACTCTCGCACCTGCCTTCTCAATGCTGGCGAAGTGGCCCGACAACACGGCGAGATCGGCTGCGGTGATCTTGTTCATCTGCCGCGGGCGATCGAGCTGGATCGTCGCGATAGGCCCATCCGTCTTCAGCAAAGGGGTGCCGCTCAAATTCACGGAAGTCATCGGCGTTTCCTGTTGTCCTCGTTCTGTGCCCGAATTATATGTATTTTTTTAAACGGTCTACGTATACATAAAGGCATAAGCGTATACATAAGGGCAAGCCAATGCGGGTTCGTGTCTCCGATGAGCTTTGTCGACGGATCGAAAGCGATATCGCCGAGGGACGGCTGGTCCCGGGCGACAAGCTGGACGAGCAGAGCCTCGCCAGACGCTTTTCGGTCTCGCGGACGCCAGCGCGGGAAGCGCTGCTTCGCTTGGCCAATGAGGGTCTCGTCAAGTTCAGGTCGCGCCAAGGCGCAACCATCGCGAGCATGACACCTCAGCGAGCGATAGGCATGGTGGAAATTCTCACTGCGCTCGAAGCGGAGGCTGCCGGTCTGGCGGCGCGCCGAATGACTGTCGCCGAACGAACCGGCCTGCGTGAGATACACGAACAATGCGCATCAGCCGTGCACACCGACAACACGGCGCGCTACGTCGAACTCAACACCGCATTTCACCAAGCCATCTACGCTGGCGCACGCAACACGCCCTTGGCCGATCTCGTGACTGAAACCCGCCTTCGGATGCGGTTCTTCCGGCATCAGAGCTTGTCGCGACCAGCCCGCCTCGCGGCATCATTCGGCGAGCACGCTCTGATAGTCAGGGCGATTGAAACAGGGAGCGAAAGCGAAGCACAGCAATCGATGCGCGCTCACATCATCGTCGGAGGCAACCTCTTTGCCGACATGGTCGCTTCCATCAAGTCCGAGTGACGGTTCCGCGCCCCGCGCCGTCAAAAGGTCATCGATAAACGATGGTGCATCTTCATCACGATGATGAGGAGAAGCAGGACGCAAAAATGAAGCGGATCAAGCAGGCGGCCCAAAAGTGAACCCTTGTCGGAATGAAAACCAACAAGCTCACTAAGTAACTGAAATCATTGGAGCGGGTGAAGGGAATCGAACCCTCGTATTCAGCTTGGAAGGCTGCTGCTCTACCATTGAGCTACACCCGCGTTACGGGCTCCCTAACACGGCCGGACGGCGGTCTCAACTGCCCAGGAGGTCGCTTTCCGGCGTCTTCCACCCCTCGCGGACCGCTTCTGTCCCCTCTGGACTCGCCGCCCTTAACAGCGGCAGCAATGCTACCTATATTGAAGACTTCCTCAACCAACGAAAGGAGGTGATCCAGTGTCTTATCTCAAGCGCTGTCACCTCGCTGGGATCGCCCGCTAGGCCTTGAGTAGGGCTTGGCATCGGGGCGCTCTCAGCCCTGGACCAGCGAGCAAGAAATCGGGCGCGACGGGGTCTCCCCGCCGCGCCTTTTCTTTGCGATTTCCTTGAAGCCGGATCGCCGGGTCAGCCGGCGCGAAGCCGCTCGCGCAGTGCGACGGCGGCGATCAGCATGCCGACGCACCAGGCGACGACCGCGCGGTGCGGCTCGCCGCCGAGCAGCACCGTGAAGAGGCTCGCCAGAAGGCACGGCGCAATGGCCTTGCCGGTCCGGCTCATCAGCGCGACCAGGAACGGCATCGCCGCGATCGCCATTTGCAGGGCGCTCATTTTGAACGACCGGCGCGTCGAAAGGCTTCAGAAGCCGCAGAGGTTGAACGCGCGCGGCCGTTTGCCGCGCCGGCTCTCCGCGATGCGCTCGCCGCCGTTCTCGGCCGAGCTGCCGTAATAGCGGTGATGGCCCGCCTCGTCGTGCAAATCGGCCGGCTGCGACTGTGCCGCCCGCCGCGCATCGCAGATGATCTTGATGGTGTGACCCGACATTGCCGCCTCCAGCCAAAGCTTTGTTGTTCGTGGTCCATCAGTCGCGACCAGTTCCGGCGGCGTTCACATGGCAAGGCCGCAATCGGGTTTCAGGACTGTTTCGCCGCTTGCCGGCCACGCAATATTTTGCTTCGGGATTGTCGGCACGGGCTACCGTGCCACGTCCTTTGGACTTGCGCAGAAAGAAACGAGGTGACGATGCTGTACGCCATCCTGGCCTATCACGTTGAAGACGAAGTCCTGTCCTGGACGCCGGAGCAGGACGCCGCGGTCGTGGCCAAAGTCATCGAGGTTCAAGCACCTCTTCGGGCCAGCGGACAGTTTGGGCCGGCGGCCCGCCTGGATGAAACCCGAAAGGCCCGCACCCTGCGGGGCCCCGGCGCGGGCATGGTGCTGGACGGGCCGTTTGCCGAGACCAAGGAGCAGCTTCTGGGCTTCCACCTGATGCAATGCGCCACCGAGGATGAGGCGATCGCGGCGGCGCGGAAGCTGCGTGCGGTGAATCCGACGGCCGTCTACGAAATCCGCCCGGTCAAGCTTTACGTGCCGGCCGATGGGTTCGGCGCGACATCCGGTTGAGTCCTACGCCTTCGGGCCTGTCCGCCCCGCATAGAAGCGCTGGATCACGAGCCCGCCGAACGCAATGAACCACACAAAGGGGGCGACCTGGGGCGCGAACGCCGCAACGATCGTGCCCGGGATGAACACCAGAAGCGGAAACAGCGAGGCCATGATCTCGTGGCGCCAGCCGCCCAGGATCGTCCACCACATCCAGGCGTTGAGGCCGGCAATCGCGGTCAGATGCAAGCCGTAGAGCACGGCGACGGCGCTGCTCATGGCGTAATTGGTGTAGAGGCCGTTGGTCACCGGCAGCAGCACGATCGAGAGCAGGAAAAACAGATTGAGGATCACCATGCCGCGGCTGCCGACCGGCTGGCGCGCCAGCCGGCGGTGATGACTGATCCAGAACACGCCGGCGATGATGAAGCTGAGCGCGAAGCCGGCGAGCTTGCCGGAATAGACATGGGCAAGATCGCTCCAGCCGGGAGCGCTGGTGAACACCGCAGCCTTGGGCAGGTCGTAGGCGAGCAGCGTCATGGCGACACCGAAGATGGTGTTGCTGAGCGATTCCAGCCGCCGCATCTCGAACTGGTCGGGCTTGAGCTCGGTCATAGCGGACGCGTTTCTCGGGCTGGAACTCGGGGCCGCCCTTTCCCCCTAAATCCTAAACCCGGTTTCGTCCAGCCGCATTGCGATTCGCGCCGGGATCGCCGACTCTCGTCCTTTCACCGGGGCGATTCGTGGCGACATATCTGGACACGCTCAATGCGGAGCAGCGCCGTGCCGTCGAGCATGGCGTGGCTGAAGGCGCGACCGTGGGCGCCCCCCTGCTCGTCATCGCCGGCGCCGGCTCCGGGAAGACCAACACGCTGGCCCACCGCGTTGCGCATCTGATCGTCGCAGGCAGCGATCCCCGCCGCATCCTGCTGATGACATTTTCCCGCCGCGCGGCGGCGGAGATGGCCGGCCGCGTCGAGCGTATCGCCCGCAAGGTGCTGGGTGAGAACAACGCCGCGATCATGCGCGATGCGCTCACCTGGGCCGGCACCTTCCACGGCATCGGCGCGCGGCTCCTGCGCGAATATGCCGAGCGGATCGGCGTCGATCCCGCCTTCACCATCCATGACCGCGAGGACTCTGCCGACCTGATGAACCTGGTGCGGCACGAGCGCGGGCTGTCGAAGACCGAGAGCCGCTTTCCCGCCAAGGGCACCTGCCTGTCGATCTATTCCCGCTGCGTCAATGCCGAGATGGAAATCGAGAAGGTGCTCGGCCAGCACTATCCCTGGTGCGCGGGCTGGGCCGCCGAGCTGAAGGGCTTGTTTGCCGCTTATGTCGAGGCCAAGCAGGCCCAGCACGTGCTCGATTACGACGACCTCCTGCTCTACTGGTCGCAGATGATGAGCGATGCGCTGATTGCGGAAGAGATCGGCGGGCGCTTCGATCACGTGCTGGTCGACGAATATCAGGACACCAACCGCCTGCAATCCTCGATCCTCTTGGCGCTGAAGCCCGACGGGCGCGGCCTCACCGTCGTCGGCGACGACGCGCAGTCGATCTATTCGTTCCGCGCCGCCACCGTGCGCAACATCCTGGAGTTCCCGCAGAGCTTCTCGCCACGCGCGGAGATGATCACGCTCGACCGCAATTACCGCTCGACACAAGCGGTGCTGTCGGCGGCGAACGGCGTCATCGGCCTGGCGCGTGAGCGCTTCACGAAAAACCTCTGGACGGACCGCACCTCCGGGCAGAAGCCGCAGCTCGTCACCGTGCACGACGAGGCCGACCAGGCGCGCTACATCGTCGAAGCGGTGCTGGCCAATCGCGAGCAAGGTGCTCTGCTCAAGCACCAGGCGGTGCTGTTCCGGACGTCCTCGCATTCGGGTCCGCTCGAGATCGAGCTGACCCGCCGCAACATCCCCTTCGTCAAGTTCGGCGGGCTGAAATTCCTCGATGCCGCCCATGTCAAGGACGTGCTGGCGCTGTTGCGCTTCGCCGAAAACCCGCGCGACCGCGTTGCCGGCTTTCGCATCCTGCATCTGTTGCCGGGCATCGGCCCCGCGACGGCGCAGCGCGTGCTCGACCAGATGGCGGAGAGCACCGACCCGCTTGCCGCGCTCGGCCGGCTCCCGGTGCCGGCGCGCACCGGCCCCGACTGGACCGACTTCGTCCGCACCATCGAAAACCTGCGCTATTCGGAATGGCCTGCCGATCTCGAACGCGTGCGGCTCTGGTACGAGCCGCATCTCGATCGCATCCACGAGGATGCCGAGACGCGCCGCGCCGACCTGATGCAGCTCGAGCAGATCGCCGGCGGCTATGCCTCGCGCGAGAAGTTTTTGACCGAACTCACGCTGGATCCGCCCGATGCGACCAGCGACAAATCCGGACCGCCCCTGCGCGACGAGGACTATCTGATCCTCTCCACCATCCATTCAGCCAAGGGCCAGGAGTGGAAATCGGTGTTCGTGCTCAACGTCGTCGACGGCTGCATGCCCTCCGATCTCGGCGCCGGCACCAGCGCCGAGCTCGAGGAGGAACGCCGCCTGCTCTATGTCGCGATGACGCGCGCCAAGGACGATCTCCACCTCGTGGTGCCGCAACGCTTCTTCGTCCACGGCCAGGCCGCCAAGGGCGACCGCCACGTCTACGCTTCGCGCACCCGCTTCATCCCGGAGCAGCTGGTCTATCTGTTCGAGCGCACCGCCTGGCCGAAAGCCGCGGCGGGCGCAGCGCGCACTTCCGCGCAGGGGCCGAAGATCGACATCGGGGCGAAGATGCGGGGGATGTGGCGGTAGTTGGCGTCTTGTTTTGACGCGTTTTCTTTACGCGAACCGGTATCCACTTCGCTCGAAAACGCTTTAGGCTTTCAGCCTGTCGAACTGGACCTTCCCCGCCTTCACCACCAGCGGGATATGCTCGCCCTGACCGAGCAGGCAGGCGACATCGCGCAGCGGATTGCCGTCGACCACCAGCAGGTCCGCGATAGCCTCCGGCATGATGCGGCCGAGCTTGCTCTCCATGCCGAGGACCTCGGCACCGATCACCGTCGCGCTGGCGATGACGGCGCGAGGGCCGAGGATTTCGGCGCGAATGCGGAATTCATCGCTCTGCAGGCGTTGCGACGGCCCGAGCAAATCGCTGCCGAAGCCCATCTTCACACCCGCGTCGCGATAGATCGCGAGCGAGCGCAGGCCGGCGTCGCGGACATCGGCGATCTTGGCCACGCTCTCGGGTGGCAGGCCGTATTGGGCGCCCTCGTTGGCGAGCGCCTCATAGGTGACGAGCGTCGGCACCACATAGGCCCCCTTTTCGGCCATCAGGTGCGCGGTCGGCGCATCGACCAAATTGCCGTGTTCGATGGTGCGCACGCCGCAGCGCACCGCGCGCTCGATCGCGGCAGCGGTATAGGCATGGGCGAGCACATAGGTCTGTCGCCCGCGTGCCTCCTCGACGATGGCGCGGATCTCGTCCTCGGAGTAACCAAAGGCGCCAACCGGATCGGTCGGCGACGCCACCCCGCCGGAGGCCATGATCTTGATCTGGTCGGCCCCCATCTGGAGCTCTTCGCGCGCGGCCTTGCGTACGCCGTCGACGCCGTCGGCCACGCGCGCCAGCGCGCCGACCCGCACGCAGCAGGGACAGGGCGCGTCGCTCGCAAGGTAATCCGAGCGTGCCCGCATGTCGCCGTGGCCGCCGGTCTGGCTGAGCGCGCGACCGGAGACGAACAGCCGCGGTCCATCGGTCAGGCCGGTCTCGATCGCCTGCTTCAGCGCGTGGCCGGCGCCGCCTGCGTCGCGAACCGTGGTGAAGCCACGCCGCAGCATGCCGCGCAAGAGCAGCGTCGAGCGCAGCGTCACCAGCACGTTCGGCATGTGCACCTGTTGCGCCAGATTGAGCTCAACCGCGATCGCGTGAACATGCAGATCGATCAGCCCGGGCATCAGCGTCTTGCCGTTCAAATCGATGGTGCGATCGGCGGTGGCCTGGATCGGCCGGTCGGAGATCTCCCTGATGAGATTGTCCTCGACCAGCACATGATGCCCCTCCAGCAAGTCCGGCTGGAGCGGATCGAGCAGTGCGGCGTTCTTGAAGAGGATGCTTGTCATCGCGACGGTCCTGTCAGAGATCGGCCGGCGAGAGCAGTGCCGGCAAGGTAAGCTGGGCAAAGGGAAGGCACGCAGCGACGTCATCCTCGCCGTACCAGCCCGCCTCGTGAAGCAGATTGAGCGAGCCGAGCGTGCGCCCGCGCCAGCGCACGGGCATGTTGAGCACGCTCTCGCAGCCGAGCGAAGCGATCAGCTCATGATCGGAGAAGACGGTGCGCAGATCGTCATGGGTACGGCCGATATAGGCTTCGCCGCGATCGAGCACGGCCTCGGTCCACGGTCCGGGCGTGAGCCGCTTGCGTCCGCCGGTCGGGTACGGGCCCGGGAGATTGGAATAGACCCGCGCCGCTTCACCGGTGCTGCCGTCATAGGTGAGGATCGTGAACAGCTTGTGCCCGATCGCCGACTTCACGGCCTGGTCCAGCGCCACGTACAGCGCATCCGGCTGATCCATCCTGCCCTGCGCCGCCGCGACGGCGCAGAGCCAGGGATCGGCCTTCAGTTTCGTCCGCGTCATGCGACTTCGCCCGCCGCAATCTCCTCCAGCGAGCGACCGCGCGTCGGCACGCCCATCAGCACGACGGTGACAGCCCCGAGCAGCAGCACGGTGGTGGTGACGCCGAACACGCCGGCAAAGCCGAAGGTCGGATAGAGATAGCCGACCAGGATCGGCGAGACGATCGCGCCGATGCGGCCGATTGCGGAAGCGAGCCCGGCACCCGTGGTCCTGACCGGGGTCGGGAAGACTTCCGCGGTATAGGCATAGACGCCCGCATAAGTGCCGTTCATGAACAGCGACAGGAAGATTCCAGCCGCCATGATCTGCTGGTCGCTCTGCGCGAAGGCGAGCCCGAGCGCGCTGGCGCCGCCGAGCACCATGTAGGTCGCGATCGTCGCCTGCCGGCCAATGCGCTCGTTGAAATACGCCGCGCTGAAATAGCCGGGAATCTGCGCGCAATAGATTGCGATTGAATAGGCGAAGCTCTTGGTGATGCTCATGCCGTTCTGGACCAGGAGACCGGGGATCCAGACGAAGAAGGAATAATAGCTGAAGGTGATCGCCAGCCACATGATCCAGGTCATGATGGTGATGCGCGCCTGCCGGCCCGCCAGAAGCGCGGCGAAATTGGCGAGCAGCGTCCCGCCTGTCCCCGCCGGCGCTGTTGCTTCCACCACCGGCTGCGGCAGGACATGACCCTCGCGCGCAAAGCCCGCCTCGATCCGGTCCAGCAGGGCCTCCGCTTCCTTGCCCCTGCCCCGGCTTTCGAGCCAGCGCGGCGATTCCGGCAGCGACTTGCGCCACCACAGCAGCATGACGACCGGCACCGCGGTGATCACCAGTACGATACGCCAGCCGTTGTCGGAGGTGGGAACGATGAAGTAGCCGAGCAAGGCTGCGGCGACGAAACCGAAGGAGAAGAAGCCGGCCAGCGCGCCGGTGAAGCTGCCGCGATAGCGGCGCGCAACGAACTCCGCGAGATAAGGCGCGATGATCGCGCTCTCCGCCCCGGTGCCCATGCCGGCCACGACACGCGCGGCGAAAAAGGACGGCCATGTGTCGACCACCGCGCTCACGATCGACGCCGCGCAATACAGCGCCAGCGCCGACATCATCACCGCACGTCGGCCGATCAAATCGCCCAGCGTGCCGGCCAGCAACGCGCCGAACAGGAAGCCGATGTAAGTGCTGCTGCCGAGCACGCCGATCTGCACGCTCGACAGATTCCACGCCGTGCGCAGCACCGGCAGGATGAAGGCCAGCACCGCCGCGTCCATCGCGTCGAACATGTAGCCGAGCCCGCCCATCAGCAGCAGATGCGTGTGGAAACGTGCGAACGGAAGGCGCTCGATGCGCGCCGATATCATCGACATGAAAGTCCCCCTCTGATGTCACGGGCCCGGCGCGCCGCTCGGGAGGGAACCATAGACAAAGTGACATTATCGTCATAATTTATAATCATGATCTGATATATCACTAAGGTGAATGTCCTTGTCGTTCCGCGCGCTCGACCTCAACCTGCTGAAAGTCTTCGAGGCGCTAATGACCGAGGGCAGCGTCACGCGCGCCGCGAATGCGCTGCGGATGACCCAGCCCGCCGTCAGCAATGCGCTCGCGCGGCTGCGCGACGCGCTCGGCGATCCCCTGTTCGTGCGAGCCGGCACCGGTATCCGCCCGACCCAGCGCGCCGTAGTGCTGTGGGAGCCGATCGGCGAGGCACTGGAAAGCGTCCGTGGAGCGCTCGACGAGCAGGTGTTCGATCCCGCCCGCGCACAGACGGAATTCAGCCTGTCGATGTCGGACTACGTCTCCTCGCTGGTGATGCCGAACCTGCTCGACCATCTCGGCAGGGTTTCCCCAAAGTCGCGCGTCCACACTGTGCCCAATACCGTCGTCGAGATCGCCGACCAGCTCGAGGACAACAGAGTCGATTGCGTGCTCAGCGTCTATGTCAACGAGGCGCAGCAGCCGGCTGCCATTCGCTCGCGCTCGCTGTGGACCGTCGACTATGCCTGCTTCATGAGGCGCGGCCATCCGCTTGCTGCCCAGAAACGGCTGAGCACGCGAACCTTCCTGAACGCGGGACATGTCGACGTGAGCCTTGCGGGCAAGACCATGCCGTCTTACGACCTCTTCCTTGCCTCGCGGGGGCTGTCGCGCAACCTGGTCGCCACCGTCAATCACTACAGCGCCGCCTACGAGGTCGTGCGCCAGTCCGACCTGATCGCCGTGCTGCCGAGCGACCTGCGCTCGCAATCGAGGCAAGCGCCGTTCCTGCATGCGATGCCGCTGCCCCTCAAAGCGCCGCCGCGCATCGTCAGCCTGTTCTGGCACCAGCGCAACGACACCGTGCCGGCGCAGCGCTGGCTGCGCGAAACCCTGGTCGAGATGTTCGCCAGATCCGATTGAGCCCGCCGGTTCGATGAAGAACCGGAAACGATGGCTTTCCTGGAGCAGCATTGTCGAAGCGGTCTTCACCCCCTAGCTCCACGGCAATCATTTCCTCCCGGCGCCTTGTCGCGCCCCACAGAGACCTCATCGATGACCGCACCGCTCGAATTCGGACTGGATACCTTTGGCGATGTCACCAGGGCCGGCTCCGGCGGCCTGCTTCCGCATGCGCAGGTGATCCGCAACGTCGTCGACGAAGCGGTGCTGGCCGACGAGCTCGGGCTCGACTTCATCGGCCTCGGCGAGCATCACCGCGCCGACTTCGCGATCTCCTCACCGGAAACCGTGCTCGCGGCGATCGCATCGCGCACCAGGCGCATCCATCTCGGCTCGGCCGTGACGGTGCTGTCTTCGGACGATCCCATTCGCGTCTTCCAGCGTTTTGCAACACTGGACGCGCTCTCGAACGGACGTGCCGAGGTGATCCTCGGCCGCGGCTCCTTCACCGAATCCTTCCCGCTGTTCGGCTTCGACCTGCGCAAATATGAAGAGCTGTTCGAGGAGAAGCTCGATCTGTTCGCCGCGCTGTTGTCGCAGAAGCCGGTCACCTGGGAAGGCAAGCTGCGTCCGCCGCTGCGGGAGCAGCTGGTCTATCCGCCGGTCGAGAACGGCACGCTCAAAACCTGGATCGGCGTCGGCGGCAGTCCGCAATCGGTGGTGCGCGCCGCGCATTACGATCTGCCCCTGATGCTCGCGATCATCGGCGGCGATCCCGCGCGCTTTGCGCCTTACGTCGATCTCTATCACCGCGCCTTCAAGGAGTTTGGCCGCACTGTGCAGCCGATCGGCGTGCATTCGCCGGGCTATGTCGCCGAGACCGATGCGCAGGCGCGCGAGGAGCTGTGGCCCGATTACAAGGCCATGCGCGACCGTATCGGCAAGGAGCGCGGCTGGCCGCCGATGGGACGCGACGAATTCGTCAGCGAGGCCGAGCATGGATCGCTCTATGTCGGCTCGCCGGAAACGGTGGCGCGCAAGATCGCGAAGACCGCAAAGGCGCTCGGGATTTCGCGATTTCAGCTGAAGTACTCGGCGGGACCATTGCCGCACGAGAAGCTGATGCGGAGCATCGAGCTTTATGGACGGAAGGTGGTGCCGATGGTGCGGGAGATGATGGGGTAGCGGTTGAGACAGCCTCAGTCCGTCTTCGCCCTGCGGGCTTCGCCGGACACCACGCTTCGCCTTTCGGGTATCACGTGGCTGCGCCACGCCTAGCCCGAAGGGCGAAGCATGGTGGGGGAGGCAGGACTCGAACCTGCGAAGCCATGAGGCGGCTGATTTACAGTCAGCTCCCTTTGCCACTCGGGACACTCCCCCGCTCGACGGCAGCACAATCGGGCCGGACCTTGCCGGCGGACCGAAGACGGCCATGGAACGTGAAGGCCGCGACAACCCGGATCGGGGCGCGACCGGGCGCGTTTATGGGCGAAGCGGTGGGGCAAAGTCAACCGAGGCAAGCAGCTAAAATCGCCCCCTCAGGCACCGAAATTGCCATATTCCGGAACCCGTGACAGAAGCGAGCCCATGAAGGATCGAAAATTCGGCCCCAAGGGGGCTCGCGGCGGCGCTAAGCCCTTCAGCCGGCCCGGAAAATCACCCGGCCGGCCGGCTTGGCGCGAGCGTGATTCGCAAGCAGATGGCCCCGTCATTCTCTATGGCTGGCACACCGTCACCATGGCACTCGCCAACCCTCGGCGCCGAATCCGCAAGCTGACGCTGACCGAGAACGCCGCAAGACGACTTGCGGAAGAGAACATCCAGATCCGTGTGGCGCCCGAGATCGTGCGGCCCCAGGAGATCGATCGGCTGCTGTCGCCCGACGCCGTGCACCAGGGGCTCTTGGCCGAGGCCGATCCCCTGCCCTCGCCCGATATCGAGACCTTGACGCAGGAGGGCATGGTGCTGGTGCTCGACCAGATCACCGACCCCCACAATGTCGGCGCCATCCTGCGCTCGGCCGCAGCCTTCGCGGTGAAGGCGATCGTCACCACCGCGCGGCACAGCCCGGAAGCGACCGGCGTGCTGGCCAAGGCCGCCTCCGGCGCGCTCGAGCTGGTGCCGATTGTCACGGTCCAAAACCTCGCTCGTGCGCTGACGGCGCTGAACGAGCGCGGCTTCCAGACCGTCGGCCTCGACAGCGAAGGCAGCGAAGATATCGGCGACGTCGCGCTGCGCGAGCCGCTTGCACTGGTGTTGGGAGCCGAAGGCAAGGGCCTCAGGCAATTGACCCGCGAGACCTGCAGCGTCGTCGCACGGCTCGACATGCCCGGCGAGATCAAGAGCCTCAACGTCTCGAACGCCGCGGCGCTCGCGCTCTATGTCGGCGCCAGCCGGCTCGGTTTGATGAAGCGCCAATAGAACAAAACGCCCGCCCGCATTGCGCAGACGGGCGTCTCGTTGGCTCTAACCGATCAGAGATCAGTAATAGCGGCGCAGCACGCGGTGACCGCCATAATAGTACGGCGCGTGGCGATGGGCATAGCCGTAACGCGGAGCATGGCCGTAGTGCACGCGCGGCAGATAGCCGTAGCGCGGGCCATAGCCGTAGCGATACGGACGGAAGTACGGGCGGCGATAGGGATAAGCGGCCGGCGGCGCCACCGTAGCAGCACGATAGCCATAACCGTAGCCGTAATTGGCAGGCGCGACGACGGCGTCCTCACGGTAGGTCGGATACGGCGCGAAGGCACCCGGACCGGTATAGGTCGGGCCTTGGTTGACGTAATAATACTGCGTGGTCGGCTCGACGAGACGCTCATAGGCGCCATAGCCATAGCCATACCCGCCGCAGCCGGTGTTGCAGCCGGTATAGACCGGTGCAATAGGCGCGCACGTGGTGAAGCCGCAGGCCGCGGCGGGCGCGGTGGCGGCAAACATCACGGCAGCTGCCGCGACCAGTCCCGAAATCATCTGACGCATTACTCTCTCCTGTTGATTTCCGTTTTTTGGATTTTCACGTTTCTCAACCCGGCGGCTTGCCGGGTATCTCCGCATGCGGCCGCAGCCGAGGGGGCCGAGGACGGTCGTTGATCTCGGGCGCATAGATCACGGGCGGCGGATCGACGGGCACGTCCATCTGCGGCGGCAAGGGCACGGACGACGCGCCCCAACTCTGGTGGTAGCTCTCGGCGGGCGCCGGCAATTTGCGGTTCGCGGGCGGCTCGACCTCGAGCCGGCCGTAGCCCGGCCGCAGACCCAGCGTCGGATAATAGTGGCCGACGTCGTCGGGCTGCCGCTCGGCGATGTAGCGTCCACCATAGATTGTGGGCTGTACTTGCTGGTTCTTGCCGAGGCCCCAGACACCTTCGACCACGCTATAGGACGCGTCGATGTTGTTGATGATGATCGGCACGCCGGGACGGCCCGGGACGACGATCTCGAAGCCGCCGGCCAACGCCGTCGCAGGCAGTCCGATCAGAAAGGCGGCGAGCGCGACAGCGCGCATGAGGAGACCCCGGTTATCCGGGTACAACCTAACCGATCGCGGCGCCGAGAGGGTTAAGGCCAGCTCACCAAATTCCGGTAAGCCTAACGTGCAAGGATTGCGCGACACTCAAATGCTGAAGAGCGAACTAGCGAAGCGTTAACGGCGCGGGATTCCGCCGCCGGAACGGCGCCGTTGTGCTCACATCCGTTTGACTGTTCGCCGGCGAAAATCCCACGGTTGCACCGGAACGTCCTGCGCCGTCAGCGTTTAGTTCCCGTCAACAAAATGGGAGCGAAGAACCATGAACATCAAGCTTCTCGGGGCCACCGCGATTGCAGCGACCATGCTGGCAGGCTCTGCCATGGCGCAGGCGGTCGTCACCAATCCGGGCCGCTGCTCGGCGCAATTCCCCAACGCGAATTGCCAGAACCTCGGCCCCGGAAATCCGTACACCGATAGCGGATACCGTCATCGCCGCATGTCCTATCGTCAGACCCGGGCCGACTGGAATAACGATTGGAACAGGAGCCGCACCGGCTTCTGGCCCACCGACGTCGCGGCCGGCGTCGCCGGCGCCGCGATCGGCACTGCCGGCGCGATTGCCACCGCCCCGTTCCGCGCCTGGGACAATTCCTACGCCTATGACCGCGGTTGGGACAATCGCGGCTGGGACACCCGCACCTACGCCCAGCGCAACGGCTTCGTCTGTACGCCCGGCACTTACTTCAAGGGCGAAGACGGCCGCCGGCACATGTGCCAGTAAGGCGGTTTGAGCCGAACGCCACAGATTGGGCGGCGGCACAGATCAGGCGGCTCCTCCTCGGGGCCGCCTGATTTCATGCCTGCGACCACGATCGCGGGTTCTGGCACTTTCCAATCAAGTCTGGTATTGCGGCGCGCACGGGCAGACGGCTCCGGGTAGGCCGAGCCCTGCCCCGCATCTTGGGCGTCGCCGGCTTAGCTCAGCGGTAGAGCAGCGGTTTTGTAAACCGAAGGTCGGGGGTTCAATCCCCTCAGCCGGCACCACTAAGTTCGCCTTGGTGCGCTTGCTGAGCCCCAACTCGCAAAAATACTTTGTACATCAGCTAGTTACCGCGCCTGGATACATTTGGTTCGTCTCTCTGCATTTCTATTCGTTTGTTTCGCGCTTTGTTTTGGTGTCATTAGTGGGGTCACCAAACTCCGCGGATCTAAAAGGTGACACCATGCCTCTCAAAGACGCGCTTTGCCGGAACGCCATCCCGGAGCCCGGCAGGACAGTCAAGAAGCTCACTGATGAGGGGACGGGTAACGGTGCGCTTCAGCTCTGGATTATTCCGCCTAAGCCGAAGAAGGGCCGCCCTCGCAAAGACGCGCTAAAGGGTGCGGCCGCCTTCATCCGACGCTGAGTCCTCGATTACCGGCACGGTGGCCGGCGGAAGCGGCTGACGCTTGGCCTCTTTATGGATGGGCGTACCGCTCGCGTGGTGATGTCACTATCCGAGGCCCGCGCCAAGGCCGATGACCTGAGGCGTCTGCTCCGGGACGGCAAGGACCCTGCGGTCATCAAAGAAGCAGCAAAGATAGCGGCCGCCAACACGTTCAGCCTCGTTGCTGACGAGTGGCTCGCAGCGCAGGAATCGCTCGTGACGGAGGATACCCACGACAAAACAATTGTGGCTCGTCTCGCTCGCGCGATCGGACCTTGGCAATCGGCCGATTGCCGACATCACAGCAGCAGAGTGCCTCACAATTTTGAAGCGGCTGCATGCGCGGGGCAATTACGACACCTTGCGGAGGCTCCGGGCGGTCCTGTCGAACATATTCCGGCTAGCGATGTCGGACGGCCGCGCATCGAGCGACCCCGCTGACGCGCTGATTGGCCATGTTGCGCTGAAGCCGCCGCAGCAGCGCCAGAAGGCGGCCGGCAAAGGCAGCGGCAGCTTCGCAGCGATACTACAGCCCGAAGCGTTCGGTCAGCTCCTCCGCGACGTCGCGGGGTACCACGGTCAAAAGCAGACGCGGCTTGCGCTACAACTCCTCGCGTTAACATGGCTCCGTCCGGTCGAACTGCGGAAGCTGCGATGGGGCTGGATCGGTGAGAATGCCGGCGAACCCGCAATCACCCTGCCGGCGAGCTTGATGAAAATGCGTAGAGAGCACCGCGTCCCGCTATCCCGACAGGCCCTCGCTATAATCGAAGAGCTGCGCGCGATGAGCAGCGCGACCGGCGCCGGCGATTTCGTATTCCCGTGCTCGCAGCCACGGCGCCGGCTTGGTAGGGGCGGCAAGCCAAGCAAGCGTCCGATGATGCGGCCGATGAGTGAGGGCGCGCTCAACTCGGCACTGAAGCGTCTCAACTACACCGGCGAACAGCACACGCCTCACGGTTTTCGCCAGAGCGGCAGCACCATCAGCAACGAAGTGGGCGCTTTCGAGCCTCACGTCATTGACGCTGCGCTGTCGCACGTCACGTCCGGCGTCGAAGGGGACTACAACAAAGCTACGTATTGGCGGCAACGGGTCCCGCTTGCCCAATGGTGGGCCGACCACGTTGACACGTTGCGCGAGCAGCGACCCGCGGGACTCACCTCCAACGTTATAGGTCTGCGTCGTGCCTGATCGCATCGAGGATGCCGATGGCCTCGGTACAGACCCGAGACAAGCGATGACCAATTCGCCCGACCTATCGCTTGACGAGCTATACCTATTGGCCATCCCGCCTGCAGAAATGCCAACCCGCGACGAATTGGTGCAGCGGCGAGTTGAGTTTGCTGAACGCCTTGGCGAGGTTGCTCGTCACGGGACGCCGCTCGAATTCGTGGAACGTGCTGGGATAGAACCTCGTGAGAAGGCTGCGATCGAGACCGGGGGGTGAAAACGGTAGCGCGTGCAAAAACGGTGGCCCAGCCGTTGCTTATGAGGTCCCAGCGGCGCAGCATGTAATCGATTGGCTTGGCGACCGATGAGGAGTTCGACAGCCGGGCACGCTGCTCGCGCAGCCATGCTTCCAATGCCGTCAAAAGCTGGGCGCTTTGCTCCTTGCGCAT
>Ga0209489_102761_pt1 | contig 35156 bp, 12 predicted proteins | sample SiratrowhiteBW_FD_187527 | JGI IMG/M metagenome (GOLD analysis project Ga0209489, IMG submission 187527) | Root nodule microbial communities of legume samples collected from California, USA - Siratro white BW (SPAdes) (version 2) | ecosystem: Host-associated > Plants > Roots > Nodule | place... | reverse complement strand
AGGAAGAATTTTATTCACTTGTGATTGCTGAAGATTACAAATACAAGTTGTGTATTTATAGGGAGAAACTAGGGTTACTGTCTAATTGGGCCTAACTCAAATCAAGCCTCCACAAAGCCCAACAATAAATGCATTTGAAAGATCAGGCAAACATAAAGATTAGTAAAAGATTTGATTACATATGAGAAATTTATTCAGTTTACATCAAAATAAATATAAAAGCATATATACAATAAGATGATATAATTACAACTTTAATTAACATTAAAATGTTTAGACTAAACAAAATTTATCCCAATCTTCATCATAGACAATTTGTCCATCAACAATCACCAGTGATTTAGAACTACACATTGAAATTTGATAGTGATAGTAATATCTTCATCCATTCGATGACACTCGAGAATTTAAGATTGAAAGTTTGAGTAATCTCATTTTTCAAATTTTCTTTGGTTTATTGTAAATTATTTCGGGCTATCGGTAATAGCTCAATTTGACCTTTTATATGTTCATTCTCTTTTTTAATATTCTTTAGTTATTGGGAATTCACTTTTTTCTTTCAATCCTCCACTCCAGTTTTTAGACAAGTGATCTCATTAAGAAGAATGCTTTGAATGTGTTCTTTCATAATCAATATTGATGATCTTTTTAAGTAATAACTTGTTCATTTTTTTTAGCTGTCTCAAAACACATGTTTGATTTCAATATCTTTCTTTGGTAGTTGGTAGATCTTGCTGCTTCTAACACCTCTTGATGCTTCTAGTAAGCCATTTTTTTTTTAACAAAAGTCATTTGTCTTTCTGTTGATAAATTAATTTACCAAATTAATTTACCAGTACTATGAATAAACAAATGTAAGTAAAGAAATATATAAATGAGATACCTATAAAAAATGTTAGATCTATAAGACGATATTCTAACTTTAGTAAAGTGATAGTATCGAAAACAATGTTTATTTGTTCAATTAAAAAACAATGTTGGGCTTCATCTAAGATTATATTATCTTTGTGTTTGATGTGGTAATTATATGACTAGGAATCCAATATAAATAAACTCTTCCAACACTAACAGTCTGTTTTGTTTGGTAGTTGAATTTGCGAAAATAAATGTCTCGCGAAGAAATTCAATTGAATAAAAAAAATGTTAAACGAGGATAAAATTTCACTGTACATTACAGCACAGATTTATAACGAAAAAATATTTTTTTTTATTTCTTATATAATTAATCTTATTATTAATTTATTAATATTTATATTTATATTATAATAAAATAAATATAATTATATTATATTATATAATATAATAATAATACTTAGTCATACTAAATATTATTATTAAAATAATAATAAATTTAATAAAATTATAAAGTAATAATAAAAAAATATAAATGAAAATACAAAAATAAAAATATAATAATGAATTTATAAAAAAAATTTAAAAATAGATAATTATAAAAATAAAATACTAGTAACTTTAATGTTAAAAACTAAAAATAATAATAAAATCATAAATAATAATTCCAATAATAAAAAAAATCAAATTTAATTTGTATAATAATATTAACAATAATAATTTAATTTTAATTTTAAAATAATTTATAATGTTATAATTCTATCAATAAAAAATTATAATTCATTAATCAGACCTAACAAATTAGTATCTTATTTTCAAGTAATTTTTATCTTACAATTTTATTAATTAAAAAAATTAAAATATCTATCACACGTATCACATCACTCACATCTCATCATCTTTTTCTTAATCCAAACAACTTAACTTTTCACATACTTTCATCTCAAATCCACTCCCTCAACCAAACAAAGCATAAGGAATTATGGTCAGCAACTAAAACTTTTACAATTTTTCCTTTCAAATGTTTGTAGGAGGAAAGGAATGATTAACAATTCTATGTTTGTGACACCATTTAAGGAAGCCCATGATGTTCTTTTAGAAGTTTTATATTTGAAAAAGAAAAAATGCGTTGGGAAAATGATGAATGTTAAAATGTGTATAAAGAATTTGGAATGTTTTGATGAAAGTATTAGAATGAAAGTTGTGTAGATGTTATATTTAGCATGGTCAGTACAACTTTCTCAAAGGTGGTGAAAGGAAATTGGATATCGAGTTTCACAAATAAAGTATCATAAAAGAAGCAAAATGGATCTCTTAGATTGGCTTGTATATATTTACAAACTACTTTATCTAAGATACAACATTCTAATATATCCCTTAAGTTGTTTAAGATATCTAAGAGAAGTATAACACAATTGTTATGGAGGATTTCTACTTTACTCCAAGGATAAATGTCATTATATGTCGCCATATTCAAACTCTAAAAAGAAAAAGATACAAAACTAATTAAAAGACAACTGAAAAATTTCATAACATTCGTCACAAATTTTAAAGGGAAGAACACAATGAAAATCCAGAAACTTAGAAGTGCTCGATGACATATGTAAAAACTGAAACAATCATAACATATTCAATTTCAAACTATAGCACATATCCAAAATGTTTGTGATATAAATTTAGAATGGGAAAATGCAAAGGATGGGGATTTTGGAAACATACCTAATAATGTGATACATGTTCGAAAACAATATGAAGGATAATGATGGTGATGAAGGAAGGGGATAGTTTTGGTAAAAATGGAGAATGCAATAGGTTAATATTTAAGAGAGATAGAGATGTATGAATTCATGTCATTGTTCAAAAATTGTTTAAGAGAGATAGAGATGTATAAATTCATGTGATTATTCAATGTGAGTGATTGAGAGATGAGATTAGTACATGTGATTTTTTTTTCGGTAAACGGATAAAGTTAAAAGTTCTAAAGAAGCTTCTAAAATATTATTAAGAAGGTGAAAAAGTTGAAGTCGTGCCTACGCCACTAGACTCGACACTGGAGGGCAAGTATACCAATATGTATCCTCACCTTTTTTCTTAAGGAATATAACCAACTGGTCAGGTCGCTTTTGGATCTACATAAATTGTTAATAGAGATCCACGAAAAACAATATGAGATTTTAGACGAAAATCTTGAGATATCTAGACACCGAGATTACAAAAAATTAAGGAAAGAATAATGCTAGTTATGATATAGATAATTGAACCACTAACAAAGCAATAGGGGAGGGATTATATAACACACATTCCATTGTAATAGAGACTTTGGATACTGGATGTTTTAGTTAAAATCTTTAAGGAATATCGTATCAATAGTCTTTTAGTTAGAACAAGTCTAAAATTATATTTTAAACTTGCTCAAATGGTAATTTTAAGTGGAAATATTTTAAATTTTATACATAAGTTGTTATTTTCCATATATCTCACTTAAAGTTGAGTTGTCATTTTGAACACATCTCACTTAAAATTGAGTTGTGATTTGAATAATGTTCAAACATGAGTTTCATCATTTATTATAAAAGACTATTATTTCAATGTTATTTCAATGATAAGTTGAATGCTTGAGTCATAACTCTCTTTGTTCAATTTAGTTTTAATATATTATGGGAGAGAGATAATGACTATTAAGTGATGGAGTCATGATAATTTTTTTTTTAAAGTCTTTCTTATTTGATTTCTTAAAATTTTATAATACACTCAAATAATATCATAAGAAAAGAGATTCTAATTATATCTTTTATATTTTCTTATATAAATCTCTAATATAATATTATTATTATTATTATTATTATTGTTATATTATATTGTATTGATTTGAATTATTATATATTATATATGCATCTTCATTTCTTTCTTATCATAGGAAAATGATGTGATTATACTTAATACATACATAATAAATATGACTATAGACAAAAGAGACCACAAAATATATATGTATATATAAAATGTGGTTACATGAATTAATAAGTGTTTATATAGTATATTAATCTTTTGTAAAATGATGTGTCAGTAATATCATATATGCGGTGTTTAAAAGTTAAAAATATGTGGTTAAAAATAAAATCTAATATCTAAATAATGTAATTCAGTTAAAATTTTCCATCGAAGAAAAATTATTAATAATATATACTGAGATTGTCAAATGAATACATTTCATATTTTTCATTTTATCTTTAATTATATTTAAAAATTTATAAAAAAATAAAAAATAGAAAATCTAAACTACTTATATTAGCCACTTATTTATGTAACCACCAACTGTGTATAATAATTTTATCAAAATTTGGAACAGAATGAAAATATAATATACATGATGCAATTTCGCAATATCTGATGTATCCAAAGTTAGTTATTATTTGAAGCCATTAACTAGCATAAACATATATATCCATTATCCTTGCTATAAAAATTAGGATAACAATACTATTATGAAGAAATATTCTTCAACGGGAGTTTTATAAATTTGTTCATTGACCATATATTTCTTTAAAATTATAATTTTTATCTTTATTTATAAATTGAATCCTAATATGTTAAAAAATATGAATAATTAAAGATAACTTATTATTCATCAGAAATAAAAATATAATTTATATACTATTTTTTATGAATTTAATTATAAGATAATATGCATTTAAAAAATAAAATAAAATTATTGGATTATTTTTTGATAAACAAATATTAATTAAATGGTTTAAAATTTTCAAATAAAAATTAATTTATTTGTGAATTGTTTTTAAATGTTATGTTTATTAGTTAAAAATTGTTAATTATTGAAATAATGCGGTACATGTTGAACATAAAGAAGAAAATAAATAACAAACATATATTTACTAAATAGTTTAGTTAATGGTACATGAAATACTTTGTGTGAAATGAAATATAAATTTTATTTTTAGCAAAACTCAAATGTTATTTTTATCAAAAATCAATTACATCTTTTATCGAAAACTAAATTTTATCTTTATCAAAAATCAAATGATATCTTTATCAAATATTAAATTCTATCTCTATCAAAAAATCAAATTATATCTTCATCAAAAATAAAATTTATCTTTATCAAAAATAAAAAAATAAAATTTTATCTTTATCAAATTTTATTTGATTTTTGCTATTAATTATTTATATATATTTTTTAACAAACTAAAAATACAAATTTTAATTCAAATAGCAATTTTATAATTTATTATAATTTTTCCTTCCAATGTCAATTTTAATATAAAAATAGAATCACAAATATTATAATTTATTTTAATATAATTTATTCTGCCAAATTTAAATTTATTATAAAATATAAAATAAAATAATTTATTATTTTTTTCCTATTATAATTAATTAGTTAAAAACCTATAAAATATTTCATTTCATTTTATTTGTATTGTTCTTTCAAAAGTTTTAATTTAATTATTTTTATATTATTTTTATCTTAATTTCAATAAACTAATAATCACAATTTTAATAATCAATACAGAAAAATTCAAAAAAAACTTGTAAAAAATTACAGATAATTACAATTGATGTAACTATAAAAAAATAAAAAATAAAATAAAAATTAAAAAAAATCATAATTGATATACTGACAGTAAAAAAATAAAAAATAAAAAAGTGTTATTTCAACGTGAAAAAAAGAAAAAACAAAAAAGTGTAATTTCAAAAATTAAAAAATAAAATGGTTTATTGAGAGAAATAAAAAATAAAAAGGTGTAAGTGGGGTAAAAAAATCTATAAAAAAAATTGGATTCATAATTCCAAAAGATCAACATGTTTGATTGCTGAAAATTATTACTAAGGATATTTAATTTTTTTTAAATCAGATAATAATGTAATATTTTATTAAGTATTTATTTCATCAATATATTAAATGATTTAATGAAAATATATAAAGATTTCACAGATTTTTTTAATTTTATTTCCAAAAAGTTAGATTATTACATAATAACAAATATAAATAACATGTTAAACCCCTTAAAGATTAAACGCAGTATATTTATGAATGGGGTTACCAGATCATAATTTTTCCAATAAAAATAACAATTGGTTCATAACAATCATTAAAAGCAAGAAAGGGAAGACAAGAAGAAAAATAAATCAGAAAAACGCCAATTTAAACATGTAAATTAGATCAACTCATACAAACAAACAAGTAACATACCAACAATTATTAGTATCACCAGTTGAAGAAAAGTTACATATTTTATCATATTAGTGTGACTAGTTGGTGATAAACAACTAATGCAACATTGAATGTACCTTTTTTTTTTTTTTCAAGATAATCCCAATGAAACATGAAGTAAACCAAGAAAAATATACTAGAGACAACTACTAATTTTCTCACACTTTTCTATAAGTAGGCCAAAAGTTTGTAGAAAAGTTTGAGAAAAGCCTAGGCTTTATAAGATTGGAGAAAAAGTATGAATTCAACTATTTTAAAATTTAAGTAAAGTTTAAAAATAGTTTAATAAAAGAAACTGAATTGTATAATTGCTTAAATAAATTTAATGACATCAATTTTTTAGTGAATTCAACTATTTTAAATTATTTTTGAATAGTTTAAGCTATATTAATTATTTAAATTATTACCCATTAACATTCTATTTCAAGCAGTTTGTTTAGGAATAATTTAGTTTTAAAAGCTAAACTGATATGCTATCCAATTCAGTTTTAAAACACAAATCAGTTTTTTTATACTATTTAACTTAATTCACTATCAATTTAGCTCAGTTCGAATAGTTTTGAACAACCATATTTTTTTCATAAATTTAAACCTTAGAAGTTATATATATTTCTTAGGATGATAAGGATTTGTTAAATTTAAAGAGAAACCAATCCTTAATAGGTGATGTTGGTTGAAGCTTGAAGAGACTTTAAAAAAAAATATATATATATCGAAGAATATGGAAAAACAAGTGTAGAACTACTCATGAAAAGTAATTGAATAATGAATAGTGTGATGAAGTAACTGAATAAAGAATAGTTGTATTGTGAGTAGTTAAGGAGTTTTGTTGTTTATTAGGTGTTGTTGGGATTTTGTTTAGGACCAAAATGTAATTTTATAACAAAAGTGTGTCGTAGATAGGTGGATTATGCAAATCAGTTTTGATTGTACGAGAGTATATGCTTCAGCTGTTATAATTGAACAACTCAGTATCATGACATACTATGTATCATTCAATTGATACACTCTGTGTACTACTATAGTTAAATATTAAACAAAAAGAGTTTTCTAATTATATTTTTATAGGATTGCAATTTTTTTAAATTAATATATACAAAGTTTCATAACTACTTCTTTAAATTATTAAATATATATACAAATATAAATAATCTTTAACATTAAATATAAGAATGTTGTGCACAAGTATTTTAGTAATTAATAAGTCTATCAAGAATACCATTTAAAAAATATTTAATATATTTAATTAAATATTTTTTTAATTATTTTAAACTAATATTTCAACACAATTAATGTCTTCTTGGTTTTATAATCAATGAATTAAGAAGAGTCAAATAAGACTGTAAGTGGAAATAACCTATTTTACTTCTAAAATATTTTTTTCATAGGTGTAACTCATTCTACATAAAAACTTAACATGACCAAGAAACCTATTTAAAACCTTACTTTGTGATTATTTATATTAAAATAGAGTAGGATTTATAAGCATGAATTATAAAATGTTTATTTGATGTAAACATACTTTTAAGGTCTGATTTGAAATTTAAAATAACTTATTTAAAAACATATTTCATATTGAAGCTTTTAAATATGACATAAAATTACCTTTCAATAACATATAAGCCTTAGACTTTTAGTGTAGACTTTAAAATATAAGTAAATACAATATTTAAATTTATTTTAACAAATTTAATAGTAAAAAAAACAAATATTTATTGGGTATTTTATAATTGCATACACAGGACTTGATATCGAGATCAGTATAGTTGAAAAAATGAAACAACCTAATAGTGGAGCTGTTGGTCAACATTATCTTAAATTAATTAGATACGTGTTCTTTAAAATTTAATTAGTTTTCTTGAATTTAAAAACTTTCCAAAAAACACAAAAAAATGACGGCAGTTAAGATTTGTTTCCGACTATAAACCTGTCACTGATTATTTAAACTATTCTCCTAAGATTACTCCATATTAATTTAAAAATTAATTAATTAATGAAAAAAATAAAAAATATGCAAATGCTGACACGTGCTTTAAAGAGCAACGGTTCAAGAAATTATAGGAAGAAATTGCCCTCAAGTGAATATATCAATATTACAAAAGATATATCAAGATATATATCAATATTACAAAAGATATATGAAGATACTCGGAAACGGATTTCGGTATATGAAATCCACATGGTTTTTTGGGTTTAAATATGAGGTGGTACAAGGCATTTCCACAAACAGGTTAAAAAAGGGACTCTTCCTCTGTGCAAGACTCGTCAAAAGCTCCACCTACGTACTACGTTGTTTTGTTCTCAATTTCTCAGGTACCTTCTTCTTCCTTACTCTTTTTGAGATCGTAGAACCCTGCAATGTATACTTTTTTCTTTGCGTTTTGCTAAAACCATGAAAGATTATTTTCTTGGTTGCTAAGCTACCCAATCTTTAATTCTGACCTGGTCGTTTTCTCAATTTTGGCTTCTTCAGGTGCTGTGGTATTCTATTGTAATTTGGACCCTTTGGTGTCGTTTTCCGTAATCTCGAACTGGTCCAAGTGATACCACTCTCTTTCTCTCCGTTGATCACACGAAAAACCCGTTTTTGGCTCCATGGAAGAAGACCAAGAGGCTAAGGCTCAGCATCAAAGGGAAGATGGAGGGTCTGTTCGCGGGGGAGGAGAAGGGTTAGAGGCTAATGGAGGAGGTGTTAACGACAAAGAGATTCCGTCTTTCACGTGCCATATCTGCAACAAAGGTTTCGTTTCGGGTAAAGCTCTTGGTGGGCACATGAGAATCCACAACCTCCCTAGAAAACAGGTTCGTGCGGAGAAACAAGGCACTACTGATGGTGCGAAATCCAAGACAAGCAAATGGGTGGTGGTGGATGGCAACCCCACTTGTTCCCTCTGTGGAAAGACATTTTCTTCAATGAAGTCCTTGTATGGGCACATGAGGTCTCACACTGAGAAGTCGAAGAGGGGAATTCAAAGCGACACTCCGATCGTCGGTGCGTCTTCCACTTCTTCCTCAGGCCTTTCTGATGATAAGGCTGTTGATCTCTCTGGAGCTCTCAGGGGTTGGTCCGTGACTGCCAAGAGGGGCCGCCGAAGCCCTTCTTGCAGCAAATCAAATTCCGGTTTGGAAGATGATAATGATGATGAGCCACGTATGCAAGAGGCTGCGTATGAGCTCATCTTGCTGGCCAGAGGGAGTCCCAAGAGGGAGAGGGAGGAAGAGGTTGCTGCTGATCCGATTCAAGAACAGCTAGAGGAGCTGTTGCACCCAGCTATTCAGAATTTTAGTGACGTGAAGATCAAGATGACATGTAGAAAGAAATTGAAATTAACAGAATCAGCATCAACTGAGGAGAGGAACAGGTTCAGCATATGCAGAAAATGCCATACAACTTTCAAAAGACAGCAATCTCAGAAGGGTCATCTATGCGGCCTTCAAATTCAGTCTGAGGCAGCTGGTGTGTCAGGCAAAAAGGAAGAGCATCATGCCAAAACAACCATACAAGGGGAGAAAACGGGAACAGGAACAGGAACTGTTGTTGAGGGTAGTGGTGTGGAGGCCGTGAGAGGGAATGAGTGTGAAGTTTTGAACAGGACTTTCTCAACTGTTGAAGCCTCTGGGGACCACAAGAGATCTGATGGGACAAGCATGGCAGAAGCTCAGTCAGCTGAGGGAACTTCTTCAAATGTGGAAACTGGTCAGAGTCGTTCCAAGGGTTTTAGGTTTGATCTTAATCAGATTCCAGCTATGGATGAGGAAGAGGGTGTTGAAGACATGATGACATCATCCAATTATACGATTCCCGTTCCTAAAAATACCTCGGTCACTGATCACTGAATAAGAATTTGATTTTTGACCATAGTAGGGGATGCATTGTAATAGCAAAGATAGGTAGTCTTGATAGCAATTTATGGGGTGTTAACAATTGGTTGTCTTTAGTATTAGCTTCCTCTGGTGAGACACCACGGGGAACTATCTTAGCTGTTTCCTATGTTTTTGGTAGGTCATGGACTTTTTGTCTTTTCTGTGTTTTCTTTCTTCATGTGATGCATGATGTGTACTGCAAGCCTATAGCTTGCTGCAAAAAGGAAGGATCCCAAACAGCATTGTGGGGCTTTCTTTGTTACCCATATTTTCTGCTTAAATGCAATTGGACACAATGGTTCTTCCTTGTATCTTGTTATTAAATAATAATTTGACCATCACTCCTTGATTAAGGTGCCTAGTAAAAGTTCACTTTCATTCTATAGTACCCAGAATTTCCTTTGATCTTGCGCATAATAAAATAAATTGTTTTATTTTTCTTCTCTTTTGAATTGTGCACACAGTGAATAAATTGAGGCGAAAATTAAAAATAAAGAAACGTATAACTTAATGGATCATTGATGATTAAGCTAAAAGTTTATGTTAACATTAAAAATGACTTAAATGGATCATTGATGCAGAACCCTTTGAAGGTGTTTTATTCAGGGTTGAAATGACATCTACATTGGGTTCTTTGCATAATCAATATCCCACGGATCAGCAATCAGCAAAAGCGTTATCTGATCAAGCGTTCTTTTAAAATAATTTTGTGTGTTTTCTATTTTGGTTATGTGTAATTTTTGAAGTCTTTGTTTCAAACCTTTACAAATGTTTTATTTTGTGCCTTTGTCTTAAGTTTTGTTACAAAAATTACTACTCTGGTAAACTATGGGTTGTATCACCGCAGTTTTTCTGTCATTGTTACCATCAATGTATTTGTTGTCAAAGAGATTAAGACTAAAAATTACAAAGACAAATAAAAATAAAAAAATTCATGTATATGTGAAAAGGTTCTAATTTGCATATAGAAGAAGTCTTTATTATTTTATATGACCTAACTTTTTTTTAGTCAAAAATCTTAAATGTTGTGAGCAAATTCTTATTTTTATTATTTTAAAAAGATCATTAAACAATACTATAAAACAAGTCAGATGTTTTTCATTCTGAACAACATTCTAATTTCTTATAATTATTTAAATTTAGAGATATGATTTTAATTTCCTTTATATCTATTAACATAAAAAGCAATTTTATGTAAATTAAGAACTTATTTAACACTGGTTATTAAAAACAGCATAAAAACATTGTAAAATAAAAATTGGTTATAAAAGATAAAAACATACTATTCCTATATATTTACCAGTTATCAATTATAATAATTCAGTTATCATTATTTATATAATATAATCTATAACCATCTACAGAATAAAATCACAACAACTTATCTATTAACATGCCTACAACAGAAAAAACTTTCAATTGAGATAGTTAAAAATCTCTTCGGTAAATGATGTTCTTTTTAAGGTGATGTTCAACTTTTTACATAGTGAATACTTCTCTATTTACAAAATAAATCGACAAAGTCATCTTTTAAATGAGAATATCATGATATTTTGACCGAATTTAACTTTGGTTGTGTAGAATTGAAATAATAATATTAATATGTATTTAATATAAGGACTTAAATGAAACAGTTGGATATTTTAAGTTTTTTTTTTAAAAAAAACTTGAAACACTAATACAATAACATTATATATTTTTAGAAATCAAAATAACTATTTCCACTTAAGCTTTGGTTTCCTAGGACAAATACTGCATAATCAATCTCTGCATGAAGCAAAGTGTTGTAGAAGAAAACAAGGATGCGAATTCATCATCTTCCATATATCTTATCCATGGTTGGCTTGCAATATAGAGATGAAGTCATTCTATTGACTTTGTGAACTCAGAAAACCAATCTAGAACATGATTTAAAATGAGATGTTTAATATTGTTTGCAGAAATGGTGTTACATACTCTTTCTTCAATCATTAAAATTTAATTTTAAATTTATTTTGGTCCCTATAAGGCAAGTGTACAATTTTAGTTTCCATAAAATCTTAATTACAAATTTAGTTTTATATTTTTCTAAAATTAAGTAATTTTGATCTAGTATTTTATATTTTAATTGTTGATTGAGAGTGATATAGGTACGTTAATGATAATAATGATAATGGTGCGAGATACCCGTTTGCATAAGATATTAATAGAAATGTTTTTTAATATGTATCATGTAGAGAGATACATTAATATTTGTTGTTAAGGATTGAATGAAGGTTGAACTAAAATTGCGTAATTTTAAAAAATTAATAAATATACAATTAAAATTTGAAAACATTGAATTTACTATATATCATACTTTGACAGTAAGCACAAGGCCAATATGATGTTAGTTAACTTAGTATATGCATGAAAGTATATTATTATAGTTTTCCTATTTAACTTATTATAAATTATCATCCATACAGTTATTTCTTTTTATAAACTTGCATTTTTATTTCTATTTTGGTACTTTAGCTACTGAAATAAAATTTTATCATCGATAATGTCTGAGACTTTTAGAGTATAATTATTTAAATTAATGAGTAAAGGTAAATTAATAAAACAAAATTGTATTAATTCTTTAGAAGTTTGAAACTAATTAACTAATTACTAGTATAAGAAATTAAATGATTTCTATTAATCTCAAAAATATCTATGACATTCTATAATGTTGTACTGAAAGCAGTACATGATGCTAGAATTACAAAAAAGAATCTTAAGAATTGAAATATGGTGTTATTTTAATTATAATTAGAATAAATCAAGTTCATTCAATTATAATTTTGATATGAGTAGGCTCCTTGTTATCCTAAACCTTCCTCTTTCTTTAGCATATGCTAGCTTTTGTATTCCACATGTTTGATAAGACAAAGAATAAGAACTTTTTATTAGATTAATTTGTTGGTTGGGGTAGTCAAAATTAACAACTTAATCTAATTTGACATGATCTTATAAGTTAAGTTAAAAAAATTTGACAACCCAACATAATTTTTTGTCTAGCCTAACCCTTTATAAGGTCCACGAGGTAAGAGTCATTTTTAGCCTAATTGAAAATAAAAAAATTACAACATTGATTTAACAGAAGTAAATATGTTACATTTTGGTTTAAATATTATTTGAAATAATTCTATTAGTATCTCAGACATTGATAACATGTGTGAATAAAACAAGTAAAGAAACATAAAAAAATAAAAAATAAACAGATCAATCATTAGACTGTGGATCAACTCGACCTCAATCTATATAGGCATGGGCCAAACAGGTTAGATTAAGAAAAAGACTATTGTTATTTAGTCTATTGTTTTCTGAAACTTGGTTTGACCTAAATTATAGGCCATGCGGGCCAAAACCATTATGGCAGCCCTATTGGTAGTAATCCTTTGATTTCTAGGTGTTTACTTTAAAAGTTGTTTGGGAGTTTTTATGGATTCAAAAGTTAGATTTTCTTACGATAAGTTACTTTATCTAGGAAAGTTAACCTAAATTTTTTTTTATGAATAATATAAGTGAGAGGGACGTAGACAATCTTAGTTTATATCGAAATATTTAAGAAGTTTTGCATTACAAAATAATTTATCTCCAAAGGCTCAACTAACAACTATATTGAGGAGATTATGCTGATTACATATCTAATGGGCTTAGAGAATTAAAAGAAAGACGATTTGCACTGTCGAACACATCCCAAATTATACTAGGAAATTAAATTTGTAGTCGTTATCTTAGAAAGATTCAAGAGTTTTAATGAAATAATTAAATTTAACAAAATAAACACAGAATTTTAAACAGACTAAATATAATAAAATAAAAATAAAATTTTAAACATATTAGATATTGTAAAGTAAAAACAAAAGATTAGATATAATAAAATAAAAATAAAATATTAGATATAATAAAATAAAAAATAGAAGATTAGGTATAATAAAATAAAAGCAAAATATTAGATATAATAAAATAAGAATAGAAGATTAGATATAATAAAATAAAAAATAAAATATTAGAAATAATAAAATAAGATTAGATGCAATAAAATAAAAATAGAATTTTAAACAGATTAGATAAATGCAATTAATAAAGACCAACCCGACCTCTTTTCGGCTCTCTGAAATCCCTCAATGGCTCCTAAAGAAAATTTGAATTACATGTGTGGGTTTAATAGACCGAGATCTCTACATCTATTTAACATCCTGAACACCCCACAATCATGGAGCATCTCGCCGAATTCACAATATGTTGAACAACTGCAATCGTCCACTATGAACAACAATATTATTTCGACTTAAACATCGGTTCGAAAATCTAATAATCAAATTAAAATAGCAATTGAGCATGAAGTTATGGAAAGAATTAAAAAAAATGAGCCTCAAGATTAAGAACAGAAGAGCACTTGGAGAACACATTGAACAAAAAAATTAGTCACTCATAATCATGATTGGCACAACAAGGTGAAAACATAAATGAAAAACACATAAGAAAAAGAAAGGAAAAAAAAGGAAGAAAATTTGTATTTAATTATCTAGTGTCTACTGTGATGATTATGTCTTGGCTCTACGAAGAGAGTTGTATTCAAAAAGAAAAATTAACCTAAAACATGAAATGACTAAATAACCCTCCATAAAAAAATCTGCTCAAAATATCCAGGCGTTGCCTTATTGTCCAGCCTTTGTGTACCAAATTCAAATCCAATTTCAATCACTTTCTAGATTGAATTTGCTCTCAAATCTTGAATAACATTAGTAGATCTTTAAGTCATCTGCAAAACGAAACAAGAATCAAGTAAATCCGAGTTCTGTAGCAAAAGTTATAGACAAAATACAAAACATGCTCAAACTTTTAACTGAAACCTACTTGGCCCAATTATAGAAAAATGGAGTAAAACCATGATAATTACCAACTAATTTATCTTTATTGTTATCATTATACGATCAGTAAGTGGTAAAAATAAATAAGTATCAAAAGGCTAATAAAGATTTTAATTTATTTACTTCCACATGTGACACACTCATAACCTAAATATGTATTTAAAAATTTTTGAAAAATTGAGAAGGATAGATGATACATTTTGTAAATTGGTGAGAGTGAATCTCTTGAGTTCTTGGTTGAACCAACTTTGGACTTATCAAGGGTTTTTCATTCCTTTATTTTGCGACTTATCTTCTTCCATGGAACTGACACTGCTTATCCCTATCACCCATTTTACCTAAAACTCTACTTTCCAATAAATTCAACTTTTTATCCTAGACCGGTCTGTTCTTGAATTGCAACAGATGAGTTCACATCAAATTGTATAGTACTTTAGATGGAACATCTGATTGATTTGGGTATGTTATTAATATTGAAGTTCTTCTAGAGATTTTGTAATTAATTTCAATATCACTACAAGAAAAAGTCAAATTACTGACGGAAAATTACTGATAAAATTTTATTCGTCGATAAAATATCATTACTGATGGATTTTACCGATAGATTTAATCCGTCACTAATGACCGACTGATTTAATCTATCGCTATTGTCTGATAATTGTGGGTGATGATTGTGGGTGTTGAGAGGTCCTGGATTCGAGTCTCCTCCCCTGGTACACTTTTTTTCAAAACTTCATAGAAATGGTTAATGATATTTATTAAAAATATAAATAAAAGTAGCATAAATGATAACAATATAATAATAATGATTTTTATAATAAAATTGATATTTGTTGATTTACTGAGAAATTTTCCCATCGGTAATTATGGTATTTCTTTTTAATGTATGTTGATGTAAAAATTATAATATGTTTGAAACTAAACTAATAGGTTGGAATTGATGAAAATTATTTTGAAAGTTATTGGAAGTACATTATGAACTTATCGTTTTTATACTCATCTACATATATCATTTGATGAGGATTGGACCGGTTGTATAAGCAAAATTTAAAAGTGATGATATTAAATGCATGAATGTCTAAGAGTTGAATTGGTCATTCAAGATATAAAACTATTTGCTTAAGTTATGATTTGTGGTTTAAACTAGTGATGCAAGAACAATTCTCTCTCCACTAGAGGTCTCACTGCTTAAATAATGTAAGATCAGTTAAGTAAGAGAAAATTAATATTGATTCTCTTTTCATTAATTGGTAATTACTCCCTTAAACACTTGATTGACATTCAATCAAGAAAAAAATAAAAAAAAGAATATTTTCTCGTCTAAATATATATTGCTCAAGTGTTAAGATAATGTTCAAGCATTAGTTCACAACTTAGGTGAGGGAGAACCATTATTAGTTCTCTCTTTTTAAAGGAATGTTGCTCAATTGTTTAAGTAATAATACAATTGTCTATTTTATTATTTAATTTTAAATATTGTAATTCTACATGTATTTGATTGAATCAATTGATTATTAGATTGAAGTTTGGTTGAAAATATATGAATAAATTATATTAAGTTATACAAAGATTTGATTGAATTGAGAAAATGTAGAAGATATTTATGATGATAATCTAACCAAGTTGTGATTTGTGTATTAAGTAAAAGAGCTCGTTAAGCAAAAGAGATACCATAGCTTTACTAATAGTATAAATAATATAAATTAAGATATAACGAAATGTGAAGTTGAAACAGGTTCTTCAACTACTTTTTATATATTTTTTTTTTCAAAGAACTAATCCAAATTTGTGGAGTTGAGATTAGTGTACTAAAAAAACACGGAATGTATTAGATGTTATTAGTCTCTAAGGATATAAATATGAAAATGGTTAGTTTGATTAATTGAATTGTAAATTAACTATGATATGAATTATTATAATAGATGTACTGATTGTGTATAAATGTGTATTAGGATGAATGATAAATTATGATAAAAAAATGTTAATATTATAAATATATATATAGATTTATATTAAATTATTCAAATTAATTTACTCACTTTATGTTTTGTTTTATGGATGAGTATTATAATTGTATATAGATAACGTTACATCTGAGATTCACCATTCACATAAAACCTAGGAGTATATGTTTTGTTTCTTGTAATTTTTTAAATTATAATTAATGTAAATAGTATAAAAAGTTATAAGTTATCATTTATTTAGTTGTATACTATTATATCATTTATTTACTATTAATAAATATATAATTGTTTTTAGTTTGCAAAAAAATATATCTATATATATGTATCATATTTTCTATGCATATAATAAGCTAATTAGTATACTAGTTGTTCTATTTTTGGTTTTAAAGTATGAGGTTGAGCTTCAAATCACACAGTAAACATTTTTTCTTTTTATTTGCAAATCTCATTTTGAACACCACATCAACATGAAAGTGTCACAACTATTCTAACAATTCTAATAGATGGTAAGCAAGATTCCGATTTAAATAAATTTTATTTCACCTAACGTCATTAGAAGTTTAACAATAAATAAAGTTTATGAATATTAAAAGTATATTGATTTTATTTAAGCAATTGAAAAAAAAAAGAAACGTATTTGATGAACTAAGCGACTAAAACACAAAGAACTGCACATCTCAGTTATAAAAAGTGAAGAGATACTTATTAAATAAAGAGACTCATAAATTTAATATTTTTTAATAAATTTAAGTTAATACCAGATAAAATGTTGATATTTTTTTTTTATATTATTAAGAGTGGCTAAATTTGTGTGACTAACACAAAAGACACCCTGCAGTATTTTTGAAGGGGCTGAAGATGTGGTGGTAAGTTGAGGTGTGATTATATGTTGTTTGAAATGATTTTAGATTGAATTATTGTAAAGATTATAGAATAGACACTTACTACAAAATGATGGATTGTGTAACTGCAATTCAATTATTTTCCTAATAAGTCACAATTTAAACATGCATAATTACTAACAACAATTTCTGTATTCATATTGTAAGTATCATTGTGTTATAAAATTGCAGGAGAAAAAAATATTGGAAAAACAAATAAAAATGAAAATAAGACACAATTTTTAATTTAAAATTTTGAGGCATTGAATTTGTGAGTTTTTTTATATGTTACTTAATATTTTTATTTTTATTTAATATAAAACTTAGACTCACATTTAAATATTTAATATAGTAAAAAATATGATACATACTCAACTTGTGTTTGCAAACAAAAACCAAAGAGAGTATCAGTCTTAATAATTTAAGTTTTTAAAAAATTATATAATTTTGAGTTAAGTATCCATAAAAATTAACTTTTTTTTTTTACCGCGACTTGATACATACTTATCTCATTAGATAAATTAATAATTTTTTTTACAATTATTTTACCAAGAATTAAATTCAAATTGATTGAATGTTATCAATTACACCAAAAGTTATAAATAGTCAAAATATATTTTTTCATTTGAGAATATAATTATGTAAACCTCAAAGATCACGATATAATTGTAACTTGCCATCCTTCAAACATAGTATCGAATATTATAATACTATTGTCAAAATTAAAAGTTTACATGTACAAATATATATTATTAACAGGTATAAAACAAATGAGAATTGTGTATAAACAAAACCCATGATATAATAGTAACAACCATGATCTGAATATAAAAGTAACAAAAATAGAGTATAATGTAAAAGACAAAAAAAAAAAGTATTAAATAATTGAATTGTTAATGTCACAGTTTGTAAATGTTGTAAAGTTTAGAGTAGATTTGATCGGTGTAATAGAATTAATTTAGTTATATATTAATATATATATATATATATATATATATATATAAAATAATTTACAATTTTTTTAAAATATTTAATGTAAATCTTTTTGAAAATATAAATTAAATTTAAAATAAAATTATTATAAATATTTAATAAATAAAAAGTTATATTTTTTAAAAAATATTAAATTAAATAATCAAAATTTAAATTAATTAATTAATTATTTTGTTTTTATTTTAATATTTTTTAATTTAATTATTTCTTTTTTTATAATGTAAAATATATATTAAGAAAATATATTTTATTTTATTTTATTAATTATTTTAACAATTTTATTTTAATTATTTATTTTATTATAATAAAATAACCTTTTAAATATTTAATTATTATTTATGTTTACAGTAAATCTTCGCTCCACACGAAAGAAAGTCTAGCCAACAAATTTATATTTAATTATTATTTGCGTTTCCTGGTTTCTAATATATTCATATTTTACAATCCTTTCAGCAGGCTTTTTTTATGTCGTTAATACTTTTTTATTTTTTATTTCTTTTAATAATATTTTTTTAATTTATAAAATAATATCTTTTACATTTTAATTTTTTACTTTTTTTTAACGTGAATACATCAATTGTGGTTTTAGTAATTTTTTTACTTTTTATTTTTTTTAACGGATACTAAAAATTGTGATTATTAATTAATTAAAATTAAGACAAAAATTATACAAAAATAACTAAATTAAAATTTTAAAAAGTAATACAAAAATAATAAAATAAAATATTTTATAATTACTTTTAACTAATTAATTATAATAGAAAAATAAGTGATAAATTATTTTTATTTTATATTTTATAATAAATTTAAAATTTGATCGAATAAATTATATTAAAATTAAAATTAGAAAAAAATTATAATAAATTATAAAAATGTTATTTGGATTAAAAATTATATTTTTAGCTTTTTAGAAAATATTCAAATAATTAATAATAAAAATAAAATAAAATTTTGATAAAGATAAAATTTGACTTTCGATAGAGATTGATTTTTAATAGAATTAGAATTTAATAGAGATAGAATTTGATTTTTAATTAAAATAAGTTTTGACTTTTGATAGAATTTGGTTTTTGATAGATAAAATTTGATATTTAATAAAGTTAACATTTAATTTTCAATAAAAATATAATTAACTTTTGATAAAGATAAAATTTGAGTTTTGATAAAAATAAAATTTGATTTTTGATAAAAATAAAATTTAATTATTGATAAAGATAAATTTTGATATTTGATGATAATATTTGATTTTTGATAGAGATAATATAATATCTATAGATTCATCATATATTTTAAAATATACATTTTCACATAAGATTTAATAAAAATATTTTCATAAAATTACATTAAAATAAAATTAAATATTTTCATCAATACACTTGAGTGTTCGTCGCAGATTTAAAAGCAAAACAAAAACAACACAATATGAATGGTAAGCTAGATAGTTAAATATATATATATATATATATATATATATATATATATATATATATATATATATATTCATAAATTAAATTTCTATTATAACCAAACTATAACAAATTAGACTTTTATAATTTATTTCATACATTAGATTATTATTAATCCATATGATATAGTCTAACTGGTTCTTTTTCATAGCACAATCATATCAGCTTTTTAATTCATATGATCTTATTTAATCGGTTCTTTTTCATAAGTAGTGATATAAACTCAATCAGCTAACTGTATTTTTTTATGTTAGTTTGAAATAGAAATTTATCTAAAAAAATGATATTTGGTAAAGGAAGCTAATTATATGCTTTTTTATGTTAGTTTGAAATAGAATTTTATCTAAAATGATGATATTTGATAATAGAAGCTAGTTTGAATGTTTTTAATAGATATTTTAATTATTTATTTTATTGAGTATGAATTGAATGAATTTGAATTAAATTGAATAAATGTTTGTGTATGGTATGATGTAGTATCAATGTTTATGAACTATGTAGAATGATAATCTAGACATAATATCTTCAAGAAAGAAGAAATACCAGTGTTGAGATTTGTTAAGATTGTGAATATTAATGATGTATCCTGACTCTGCTAGTAAGAACTAGTTAAACCATAACTAGATTACTTAGATCATATAGATTAATAAGTTAATATGACTCCGTTATAGTATAAAAAAAATCGGTTAGACCAGGCCATATAGATTAACACGTTTACATGACTGTGATAAGATGTAAGAAAGAACCGTAACAAAAAAAAGCAACACAGTAAATAATTAAAAATAAAATAAAAAATAAAAAAATAAAAACGTGTTATTTCAGAAATTAAAAAATAAGCCTATTAAAAGAAAAAAATAGAAAAATATTAATGAAGTTAAAAAAGTATTTTGCAGCAACCGTAAGTATGGGACCAAATACACTCTAAATTAAAATTATGTTTGAAAGACTTTTTCTATGCAAAAGATTTAGAAAATAAAATTTACAAAAATGCAACTTTTTTACAAAATTAAAATTAGTTTATATATAAAATCTGTAATAAAAGTTAGAAAATTTACATAAAAAAATTTACAAGTTAATTTATACGCAAATCAATTGATACACGGAGAATATAATTTTTCTTTTAATTATTTAAAAGAAAAATCTTTTGAAAAAACTCATCTTTGAACTTCAATGCCCTAAAATGAGTTCCTATCAACAACAACACACACAAGGCCTAGTGGCAAATGAAATCTGGTACCAACTGCAGAAAAGTAGAATGAATAATAAATAGAAGAACCTAGAATCCAGAGTGTTCCATTAGCATCAACACGACCCCATTTCTTTTCCTCAAACGTGAACTCTGTGGTGTTCTTGGATAAACTTTTTTCCGAAATAATATTTTGTTCCATTTTCAAGGAAAACTTTTGTTTCGTTATAGTAGTTGCCTTAACAAGTAGTTTTTTTTTATTATTTTGTTTTTGCTACTACTATTACGAATTAATCCTTAATAAAAATAATTTCTAATTCCGCTAATCTGTATGGACATAATAAGTTGTGCTTTTTCCTACTAAGATGATATTTTGGTACATCAAAACTATTATCAATGATTTTGTGTCTCCACAATACAAAACTCTTGACCACCTTTCATACATGGTTTTGAATTTTAACCCTCTGTGCTTTCATTTCAAACATTTTTTCTTGAAGAAGTCTTTGATTTGTGTTGTTGTAGAAGTGTTACCAATTTGTTTGGTAGTTAATTTCCAAAGAATCTTAAAAAGAAAATAGAGTTATTTACAAGAAAAACATATGAAATGTTATTTTTTTATAATTTTTTTCGTGATCAAACATATTTTTATTTGTCATTAGACGATAACTATATAATGAAAATGAATTATTAACCAAATCTTATTCGAATTATTTCTTTTAAAAATATTTAATTATTACAAAATGAGGGATAATGAACTTCTACTTATTATAACTATAAAAAATAATTAATTATAAATAGGGTTTATCAAAGACAAAAATTGAATTTTTCTAAGTTTAAAATTAGTATAACAATTTTTAAATTTAAACTCCATTTATTCTAAAATAGGATTTAGATTATGACACTCACCCTCTTTCCATGTGTCAAAATTAAAGTACATGAACATTTTACTTTTTTTTTTCATAATATAAATTAAATGATACTTCCCTTCTTCAGTAAATAAAACTACTTAATGCATTATGTGTAAAAACTACAACAACTATATTTTATTAGGCCAACTTATTATTAAGTACTAATTAACTATATTCCATTATTAATTATCAAGATCAATTTTATTATCAAATTATAATATTTAAAAATTACTTTGATATTAAATAGTCCTTATGAGAAATTAAGGTTGTAAGCAAATTACTAATTTCTCCATATGGTTAGTATAACATATTTTTATGAGATCTTACATCTCTATTTTTAAGTCTCTCATGTAAAGTAAAATATAAGATTTATTAATAATTCAATATTTAAAATAGGCTTAACTGGATGAAGTGGGGCGGTATATTAAAAAACTTCAAAATAAAGTAGATAAGGTAAAAAGTATTGTATAAATTAAATCAGGTTGTTTTTAACTTAATCTGCAATTTAAATGACTTTAGATCGATTTGATTCATAATTTTATAAAATAATAATTATGTTTAAAATAAATTAAAAAAATATTAATTGTTTAAATAAATACTTGCATTATAATTTATATTTATCTATATATCAAATTATTATAATTAAAATTAAAATTTAGTAACAAATTAAATTTTAAAAATTATTTGATTTTTTATTTTTATTTAAATTTATTTAATTTTTTATTTTTAAAGAAAACTAAATAAATTATAATCTATTTTGATAAAAAATATCAGATCAACTTAATACAAATTTTAGGTGAGACAAATGGACTCACCCTCTTTGATAATTCTAATGCAAATTTCTTCTTCACTCATATTTTGAGTTATCTAATATTAATAATTTTTCTTATTTATTTTTTTAACATTTTATAAAACAATATTGATTTACCAGCACTATTCATATTAACATATGGGAAGAAGCATTATTCATACTCAACTTGGGTGTTGATTTTAAAAGTTGTGGAAAATTAACATTGTTTAAGAGAAAATTATTGGACCACTAATTTGGCTGGCATCAGAGTAAGAGATGTTAATAAAAAAAATTTAAGTATTATAAGTGAAGTTAATTATAAGATGTATAAAATTAAGTTAAACATCCATATTAACAATGTTAAGATTAGAGTAAATTTTTGTTTAAAATATTAAACTTAATATGATATTGGAAGACCATAAAATTGAGACACACAGTAGATTGTAGATTAAAATATACTCTAACATTGAGGGATAGATCTATAGTATTGAGTGATGTGGGACCATCTCACACCTACCCAACTGCTGTCAATAACTTGATGTAACATCAACTGAAGTAAGAGGCATAGCAATGACAATAGAGATATTTTGTAGTGCCCATTAATAAACAAAAATGATGACAAACTACTTAGTCAAAACCCAAAATCATTATTCCATTAATTTGGCACAACTGGTTGAGGAGTGAAGGAAAGGGAAAGAAGGCAATTCGTTTGTGATAAAATTGGAGTTTGGAGAGGCAAAAAGTAGGAAAGACTGTGATGATGATGTTATAGGTAGTGCCAACATTGGCTTTGGATAGATTAGCTTCTAAGACAAGGCAAATCAATAAAATGGAGTAGGAAAGAGCTTAGTTAAGCTTTTTCTTTCTTTTTCCTTTCACAAGCTTGGTGCTATTTTTTTGACTGCCTCCTCTTTCTCTTCCTTAAGCTGCAACATTTCTCTTTGGTGCTTCTTAATGTTGCCACATGTTACATGCAATGCATAGCCTTGTGTTACTTGAACCAAATATTTTTGTCTCATCATATTAAGGTTTGTACAAAAATCAGAAATAGTTGAGTGAGGAGCTGTGAAAACTCTTCTTAACATGACAACCCTTCGTGTGTTGCTCTTTCTGGGACTCTTGTGGGCTGAAATTCATGTCATTTCTTCATACACTGATACTCAAGACGGTAATGTGCCATGCCATCCCTTTTCTTGTCAGATATTTCCATTTTGTCCCTTTGTCTCATCATCTTCTATGCATAGCTGATCAAGAATCATGGAATGAAGTATTAAACTGGTTTTATTTTATTCTGTTTACTAAATCTAGACATGATCTATAATAGTATATGATCCTTAATAAGTATACAAATGGTCCCCTTTTCTCGTTGCTTGAATAATCTTATATTCAGTTGTTACATATTTCTCATGATCTGAACCTATTATGATCCGACCTATGATATGTAGCAAGAATGTTCTATGCATAAAAAGGTGAGAATGTTTGTTTTTTATTAGATAATTACATTCTTTTACCCAGCTTGTGAGTATGTTAGTATTCTGAACCATGAAAAGGGAGCAGTATGTGAACAAATGCTCATCAACCATCCATCAACTGGTTGGCAAGAAGAATTGAAGTTCATTTCTCCTTAGCTATTATAGTAAAATATTTATGTAGCTCTTACAGCTCTTTTAGTTTGTCAACATTATAATTTAGATCAACCTGGCTGAAAAACTCATGCAAATCAAAGAGACTCTTATAAAATTGTAACTACTGCACCTTGCTTAATGATTATGCACCTTTTGCAGTTGTTGCACTTAGATCACTAAAAGATGTATGGCAAAATACACCGCCCAGCTGGGACAAATCAGATGACCCTTGTGGAGCACCATGGGAAGGAGTGACCTGCAACAAATCAAGGGTTACTTCATTGTAATAATTCAGCAATTAAACGTCATTGATCCTTGTTTTCCTAGTATGTTGATTTCTTCATCCTTTTTGTCACTTCTTCCAGTAATTTTAAGAAAAGTACTTTGTCTTGTGCATTTTGAATATAGAGGACTGTCAACCATGGGCCTGAAGGGGAAATTAAGTGGAGATATTGGCCAACTTTCAGAATTGAGATCCTTGTAAGTATGATTTTCTGTTTCTTTTGGAATGAAACTATAGACTAGGATAAGGGTACCATGCTACTAATCTAACTTGCCTCAAGGACACAATCTCCAAAGCAGATTTCCACCACAACATTGACTTAACTTTTGCTATAGAAAAGGATAAACAATTTTCCATGGCATGTTTGGTGCTAATGAACATTGACAATTATTTAATTGCAGGGATTTGTCCTTTAATAGAGATTTAACAGGTCCTCTCTCTCCAGAGTTAGGATCACTAAGCAAGCTAAATATCCTGTAAGATTCACGAAACCATATAATTTCATGATGTCATTTCGTTCAACTTCTTGTGATTTCCATAAGGCCTTCCTTTCCTATTTCAGGATTTTGGCTGGTTGCGGCTTCAGTGGTAGTATTCCAGATGAATTAGGAAATCTTTCAGAGCTATCCTTCCTGTAAGAATAACCTTGGAAAAAGCATTTACATTTCAAGCACAACAAATAAGTGAAGCCCTCCCCCTTTCAGAATAATCCTTCTGAAATAATATACCCTTCTCAATGAACTTTTCAGGGCTTTGAACTCAAACAACTTCACTGGAAAAATACCTCCTTCACTGGGTAAACTCTCCAAAATTTACTGGTTGGACTTGGCAGACAATCAGCTGACAGGGCCTATCCCAGTTTCAACCTCCACATCCGCTGGATTAGACCTTCTTTTAAAGGCTAAACACTTGTAAGTTTCTTTTTTTTTTTTTTTTTTTTTTTCAGTTAACACTTGTGATTACCTTTTAGTTAGTGCAGCAAAGAGCAATGTGTAAGAAACAACACATCTTTGATCTTTTTGTCAAATGCTAGTTGCTACATTGAGTACTAATTCAGTGTTATAATTCCTATTTTGCAGCCATTTCAATAAGAACCAGCTTTCAGGTTCCATACCCCCTAAGCTTTTCAGCTCAGAGATGATACTCATACACATGTAAGTCGACATTTTTATTTTGGCATCATTTGTTTTTTATTAGTTTATGATAATATTAACTTTTAAACTGTTGTTTTACTTTGTGATAGATTGTTTGATGGGAATAAATTAAGTGGGACTATACCTTCAACATTGGTACAAGTCAAGACCGTTGAGGTTCTGTAAGTGATTCCTTCCTTCAAATTTATAACTTTCCTTTTACTTTCTTAAATATTTTTTCCCTTTGTTTGATTTAATTTTATGAGCATTTTCCTTACTTATTCTAATTTATAACAGACGGCTTGATAGGAATTTCCTCACAGGAGAGGTCCCATCAAATCTCAACAACCTTACAAACATCAATGAATTGTGGGTACTTATGTTTGAGATGTGGACATGTAAAAGGATTTTAGAATAACTTTAATGGAGATTTATGCAGTTTTGATCTCTTTCAGGAATTTAGCTCATAACAATTTCACAGGTCCTTTGCCTGACTTAACTGGAATGGATACCCTCAACTATGTGTAAGTAATTTGCACGGATTGGTGTTTCAGTTTTCTTTCCTTTTAACAATTGCTGTTCACATAACGCTGATCAATTTGTAACCTTGTGCAGAGATCTTAGTAACAACTCTTTTGATCCATCTGATACTCCAACTTGGTTCACAACTCTACCATCACTAACCACTCTGTAAGTTATTAATTACAAAAAAGGGTTTCTCCTTTTACCTGTTTCCTGAACTTATGTACAAATATATAATCTAACAAGGAAATTTTCCCCAACTAACCTTCACTGTACTGAAGTGTTATGGAGTTTGGATCCCTTCAAGGTCCTCTTCCATCGAAACTATTTGACATTCCTCAAATACAGCAAGTGTAAGTCCCTAACTACTATGTTGATCATTAGTTATACAGACAATAGAATGGCAATCATTATAATTTTCATTTTTTTACAGGAAACTACGAAACAATTTATTGAACGATACATTGAACATGGGTGAAAACATTTGTCCCCAATTGCAGCTTGTAGATTTACAACAAAATGAGATTTCCTCAGTGACCCTCACTTCACAATACAAAAATACATTGATGTGAGAAACTTTTTGCTCTTTAATCTGATACGTTGTATTGGAGATACTTTTCAAGACTTTGTATGCTCTTTCATTTGTAAGGCCTTTCCTTTTCTGATGTCTTCCTCATTTTTTTCAGTCTAATAGGAAATCCAGTGTGCAGTAGTGCTCTCTCAAATACAAATTACTGCCAACTTCAGCAGCAAGCTAAGCAACCCTATTCCACCAGCTTGGCTAATTGTGGAGGCAAATCTTGTCCTCCTGATCAAAAGCTCAGCCCCCAAAGTTGTGAATGTGCCTATCCATATGAAGGAATACTGTACTTTAGAGGACCCTTATTCAGAGAACTGTCCAATGTAAATACTTTCCATTCACTTGAAATGAGCCTATGGGTGAAATTGGATCTAACTCCTGGCTCAGTTTCTTTACAAAACCCCTTCTTCGATAGTAATGACTATCTTCAAGTGCAACTAGCACTCTTTCCACCAACAGGCCAATACTTTAATAGGTCAGAAGTTCAAAGAATTGGGTTTGAATTAAGTAATCAAACTTACAAGCCTCCAAAAGAGTTTGGACCCTATTACTTCCTTGCATTCTCTTATCCTTTTTCAGGTGACTAAGAAACAATTCATATTTTCAATATTCAACTGGTTACAGTGATTAACAACTAAATGTAAATTATTTCAGGTTCTCACAGAGGAGCTTCACTTAGCAAAGGTGTTGTTATTGGGATAGCAATTGGAAGCACAGTTCTGGTCGTGAGCCTCATAGGGTTAGCTATTTACGCGATTCTGCAAAAGAAGCGTGCAGAGAGAGCCATTGGATTAAGTAGACCATTTGGTAATTATTCAATGTACTCATGTTCTTATTATCACAAATCACAGCGTACAAATCCTCCAAACTTGGAGAGCTATCATCAACTTTGCTTATCCACATTCATTAATCTCTTCCAGCATCATGGGCACCAACTGGGAAGGATAGTGGAGGTGCACCACAATTAAAGGGAGCAAGATGGTTCTCTTATGATGATCTCAAAAAGTGCACCAGCAATTTCTCTGATGGCAATGAGATAGGCTCTGGAGGATATGGCAAGGTATTGCTTCTTATGTTTTCACATATTTCTAAGTTCTTGTAAATATTTAATAATTCCCTTTCTATTGACTTAAGGTGTACAAAGGTGTTCTTCCTGATGGGAAAATGGTTGCAATCAAACGAGCTCAGCAAGGATCAATGCAAGGAGGCCTAGAGTTCAAGACTGAAATTGAGTTGCTTTCAAGAGTTCACCACAAGAATCTTGTTGGCCTTGTGGGATTCTGCTTTGAACAAGGGGAACAGATGTTGGTTTACGAATTTATACCCAATGGAACACTTAGGGAGAGTTTGTCAGGTAAGTTCGCGTGATAGGAACATTCAAGTACCTAGCTTATCATCTGTAGGAAGAGCAACTTTAACATTCAGTCTAGTGGATTGAATTGTTTGGTAAAAATCATTGCATAGAACAGAAATATCAAAGTTGTACACATGTTTCTGTGCAAATTATTATACAACTAAGAGAAGAGAATTAATAAAATACCTCAAATAATCAATGTGAGTTGCAGGGAGATCTGACATTCATCTTGACTGGAAGAGGAGACTGCGCATTGCTCTTGGTTCAGCCAGAGGACTTGCATACTTACACGAACTTGCCAACCCTCCCATAATCCACAGAGACGTGAAGTCGACTAATATCTTGCTGGATGAAAATTTGACAGCAAAGGTTGCAGATTTTGGCTTGTCCAAACTTGTATCAGACAGTGAGAAAGGCCATGTTTCCACTCAGGTTAAAGGGACATTGGTGAGCAATAAAGTATTTTTTTCTTTTATTGCTTAGAGCTATGTTCCAATTGTATTTAGTTTAATTGTTCAACTTCACCACAAGCTTTAATTATGGTAAATGATGCATCTCATGAAACAAATAAACAGATATTATATGTCTAACATATTTCCCTACACAAGAAAAATGTAAGTTGCCCCATGCAAAATCTACGTAGTTGTTGTGTCTTTCATTTTACTCTTTTCTTTCTTGCAAGAACTGCTTGATAGGTAAAAGTGCTTAACATGTGCAGGGTTATCTGGATCCCGAGTATTACATGACCCAACAACTCACTGAGAAGAGTGATGTGTACAGTTTTGGGGTAGTGATGCTTGAACTAATAACTTCAAGACAACCAATTGAGAAGGGTAAGTACATTGTCCGCGAGGTGCGCCTGCTGATGAATAAGAATGATGAAGAACACTATGGTTTGAGGGAACTGATGGATCCAGTGGTGAGGAACACACCGAACCTCATAGGATTTGGGAGGTTCCTAGAGTTGGCAATGCAATGCGTTGAGGAATCAGCTGCAGACCGTCCAACAATGAGTGAAGTTGTGAAAGCACTTGAAACCATTTTGCAGAATGATGGGATGAACACAAACTCTACTTCTGCATCCTCATCTGCCACTGACTTTGGTGCTACTAAGGGTGGAATGAGGCATCCCTACATTGATGGTTCTTTTACCAGGAAGGACAATGGTAATGATAGTAGTAATAGTGGCTTTGACTACAGCGGAGGGTACACACTTTCAGCCAAAGTCGAACCCAAATAGATGCTGTAGTATACATATTTTTGTCAGACATCATTTATTCTTTCTTTTTTTAATCCTTTTTCATTCTCAAAGGAAGATGTTATTAACTTGTGTTCCTTTTTTGTTTTACGTAAACTAATGTCGTGTATTCTTTTCATGCTCAATAGCTGTATTGCATGTAATGTTTAGGAAGAAATGTTGCAAGTTTATCCCAGTTACAGCACGTGTTAGTCCAATGATGCTGATTTTAATGAGTTAATATTTCATTTAAAATAACATTTATGAATCGTATCTATTATATAAAATTGTATTTAAAATTATTTTTTTGTTCTTGCAAACAAAAAAATATTTTTAGATGAAAACAAGTTTAGTTAATACGTAACTGTCATATATATACTATTTTTGTTTAGTCGTTATTATTAATTATAGTCATGTTAAAAATACTAATTAAGATAATTAAAATAATAAAAAAATATTTTAAATTAAGATAATAAGCTTATTTGTATTCACATAATTCATGTAATACGTTGTTTATTTAATATAAATAAGATAATTACGTATAATTTAATTTTATAATTTTTGTTTAAATTTGAATATATTATAAACAGTGAAATTTATCATTTTTAACATTGTTTTTCCTTTTTTCTCAATACTTTATTTTAACAATGTAAATTAGAAAAACAGTTCACGGGCACTTATAATTTACTTTCGATACGTTAAGTATAATTTTGAATGAATGTAACATAATTTTTTAATATATCACAAATAATGATTTGTATACCCAAAAACAAAAATAATAAAATTATTAAATGACATTTATATTTTAAAAATTACTGATTTATTAAAATTATATGTAACAAAAAAGTAATAATCATCACTCTTTTATTTTCCATCTTACTACCTTTATGGAAATCATGAGACAGCACTTTATCCTGCTATTTATGCTATGTATGTGTATTGTCCGTCATGTATCCTTGTTTATGCTTCAATATTTATCTACAAAGTTATATTGGTGAATGTAATGTAAAACACAAAATATATACATATATATATATAAATTCTTACTTTCATAATGGATCGTTACAGTTCAAAAAGACCGTTCGTGTTTCACTTAAAATGTCTAATTTCACACAATAAAGTTTTCAATTCAAACATTGAGCATAGAAAAAAGATAAACTACTGGAAGAGTTGGTCCAATCATGTATAACTGATTTGAAGAATATTGTTTCCCATAAAGGATACCTATAATCCTAGAGAAAAAGAAAAATATTAACCACCACCCTCAACACTCTCAACACCCTATTGTGTCTTAAATTAAGACAAACAGCTATTTTTAACATCAGTATAAAAACAGTTTTTGTGACAATGCAACTTATGATTTTTACAGCAGAGGGTGATTGGCAGAGTTCTATTTGCTTACTTGTATTGTATGGATTCACATGATTTGCATTCTCCGAGATAGGATGAAAGAAGTGTAAGTGCCAATATCCATTTCACTATACATTTCTACACCACATGTGTTTTACATTCGCTATAAGCAGATAAAATGGTGACCTTATGGCCTAAGAAGCTTAGGTCCTGCATTAGAGGCTATCCAGGATGCGATCACATCCACAAGCATATCCATGTCCTTTGATACTTCTGCGCGTAGGACTCTGGAATCCATGCCTAGCGAGTTCCCCACTTCTTTGGCAACTGTCTCCCATGGAGTTCCCACAGTAAGATTCGACAAAAGTTCGCTGCCACGGTTAACTGCATCAGCCATCGCTGGTGGAACATCTGGTAGGGCCTGCAAGGTGTATAATAGAAATTATGGATAATAACATCTTTGGGAGAAATTAAGTTATATTTGCTAGACGTACCTGTTGTAATGGAAGTCCGTGATCTCCAGCCAACTTGCGTATTGACATGTCAAGCACAGAGCTAATGGCTGATTCTGAACTAAGCACCTGAGCTAGGGTTGAAGTCTCATCTATTAAATCATCCTTGAATTTTATCAGCAGATTTCTGGATATGCCATAGTATGATTTTATCTGAAGAATTAGAACACATTTTATGAGGAAATTAAATGCAAACCAAGAAGAAACTCAAACAAAAAATTAAGAAAAGTTGCTGCACTAACAAATTACAGGAAATTTCAATAAACAGGTTTTGGTTCTGGACCCTAATTTTAGTGAGCTACACACTTATTCTCAGTGATAGAATTGAATTGGAATTGAATGACTATTTTTACATGAGCATCAAATTGTTTGCCAATACCTCATACAATCTCCGGTTTGCATGATATAACATCCCCCTCCCCCTTTTATCATAAAATAAGGTGTTATATGAAAATAACTGTAGCCTGTAGGATTGTGCAATAAATATAAAGAATCTAGACCTAAAATGGAATTACAGTTAAATTTGTCTTCTAAAGAGTGACTACCTAAACCATGAAATGAATACGATCTATAAATTCTACAACCTAATGCAGTTAAGAAAATAGTTGCAATAATACTAATATTAATTAGAAATAATATTACCCAAGAGGAGTATTCTAATTCTAGCTTTATTCTAAACAAAAAATATATACTCATTGCTGAAAATATTAGAAATCTGAGATGTCACATACAAGTCGGCGTGTCTCCTCAGGCTTTGGAGAAAAATCTTCTCTTCCCTTAACCAAATCCATGTACAAGGGGGGGAGCTGCTCAACTAAAGGAAGAACTTGCTTCATAATGGGTGGGCTAACATTTTCCAGTTGTTTCAAAGTCATCTCTGCCTGCAATTATCTAAGATTATCCATCCGAAAAGTAAAACGAATACTGTGCAAAGGAGTTCTTGTTGGTGCTTGAAAACAATAAATCTATCCAAAAAATCTGCCAGACTAGATATAACAGCAATAATTATCAGAGCAGAGCAAGGAATGCAGAAAAACAGGGGACATTAAAGCAAAATCCTTAAGGTATGGCCAAATAAAAGAGACCACTTGGTTTTTTCTGCAAAATTGTAGTTGACTACTCGCTAACAGTAACAACCTCCCTAGCCATGAAACATTATTAAATTCTGCAATGCAACCACTGCGATGAAGAAGTCGCACTTAAGGGAAATTATAGAAAGCTCTCTCAAGACTAGGTCTCATATGTCACTTGACTCCCCTAGCTTTTAATATCATATAGCAACAACTTCCCTTTAGATATCCTAAAATTCATCTTTTAATTCATTGATGAAACTCTTCAGTTGAATTTCCCAACATCTCCCTTTCAAAAGCATTTTGCGAAAAAGCAAATGTGAGAGATGTAATAATGTTTCATGGCAAGAAATAAATATTTAATTTCTTAAAAAGCCTTTTTTATTTGAAGTTGCTGATTTGTCTTACACATAAACTAAGAACACCTTGAGTGGGGTGTCTAAGAGTTTGACTAAAAAACACATAAGAGCACATTTGGGTGAACAGATTAGTAAAGCACTCATTCAATGAACTCTTATTAAATTAAGCCTTATTCATAAGCTAAACAATGAAATTTCCGTAGGAGGGTAAGAAGCCACTTCTATGAGTCTAAATAATAAGCTTTTCTAGATACCTATCAATTTTAACCAATTATACACTGAAAAGAAATAGAGCAGATAATGATAGAAGTTCGAATCTGTCTATATTGGACAAGACCGTCTTAATATTTTTTTTTTTCAACAGTCCTAAGGGTAGGTTGTTGTATTAATATAGCACTAGTTTGTAAAGGAACCAAATTCTATTTGACCAACCACTACGGAGGATGTTGATATTTCTCCTAGAAAATATTAACAGATATCTTCCTCCATTTCAAGTAAGATAGTTATACAGTAATACTGACCCCAGCTCGTAGAGTTGGTGAAGAAAAAATATCTGATAGAAGCGGACCAATGGTTTGAGCCATTGGGACGAGCACTGGAGAGAACAAAGGAACAGCTGAACTTGCTTCCTGCAAAGGTGAAGTAAAATTTAGTCAATCATCATCAACTACACAGAAAATTCTTAATACGAAATACTGAAAATATCTCTTCAGCCAAGGCAGATTATATATAAGTTACTTGCTGGATGGCATACCTTGTTATTAAATGCCATGAGAACATTTCCAGATCTTTGCACTGCATATCTTGATCCTGATAAAATAATTAATTTATAGATTATCCACAAATCAAATCAATTTAATCTGTACTGTCAAGATTAGCAGAAGAACTTAAAAATACCAATCAGAAGGTGGACCACTGATCCCAAAGAATGACCAACACCAAAAATAGGAAGGTCTTGGATCTGAATAAATAAGTATCATTTAACATTCTCATTTAAAAAATAAAATTGAAAACAGAGACTAGCCCTTAGATCACAAGTTGAAACTTACTGTTTCTTGCAGTCTGCGGTAACACCTATCAAATTTGAACTGTACTTCATCTGCAATGAGGAAGTGATCAAACCCACTAGCATATGGAGTTGCAATGATCAATATACCCCTAGCAACAGAAAGGGTTTTACAATTAGTTTTTTCCATTGGCAGATCCTAGATTTATGAGTCTCAAAATGACACAGATGTTTAGAACAAAACAACCAAAAGAATCTACACTAACATAAATTCATGCATTTAGAAGGAAAAATTAAATAAAAACTTTCACACAGAACACTATTAATATGTAACCATTACGCTGCATAAACAAATTCTGAAACAAGAATGTAACTCAGCATTTTGGGAACACAACAGAGGGACTTACTTTTCCGATAGACGCTCAAGAAACCATCGGTAGGTAAGCTGAGGGGCAGCTCCAACAAATATACCTCCAATAAAATGTACTACAAAATTGGGTCTGGAGCTTTTCGGTTCAAGAATCCAAGCTCCCTGAGATTATAAAATGATTATGACAAAGTAGATTCAGAATGAGTCCAAAACAAAGGGTCCGTGTAACTGTTCTTTCCAATGCGCATCTGTGAAACGAAAACCACATTGCTGCTTTTGGTATTTTAGAAAAACTTCGAGATATATAGTCACTCACGCTCAAAGGTGATAGTAGAATAAAAACTCCTTAACTATTCTAGAAACGTGTTTTAAGAACTAAGATTCCCCCATGTATATTAATGATATAACTTTCTTCTCTAAGTTGCATTCAGCACATTCGTCGTCTCTAAAAATTAAATAAAGAATCATCTTTATCAAATTGCTCAGAAAAGGTTTAGCCTTGTTCAAAATAACTTAAGCTAATACCAAATATACTACAGAAAGACAAACTGCCAAACATGAATAAAAATTTTAATGTATGATGAAGAATATGAAAAAAAGTGCCATTATCATACTGTTGTGTAATATAATTAGGAGATAATTATCCCATAATTAGGGCAGATTTCATTTTCTATTTATTAGGAAAGATTTGTTTTTTGTAACTGTAATTACAGGTTTGATTAGGTTTGATTACAGATTTTT
>Ga0209489_102760_pt1 | contig 35160 bp, 13 predicted proteins | sample SiratrowhiteBW_FD_187527 | JGI IMG/M metagenome (GOLD analysis project Ga0209489, IMG submission 187527) | Root nodule microbial communities of legume samples collected from California, USA - Siratro white BW (SPAdes) (version 2) | ecosystem: Host-associated > Plants > Roots > Nodule | place... | reverse complement strand
TATATATATATATATATATATATATGACTCATACCTATGTGGATTAAATATCTTTATATAAGATTTTTGAAATTTAATTAAAAAAATTCATTTTTCAATTAAATGAATAAATGAATATTTTATACTATAAATATAATAAAATCAATGATTCATTTCCAAATATTTAATCATATGAAAATAGAACAAATAAATCTCAACTTTTTTCTGTAATTTTATTGTTTTATAATTTAAATAAGTATGGCTTGATAAAAATTTATATTGAAGAAATACAAAGAAAGAAGTGATAGACAAAGATAAATGCACAATGACTCTGAATGCATTGTGAACCATTGAAAGGAGTAAATAAAAAATTGGTTTTTGAAAATATTGGAAAGTTCCATTGTAATTTAGGCAACCACACCACACCAAACTAAAACGCTTTGACAAGGTTGTTGTATGTAGTTGAACGTACTCTCCCTCATCTTCAAATCTACCTATTTCCTTCTCTCTCAATCATATACACTCATCACAACATCTAAACAACCTAAGAAAATCGCTCATGGGACACCTCACCACTTCTCAAATCACGCTCATATTATTAGCCCTCAGTCTCTTATTCCCGGAATTAGTATGTATATGTATATATTTCAAATAATTAGCTATATTCACTCAAAATTGGGTGACACCTATGTTTAACCTATTTCTACTAACATTTAGAAAAATAAAAAGTAACAAGAAACTGGACAGTAATGTTAAAAAATATAGTCAAATTGACCAAGTTTAAACTTTATTAACTAGAGACCTAACACAAACCAATCTTATATATGCTTCCTATTTCTATTGAACTTAACGTATCATATTCATAGCTAGTATCTTTGAATATTGACACAAAAAAATCTATATTTATCTCAAAATTATATAGAGTGTGAAATATAAACAAAAACAACCATTATTTAAAATTCGAGGTGATTGTCGGTCAACAGTTACATGCACTTGATAATCTGACATTTAAAGTTTTGAAATCTGCAATTCCTTGTGCAACTTGTTTTAAATTTCCTGTAGTAATGAATTCACATGGTTATACATATCATATGCATAGTGTAAAATAAATTTTAAAGTTTATGTCTACTACTATTCTCGTTTAGAATCATAGTATGGATCTAATGGATAGTAATGTTGAATGATTATACGAGTCTAGCTGATATTAGAAATGTGTGTGAGATAGGCTTCCAAGGAATGTGGTTTAATGAAAATATTAAATCTGATACTTGAATTCAGAAAAAAAAAATATCGTCTTAGGAGAATAGATGGTTAGGTTAAGGTTGTTTTAGGAGAATAGATGGATGGGTCAAGATTCTTCAAAAGATAGATACTCATATAGATACCCAAGAATGTATGTGTCAATATCTAATTTTATGTGGTCAAATAAAATTATTTTTTGAAAACTAAAAAAAGAAAAGAAAAATGAAAAATAGGAAAGAAAAATAAAAAAGAAAATCCTGGATCCATTTTGAAAATAATAGTAGAAAAACAAATAAAGAAAATGAGAAAAAAATTTAAATGAAGCCTAATCTTTTAGGGTTCAATCAGAAAAATAATTTGATATGATTGAAGCCTAATTTAATGAGGGTTCATTTAGTAAAAAAAATTGTGATAAAAAGAAATTTATAGTTTGGTGAAGCTCAATCCATTGAAGGTGTGTCAGAAAGAAAAAATGAAATTGCTATTTGTGTTTTTCCTAATTAATTGTTGATTAGTGTTTATAGTAGCCTGTGTCTCTATACTTTCTTCTTCATTTTCTATGTTTCATTAACAGGATTTGTTATGCTTATTTATGTTTATTTTTATTTTTATTTTCCTTTTTTTTTCAGGTTGCCTTTTCAAGTACCTACTTTTGATGTACCAAAATTAATAAAAATTATTATTTTTTAAATAATAAAGTTGGAAATTTAAATAGGTGAGTTGAACACTTTCAAATAATTCTGTTTTGTAACCTTTTTCTAATAATTGATCATTATTTTGCTTGTGCAAATAATGTTATATCACAAGATGACATTAACTGGGGTGATGATTTGAAAGGTTGAAACTTTTTATTAAAAAGAGAGATATTCACACAAGGGAAAGAAGTTGGTCAGAGAAATAGAGAGCAAAAATCATTTTACATGGAGTCTTTACAAGCATAGCAGAGAAAATTCAAAGATTACGATAAAGGTATTTTATGGCTTTTGTAGTATTTGCTGCTTTGTAAATTCTACTTTGTTTTGTACTTATGTTGGCTTTGTAATTGGATTTGTATGGTTGATGTGTTCTGTTTCATTTGTGACGATATCAAATATTACCATTTTTATATTATAAATAAAAATAATTGCATTGTGAAAAGTGTTCTACATGATACCTAGAGTTGTTGCCTGAAGCACAATTACTTGATGGGGAATTGTTGCCATGCACATTTTTACTTCCTCAGCCATCATCTTGGCAATGCCAGGAAAATACCCAATATTAGGAAATTTATATCCTTTGAAATAGAGCATAACAAAGACGTTGGAAAATATGTATGAGCCATAATCAAACATCCAAAATGATGATTTTTAACTAAGTAAAGGGTGAAATTCAACTTCCAAATTGCACTATCTGAGTTGCACCAATGAGAATTTCTAATTGAATGAAAAAATAAGTATCATCCCTTAATAATACATGTTGAGCTTGTTTCCATATAAAGTAATTTTCTTCTGAGCCACAAAAAGAACCCAAAATCACATCAGATCCACAAACAAGAATCTAAAATCACATCAGAACCATAAACAAAACCCATCAGAATAAAAAGATACAATAAAAATATGAAACAGGGCTTAATCCGCTTTGTATAAAAAATATAAAAAATTAACTTGAGTGGACAATAAGACATTACCTCCTGCACAATTTTTTTCTGCACAATTTTTTGCTTGGAGGATTTGTTACACAAATTATCCACAACTGTTAATTTGTTAAAAGTATTGTGGGGATCAATAACGTGTGTCTTTTTTCAAAATCAAGAGAAAACTATTAATCATATATTGTTAACATGCCATAAGGTCAATAAAATATGGCATTTATGTGATTCTTGGGCTGGTATTCAATCTATCCATCATTTTGCATTCTCGACTGCTAGATGTAAATTTGTGTGGAAAATAGTTTGGATAGGTCTAGTTGGAAACATTTGGAAGGGCTAGCAATAATATCATTTTTAGAGATAAAATATTTGATGCAGGAGAGATATTTGCTATCACACATGTTATAACTTGGAATTAGATCAATAGGAAATATGGGAGGGAAAGATTTTCCTACACAGATTGGTATTTGAATCCAGGTTTATGCTTACTATTTATTAAATGAGAATTGTACAGTAACTGGTTGATACAGAGGTGATTTTCTTGTAGATATACTAATCTATATCAGGCTTAAAGCTTAGATTGGTACACATATGGTATGATATTACAAGTGAACCCAGGACTGTATATAGTAGGGTGCAAGCTGTTGCTTCGGCTCAAATAGGAATATCACAAAATAGTAGAGAAACACAAATGTTTGGAGCATTCAACTGAAGGAATTCAGTTTATTATGTTGATGTTCTGTCAATGTAAGGCTTTGAATGTTGTGATTTGTGCACACTAAAGTTGTTGCTCTTTTATGGTCTTTGTTGTCCTACCAAACACAATTAAATTTATCTTTTCTTGCCACTTTTGGTTATATTGAAATGCTCAAATCTCGGAATGGTGATTTTTTTAGTGCTCAATGTAACTTAGACTTGATTCTTAATAGGAACTGATGTAATTTTTTTGGATGGAGGTTTTCTTAAACACTAGTCTTTGTTGAATAATATAGTCTAAAACATCATTATTATTGTTATTTACTTATTTTTTTATAAGGGTTATAACACCCCTTAAATACTCCAACTTGATTAACTTATATAAGATATGATAGAAACAAGAAAGAAACAAGTTTTTTTAGGAAAAAGAAGAGAAAAGAAATATGGTTAAAAATACGTGGAAGTAAAATATAACGTAGAGTATACAATATTTGATTGTTAAAAATTATATTTTATTTTCTTGTAATGGTAGAAAAGTATTCCAAAAATGTCAATTAAACTATATAAAGTAAACCTAATCTTCCATGAAAAGTTTGACAAAATAATGGGAAAAATACTTTTTAAAATTATGGTCGAAGTCGAAGTTGAAGCTTCCAAATCTGAGATTCTGCAACAACAACATCAATAGAATTTACACCAATGAAACACCCACGAAGGGTCCACGAATTGTACCAGTACTTTTGACCCCTTAATGGACAACTACTTCATTGTATCCATATATTGATATGAAAATTGGAATAAGGTGCAAGGCCTCCAAATCAACCACCATGGATATAAAAGAAGAAATCAAGGTTCAAGAGTGAAGTTTCACTACCATTGGCATAGGAAGAAGCAAGATGAAAACAGTCAAGCGTACACAAGAGCCAAGCATGTTCCGATGTTCCTGTTCATAGGTTTGCAAGCTTATTTAACGGTTCTTTGGTCAAGTGCTGACATTGTTGGAGTAGAGGATATGGGCGAATATTTTCCCGTGCATAGGTAAAGAACCATATCAGGCAAGGGAAAGGACATGAAGGGGGTATGTTTACAGTAGAAGCTTCACTGAAGGCATCCAATGTGCAAGTTCTTGAGCCAGTGACAGAGTATCCAATGTGCATGTTTGGAAATTGACTATCACTAAAATTCAACTTTCTTTAAATATAACAAGTATTTTTTTTAACAAGTTAAATTCTCAAACAATAATCGTACAAGAAAAATAAATATCTTACATGAGTGATAATTTTTTACCAGTTACATAAGTGATAATTTTTCGAACACATGATTCGTTATTTACCTTTGGGGTACGTGTCCACTAACGTGTTCTATCTCCATCGTTTTCGTAGGAAAATAGGAGTATGAAAAAAGCAAAAAGTTTTATCTGCTTATGGTTTTGTATATATCCACGCCTTCCCACCTCTTCTTGGCATCAATTTATCTTGCTTGTTAGCTAAGAGACACGTACACTAACACATGTCCAACTGCATGCAGTTCCTATCCCATTCATTGCTCTTTCCCTTCATATAAACAAACACAACGCACCCCTCTTTCATATCAAAGAGTGACTCTGTTGTTCCACACCATGGCCATGAAAATCAACCTTTCTTTACCTATCTTTCTCTTCTTCCTCTTGGCCTTGTTCTCAAACCTAGCGTTGGCCAAGAAAAAAACCGAGGTAGTAGAGGACCCTGAGCTCAAAACATGCAAACACCAGTGCCTACAGCAGCTGCAATACACTGAGGCTGAGAAGCAGGAGTGTCTTCGAAGTTGTGACGAGTACCTTGATCTGAAGCACAAGCGAGAGAAACAAATAGAAGAGAAAATTCGTAAGAAGAAGGTGCATGAATGTAGCCGTCAAGAGCGTGACGAGGAGGAGGAAAGCAGTGAAAAGGAAGAAGAAGAAGTAGAGGAAGGAGGGGAAGAGGAAGAAGGATATCCCTACATTTATGAAGAAGATAGGGATTTTGACACCAAGGAAGAAACAGAAGATGGCAGAATCCGAGTTCTGAAGAAGTTCACTGACAAGCTTCTTAAAGGCATTGAGAATATCCGTTTGGCCATTTTAGAAGCTAGAGCGCACACGTTCGTGGCTCCACGCCACTTTGATTCTGACGTTGTTTTGTTCAACATAAAGGGTATACATATTTAGACAATTACATGCATACTTTTTGAATTTGAGTTATTCATTATTGATGTTGTTTTGTCCTTTTTTGTTGCATATTCACATCTAGTGGTGGATACTGTACAATTTCTGAAATTTCCTACTTTCATTTCTCGTTTTGGTATCTGGTAGGGCGAGCCGTACTTGGGTGGGTGAAGGAAACTGAAACAGAAAAGTTCATCCTTGAATCTGGAGACATGTTAACGATACCAGCAGGCACCCAACTATACATCGTTAACAGAGATGAGAATGAGAAGCTCTTCCTTGCCATGCTCCATATACCTGTCTCCACTCCTGGAAAATTTGAGGTTACTACTTCTCAGTACATACATGATCATGGATAATTGATAAATGAATTTTTTTCACCCTAATTAATTTGCAATTCGCATGATCACTTATATAAGCTGATCTAATGAAATTGTGGTGTAGGAATTTTTCATGGCTGGAGGAGAAGACCCAGAATCGGTCCTATCAGCATTCGGCTGGAATGTGCTCCAAGCTGCGCTCCAAGTAGACCCTACTAGCTATATATATATATCATATGCTTCATGTTGCTTTGGTTTGTGAATTTCAATAATTTGGTTTCGTCTAATTTCTGCTAAAATGAGAAATTAATTACAGAGCCCAAAAAGAGAGTTAGAGAAGCTTTTTAATAATCAGAATGGAGGAAGTATTTTCCAAATAAGCAGAGAACAGGTGCAGGAGATGGCCCCCAAGAAAACCTCTTGGTGGCCCTTTAGTAGCCCACCCACGGCTGAATTCAATCTTTTCACCAGGTCTCCCACTTTCTCCAACCGTTATGGTCGTCTAACTGAAGTTGGTCCTTCTGGTTCCAGCAGTCTCCTTGAAAAACACAATATCATGCTTTCCTTTACCAACATCACCAAGGTATAATACCAACTCAACTTCCTTTATTCTTTATCTTATTGACAATAGCTATATTGGTTTTTTCATGCAGTAGGTAAAAACTGTATTCTTAACATGATTAGTGATGGGCTGATTTAGTAAACAGATATTAAAGTGAATTCTTAACCATTAACAAACAATGTAGTAATTGCATGGTCTCCTTGGCACTGATTTCTTGTATAGGAATCTATGAGTACTATTCACTACAACTCACATGCAACGAAGATAGCATTCGTGATCGATGGTAAAGGGCATCTTCAAATTGTATGTCCCCACATCTCATCAAGGTCACAGGCAAAGCATGGAAAGAGTAGCCCCTCAAACCATAGGATCAGTGCCGAGTTGAAGCCAAGAATGGTGTTTGTTGTTCCTCCAGGTCATCCCTTCGTGACAGTTTCGTCCGGGAAAGAGAATCTCCAGATTATTTGCTTCGAGATTAATGCTCGCGACAACAAGAAGTTTACATTTGCTGGTATGCATATAGCATATAAATCCTTAATTAATTATACTATGCATGCATCTACTTTTGGTTTTTAGTTTGTTTTGAAGTTGAAGGTAGTTATTGTGTGCAACAGGGAAGGACAACATTGTGAGCTCTATGGACAACCTTGCTAAGGAGTTGGCCTTTAACTATCCTTCGAAAACTGTCAACGAAATCTTCGACAGAAAGGAGAGTTTCTTTTTCCCATTTGAGATGCCGGAAGAGGAGAGTGATCCTCGTGCTGATGCTTGAGTGTGTGAAGTTTAGAAAAAGCAAGGAAAGGAGTGTGGAGTTGTGGCTGAAGAAGTGTGTGTAATGTATTGTATTAAGCTTTATAGAGGGTGAGTTTTTTTTTTTTTTTTTTTTTTTTTTTTTTTTTTTTTTTTTTTTTTTTTTTGTTTTTGTTTTTTTTTTTTTTTTTTTTTTTTTTTTTTCTCTTTCTTTTATGTGGTTTGTGTTGTACCTTGCTGATGATACAAAGTAGGTAGATGGAATGCTTGCAAATGGAATAAAATGTTGCTATCTTCTATGGTGGTGGCAGAATAATAGATCTTTGTTCAGTGTTATCTATAATTTATTTCTAGTATTTGTATTCCTTAACATACTTCTCTATACATTTTTTTAGAGGTTTCTTTACTCACTAAAAGAGAAAATATCTCATTTATTATCTTTTACTAATTTTATATACTAATTTTATATGGGAATCAGAAAATTATTTAAAAGAGTATATATCACCGTATTATTGTATGCTTTTTAATAACTATATGTCTCAGATTTTTCTTTATTTTTTTTCTCGAACTTTATGTTTTTTACTAATTATATGTAGTACCAAGACCCATGTGTAAGGACGGTCGTGTTCTTTAATTTGATTAGGAAGATTATTTTAATTGTCTATTATATTTTAATAGACAATTTATCTGTAAATTTTATTTGATGATATTCAAAATTTTTAATAAAAAAACATGGATCTTGGTTGAAAATGTGTTATAATAATATTATATTTTAATAGACAATTTATCTGTATAATTTTTTTTTATGAAATTCAAAATTTTTAATAAAAAACATGGATCGTGGTTGAAAATGTGTTATAATAAAATTTTGTGGTGTATATAAAAAAAATATTGCAATCTGCACCAAAAAAGAAGTAGTTTTGTATTGAGGTTGTTAAATAGGTAAGAAATCATAAAAGGGCATTTGGTCTTAGATTGTCATGATTTGGATCTGTATAGTTACTTAAATTTATAATTATAGTTTTGAAATCCTAAACCTGAATCATTCTTAAATTGTCATATAATTTGTATCCTAATCCCTGATCACATAAAATTACAACTTTATCTTTTATAGTATAATAATTATGGTTTTGAAAATATCTTTGGATTATGCAAGTATGATTCTATAATTCATAGTATAATAATTATGGTTTTGAAAATATCTTTAGATTGTGCAAGCCAATATAATTGTATATCTGAATCCTTGATGTAGAGATTGTAACTATAATAGTTAAATTATGAATTTTATGATGTAAAAGAAATAGCAAATAAAAAAGATAACATTATCCAAAAAAGAATATTATGTATAAGATAATTTAAAATTACAGATTTAAAATATGAAATTATAATTTAAACTTACAAATGCGTAAAATAATTATAAATCTAAAACATACTTATTTGAACAAAACTTTAAATATATTGCATAAGAAAAACTTATATTCTTTTTATTGTGGTTACATTGTGTAATGTTGAAGATTAAAGGTACAGTAAATGGATATAAAAGTTAAATTTCAAAATACATTATCTGTAACAAATAACACATTATAGAAGGATGATAAAATGTGTAACATAATTTAAAGTTACAAATGTAAAACTTAGAATTATACAAATGTAATATGTCAAAGAAGAACAAAGAATCTAGGAGAAGGGTGGAAAATAATAGAAAAGTCAGAGTGAAATAGTGTTTACAGTGCACACAGAGAATATGAGGAGAAAAGTGAAGCAAATACAAAGATAAAAAGAAAAAAAAAAAAAAAACTAACAGGTGTCAAAAGAGTAGTAAGGGAAAAACCATAAATTCCATATATGCAGAAAACAGAAATATTCCGAACACCAATATAATGGATAGGTGTCCAGAAAATAAGATGAGTAATTTGGTATTTTCTTAATAGTTTCTTTTCTTATAATTATAGTTGATAAGGTTTTTATAGGACTAAAAACTATAAAATTGTAAACAAACAAAATTGGATGGGCCGGACCCATGAAAATAAAAAAGGCTTAGAAAAACATAAATGGATACAGAAAGCCTTAAAGGACTGGCAATTTTTTTTTTCTTAATTGTTATTTTGTTTTCCGAAAAACACTAATGTATTAAAAAACTTCTAAATGACGTATTTCAAAAAATTCTGAAAAAATGTACTTCATAATGAAAATCTTAAAATTTTACAATCTATATTTGATTTTAATTTTTTTCTTTCTCTTAAAATATAATTTAGAAGTGTTTTCTAAAAATTCAAAATTAAAACTCTAGTTTTAGTTTTCAAAAAGAACATTCCAGACAAAATGCCACCTCTCTTTTGTCTTCACCAACCTCTCTCCCTAACTTAACATGGATATGGTTCCTAAAGTTTTCATCTATGACTTTTAGTTTTGCTCCCTCTACCAATTGCTCCCTCATGGAGCTCTCCTCTACCAATAGCTATTTCTTATTTTTATTTTTTTTATCAAAACTAGTTTGACCTTCTGAACTTTAAAATGACAAAAAACATGTCTTTAACTTTAACTTTACTTGTGGTTCTGAATTTACTGTGGAATTAGAGTAAATATTGTGAATGAAAAAAATAAAAAAATATTATGGTTAAAATTAAATTATAGAAACATAAATAAATGCTTTTTGAGAATAATTTTTTAAAAGAAATTAATTTTTTTAGAGGAATATGGTCTCATCATTTCGGTAACATGACCATTTTAAATTTTGGAAAGACATATATCTTTCCAAACTTAGAAGGATAGTACCTCTGAGACAGTCCAAAGTCAGAAAATTACTATAAAGTTTAGATAAACTGAATTATATTGCAATGCACAAAATAATTTTGTATTTCAATACTTGCTCAATTCCTTCAAACATATTGTCCTAATTTAACAGTCTCTTTAGCAGAAATATGGATAATTATTAGTACTTTGAACAGTGTGTTCTCTTTCCTCATCCCAAAAACTATATTTGTGCCTAAATTGGCAAGTTACAACAATCTTACATTTTCTGAGGACCTAAGATGGTGATGTCATGAAACAATTGCATAGTTTTTTGTAGCAGTCACTTGGTAGATGGCGGAAGCACAGATTACCATAGATGATGACACCAATGCCACTTAATTTCATTCAGCTCCATCACCATTAACTTTAACTTGTTCCAAGCTAAGCCCCTCCCTCCCTATATGCTAGTTAGGACTAGCATATAACCTAGCTTCCATTTAGGTTACTTCTTATCCTCTCTGTCCATAACTGTTTCTTTGACTGTCCTCATCTTTAGTAACTTTCAAATCTCCATATTATTGAATTTAAACTATACATTTACTGTTCATTACAGTTGAATTTTTCTTTATCTAACTAACTACAATAAATTCATTATTATGTCTTGAACTAAACTAATAAATATACTCTGTTCTTCTATTTTGATTAATGTATACATTGAGATTTACCTTTTAAAATAACAATCATTTAATAATTTCCTTTATTAATATAAAAATAATAAATATGAATAAATATAAAAATATTATTATTATTATTATATTAATAAAAAAATTGCTAAATGATTTTTTTTTTCAAAATAAAGGGGTGAAAATATTTTTTTTCCTTAATATATAGCATATTTCAAGTACATATGAGAAATAAATGAATGAATGAGTTATTAAAGAAATTTAAGAATGTGGTTTAAGAAAAAGAAATTATTCACTTATTTATTGTTTAATTTTACTCTAGCATTGAATTGATCCAAACAGTTTGACTTGATTAGGGAATCATTTTTAGTATATCACTTGTATAATCTGACCCAATCCAATGATTTTTGTTAAATACTAATGCTTTCTCTTCAATGAGTTTTGTTATTTTCTTACATAGTTTTATTTATTATTAATAAGGGTGCTAACGAAAAAAAAATCAATATATAAACTTTAATCAAAACCTGAATTGAAATTTATAGTGTGCCCTCCAATCAAATAAATTTTCTACTTTTAGTTCTTTCATAAGTTCCTAAAGTATTAACAAGTCAACCACATATATATATATATATATATTTCATCCTTCCAATTTCAATATCTTCAAAAAATTACTAAGAAGTTCCACCAATTTTTAAATGAAGAAATATATTTAATTGGTACCAGAGGTACCAAAATAAAATACAGAGAGGGGTACTAAAATAAATACAGAAAAGTTCATCAGCAATCAAATATAGGATTTAATAAATAACAATGGATTGTGACCTACCACAAGATAATTGCATGTTATGAACAACTTATTAAGTTATGATTGTCTTGTTTATAAAATAATTACATTATAAAATAAGAAATTAAAGAAAGGATAGTTAATTTTCAGAAATTTGATTTTATTTAAAATGATGAAAAGATCTAAAATTGTATAACTATTCTAAATTTTAACTGTATTACTTTTATTTTATCTTATATTTACTTCAACATCAACACATGAAGCACAATAAATAAAATAGATGTATCAAAACTATTCATTTTTAGAATCTACTTTTGCAAATCCCCTTGTATTGCTTATAATTTTGTAAACCTAAATTTTGAGAGTCAATACACAATGATAAAATGACTTCACTTTGGAATATTTTCTGTATTGGAGTTTGTTATTTGTTATTTTTGTTTTAATTTTATGAATGATGTGCAGTAGTGTTCTTTGTATTTCTTTTCTGTAATTTTTCATTTTTTTTGCTTTTTCTAATACTGAGTAGGTTTATTTATTTTTCTCCTAATTTTCTATTCTACTGATATAAGTGTATAAGGATTCAAGTATTCTCTTGTCTTCTTGTTTCCCAATTGGAAGCAGGGAATGGTTAGTGATTTCAATGTATAAATACATAATAATAAATACATACATGTACTGAACATTTTTGTGTATCATTGTGCATGCATTAATGCATGATTTGGAGAAATCAATCCATAAACTACACATATCAAAACAAGAGATATTTAGACCCACTTCCAGGGATGAAATAATGAATGACGTACATCCTTTAAAACTCACATCACAAGAGAGCATTGTGATTTGAATTGCTCAGTAAGAAGATGGAAGGGACAAAAGCAAACAAATAAAGGACTTTGCTCTCTAATAGCAATAGTACTTACTGGTCACAGTAACTCAGAATAGAAAAAACTTGCACGGAGGAAAACACTAGGTTCAGCTCCATGCACGTGGCTGCAGCAAATAATGGATCATGGAAGCAGCAAAATCTGTACTCATCCTACGCCAACCATGATATCACTCCCTACATATACTATATATATACACACACTATATGAATAATAAATTTATTATATAAGTAATTTTTAATTTATTTATTTTTATCTTATAATTTTATGAAGTAACACAACCTTCAGTGGTTATATTAAGAAAAAATAATAACTCTTCCAAAATTATTCTGGTAGAATTTCTGTATATTCATACATATCCAATTCAACTGAGTCAGACTGCACTTCACAGTCTGCACTGCAACACTGCTGATGTAGAATGAGGGATGTGAACTGAAGAGATAAATTTAATTTGACATTGCCTTGTTGCATTGACTTCCCCGAATTAATTAATTATCAACCGATGCGGTTGTAACCATTTAACATACATTAAGTTCTTATTCTGGGCACTGATACCTTGTTTTGCAAGCAAAAAACATCAGAGATTTAAGATACAATGAGACAATAAAGCTGATGGTGACATCACCACACATGCATTTATGCATCATATAACGACCAATTCATTCTTTACACCTACACATTTCCATTGTCTTATTATGGTCCGTTCCTAGCTTGCTAGCCAGATCTAGCTTGCGTATTCTGTCTCGTTATTTGGTCATTCTCTTGCTGATGAGTTACATATTCATACCTAATACTATCTGTTTTGGATTTTGCTGTTTTGGTGCTACACAGGAGAGACACTTTTACTAAGCTCCAGTGAACAACTTGTACAATCCTAGAAATTAAGGAGTCACAGGTCTAGAAGAAAGAAATTCCCTTGCACTTGCTTTGCAAAGAATTCCCTTATTGAAACTTAATTGTGATACTGAAAATTGGTGAAAGAATCTGCTGCAATGCAATAGATGGTGAGAAAGAAAGAAATAACAAAAAAAAAAAGAAAAGGAAAGAAGCTTTTTTTTCTTTTTGTATATACATGAGTGTGTGGTGCTTTAATTTTTGTTGTTTGAGCAAGGAATGGATGATGACATTGGCGTAAGATAGGAGTGTAGAAGTACAGGTCAGATCTAGCTAGCTTTTGACGCCTTCCAAAGCCAATGAACTTTTATCATAGCCCTTTGTGCAACTTTCAAGCGTGCGTGGATATTGTCAGAAATCAGAATTCTCTCTGCACAATATGTCTGTCTCTCCCTGTGAAATTTCCAACCTATAACATCTTTAAACACCTCCATTATCATTTTACCACTTGACCAACGTATACATTGGTGACACCAAGCAACTTTTGACATCACCATCTCCATTTACTTTTGGAAGTTTAATTGGTTGAACTCGAAAGTCAAAATTAATTAGTTACATGTAATTAGTGTTATAATATAATTTGGTTTTAATTGAGTGTTACATGTAAGAGATATTATAATTCTCTTTGGCACATATATATATTGGTACTTAACAACATATATGAACAGGATATTATTATGATAAATTAAAATTGTGAAATAATGGTTAAAAATAATGATATAATGATGATCTTGGAGTCCAAAGGTTTGGCATTTAGTCATGATTCTAAAGCTAGGTAGAGTCTTTCATGATTCATGAGTGCCCCCACACTGTCCTATATATGGATATCGACTATCGATATCGAGTATGCAACTCCAATGCGAATGCAGTTCAAAGTTGCAGGTAAGACTTTCCTTTTGGTAGCACTTGTCAATTTGGCAATTATGATTAAGTGGTCCACTCCAAAAGGGCCAAACTCTCTCCCACCCATATTGAAATGCACACACAACATAACCCTAGCTAGCATGCATTACGTGTAACTCATAAAACTGAGTTTAAACATTTATCATTGAATATTTGAGTTTCAACTACTAAATTCCTCTCTCTGCATATAAATTTAGTCAAGAATCACCACCAAACAATCAAATATTCCATTTTCTATTAAGTCTACTACAGTTGAGATAAGAGGTACACAATAACAGCATAAACAAACAAGCACGAGAATGGAGAAGGGATTCCGACCAATTATTGAGGGAATTTATTACAGCATTCTTATTTTTTTTTTATTTTTTTACAACAAGAAATTAAAGTGTAGGTAGTTAATGAATTATAGTGGAAAAGAAAAGTCAGTATGCTAAATATTTTATGGGCCAGGGTGTTTTCTCAACATTTAAGCATTTATGATAATTAATGATTTAACTGATGATGTTCAGAAGAAAAACAATTCCTTCATGTGTTTCAATTGTTGACCTTTAATTATTGTAGGGGAGGTCATTGTAGTTGAGTTGGTATGGTTATTTTTTGTACTATGTAGCATTCGTCCTTGGATAACCAGTTATTGTCAAACATAACTAACACCAACTGAAAATTTATCAACTGCTAGAAAAAGGTGGAGACAATAACTCACTAGTAATTGTCCTAACACATCTCCCTTCACTCTTATCAATCACTTCTACACCTCATTTTAACAACTGAAATCTTGTTTTACCATGATAAAAATTGAAGTGTGTTTGAATGGGAAATGGTGCATGAGTTTGGCTAGATGATCCATTAAATTGGCCCTTGCACTCCAATGGTGAAGCCTTGGTAGGACCTCCACAATAGGAAGATGATGAAGTAGGTGAGCAATTTAATTACTTGCATGAAAAGTGCAACTCTCCTAGGGGTTGATCCCTATGCATTACTTGCAAGCCATGTCCATCATGGAAAGCAACCTTAATTTCCTGAGAGAATCATATAGGGCATCTTCCACGTGATTTACAGCTACCAACTTTCAATATTTCATGATCGATCAAAACCCATTGTCACTATTTTCTATTAAAACTGGATTGAACTCAATCTCCAAAAATGTTAACTGAAGAAAAAACACTATTCAAAGTTGTCTAAAATTGTTCTAGTTATTTTAAGTTTATGTGTAACATTTAATATTTCTTTTGAAACAAGAAATTTGTAAAGTTTAATATTTAAAGGTGACTCAATATATCAAAATTAGATAAACTATTATATCATATTATAAATAAATTACTACTTTAGCTGATTTATATTAATTTTCTGAAGTGTTTTGAGTTTGCATCTTGACTCTTGGTAATGTATAATAAGATATTAATAAAGTGTCAGTATAATATTTTTTTTACAGAAAAGGAAAGTAGTGTAATGATATCTAAGAAAGGAGGTCTTGTTAAAAAATTAGAAAAGTATAATATACATAATATGATATATTATAATATAAAAGCTATGTAGCATTGATATTGAGCAACCCACTTCAGATCCAAATCTTAGGATTTGGATCCTTAGATTTCAAATTTATTTTCGTGATTAAAGAATCTGAAACATTAAAGAAACAGATATACTGATTAAAACAGGAAAGACATAACCACATACAAATTAGTGTAGGAGAAGTAAAATTGCAATTAAACTAAATCTAAAACAAAAAAAAAAAAATAACATTTGAAAATGAGGAAGCAATTAAAGGAAGATAAGAATGATTTGAGAGTGTCTTAGTAAGAAGTTTTGGAAACAAGAGCCCCAGCAGGCACCACTGGTATTTCCCTTTGGCATCTGTAGAGATAGAGTCGCAATTTTTGTGTCCCTCAAAAGCATTTTCTTTGCTTAGCCAAATAGAAACACAACTGTGTCAACTGTCAACCCTTGTCCCCACTTTAAATTTGTGTCCCCTCCTATCCTACCCCATTACTATTTTTTTTTTTAATTCAAATACACTGAAATCTTTCACTTTTAAGATTTCAAAATTAATAAATGTTACTAAGATCTAAGATGAAGCATGTTATCTTTTTTCACTTTATTTCATGTATTTACACTCACAATCCCAGTTACAGGCTTTTTGATATGCATTACTATTTATTGTGGTAATCAATTCTATTACCTTAAATAAAATCTTGAATTAAAGTTACTATGTCATGGAGGTTCTCTATGAAAACCAATTTGAAGATTTGTTTGTATGACAAAGGTGTCATCCACATAACATGAATGAATGACATAGTTAGAAAATTAACGTTCCAAACGCAAATGAAATAGATAAGAAACACTTTTGAAACCACGAAGCACGCACGTCTTATCTGGAGTGTGGTTAATAATGTGATACCTAAAAAAAGTGGGAACATGATAGCAAAAAACGCCTCAGAGAATCTCATCAAATGGCCATTTTTTCATAACAATATGCAAGAGCCAGACGGCACGTTGCCAGAATGTCTTCGGGTTTAAAGATTTTTTGTCTCCCCCAAGTAAAAAGAGTTCTTGGTGTTTTGGTTTTCCACATAGTTTTAAGTTTTAATTATTGTTAGTAGGTCTTAGGAAATAAACAATGCTGTTTTAATGCACATCTCCTTATAAGTACCAGGTCCTAGTTGGAACCGTACGATCCTCGGAGAATAACCACGCGAAAGACAAGAATTCGTTTACACCACGCTCGATCGTGAGGACGACACGTGGCACTGTTGGTGGAGTTGTGATTCACTTTCCAGAACAGCGCGTGGAGGTTGGTAGAGAGATTTTTGAAAGGCGAGTGGGATTGGCACAGAAAGCCTAGTTATTGTGTTGTAACTAAAACCATTAAGCCTCTATTTTGTGTTAGCAAGTTGTTCTTAGTTGTTGCTTTCTCGTTACTTTTCCAAATTTCAAGTTTTCAACACTTCCGTTTTGTTTCGGTTTTTCGGTTCCATTTAGGTTGTAAAAAAGTGAAAGTTAGAATCATAATGACCACAGTATCTTTGCAGTCTCTATCTGGATTGCATAATGATATAATTGCCGATCCATCTTTGTCACATCAGCAAATTTTCATTTTTAATTCAAATATATGTAACTTTCATGCATAAAATAAAATAATTTATAAAAAAAATGAACATTTATTTGAAACGGATGGGTTCTTCTACTAGAGAGAAGTAGCATCCTGAATTGGTGCACACAGATTTGACAACTTAAATGAGGACCATAATTATAGGTCCGAAAATAAATACTGTGAAAGGGATCAACATAGGTGTATGAGCAAAGCACTTTGGCACGTCCTTTTCTTTCTATTGCATCGCTATAACAGTTATGTCATTCTTTATTAGAACTACTTTTCAAAATTCTCACATGAAATATTCTAAAACATGGCAATGCCAAAAGGGAGTGGGATTTGAAGATTTATTAAGCATGGGCCGAATTCACCCGATTCATTATACAGTAAACATTGACGGAAAAGGTGTTGACGTTGCCCGAAGAATCATTCCCGAATCAGAATGAAAGTAAAAGAAAAAAAAGGGGTCATAATTTGGAATTGGGTACAAATAATTACTTACTGATAAAAGCCAATAAAGCAATCTATGTTGTGCGCATTCCTTTCTTTCCTTTTGGTTGCAACTTTCATCTTAATCACAAAAGAGAAAACACCGCAACATGATGAAAACAAAGCCATAAAAAATTTACTCCTCAGCTTTAATGGTTCTCGGTGAAATCATTAGCTGCCACGAAAAAAGAAGCTTCATATACGTCATAACTTGCACATATCTTTTCTAACACAAGCGATCAGTACCCCTCACAGCAGTAATTCTTTTCATGTTTCTGCAACACATCGAAGAATGATAAGAAGTTTTTATTGCCTATTTCTACTTTATGATACATTCACTTTTAGTTTTCCTCACTGAATTCTAACATGAGTAAACTAAATTACCTTATTAATAAGAATTCAGATGCTATTTGCATTTGAGCCAGGAAGTGATTAACTGCCAAAAAGACTCGTTTTCTGTATAGTAAGCAAAATCAGACTCTGCAGCTGCAACAAAGAGATAAGGAGGAGCTTTAGGGGGGGAAATAATAATTACAGAGATGCTGAGAAAATAAAGAAATGCAAAGGACAAGAACCTTAATTCGGCTGAGAGTAACAGAATGTTTACATCACGTTGGGGCTAGAATTCGCCAGAGCATTACCCACCTACAATACAATAGGGGGGGACCAAGCCAAGGATAAGAATAAGACATGCAAGAGATCTCAACCAAAAACTTAATTGGGAAGTAAGGCACACTCTAATGCAATGCTGTCAGCAAATCTATGAACTAATTCTGAAATGAATATAGCCAAGAACAGAAATCTTAGGTACTAATTCCATGAACGGATCCAATTGCATAAAACATGCTTTTAGGAAAATGTTTCGTAACTAAAGAGGAGTAGGTGAAGAAATTGCATCATGTCTTCACTGAATTTTTGAACTGTGAGAAGCATTACTTTGTGGCAAAGTAGAGTTTGATTCTTCTGTAAAAAGGTGGGTGACACAAGCAAGACAGAAATTACCTTGTATGGTACACTTCGCTTCTTCAGGGTCCTCAATTGCGGGTTGATCGACATATTTTATGGCATTCTTTAATAGAAATTCAAATCTGCATATCTGTAACCATGTGAATGAGGCAACAACTCTTCTACTTCAACCCTTGAACTGGAGCAACTAGAGCATTTCTTTATTCGGTTACGGCTAACAGACTCAACTTCTGCCAGAAACATGCTATAGACTGGCCTATGATCTGAGAATCTTGATTCTCCACGAACATAAGATAATTGGCGGAGGCCTCTACCATACCACAAGATACGATCACACCTTCATGAACAAAAAATTGGATTACATTCCCGCAAACAATTATAAGGAACATGTTATAAGGCTATTTAGCAAGAAAAGAAGAGCACCATGCTGGAGTTCTTCTCTTTTGTTTCGAGTGCCTTTCATCGCCTGCATATCTATCCGAGTTGTTTGAATACTTGTATGTGGGAGGGAAGTATATTTTCCCCTCATTCCATCCTTCAAAAACTCGACCTTGTCTCCGCTCTATATGTAGCTGAAAGAAGAAGCTATCAAATAGTTAGGATGACATAATTCAAGAAAAGTAGCAACACTCCAACAAGCTGTAAGGGTACAAAACCTGATCATTCTCTAACAGATCCTTCCAATTATGCATCTCAACAAGAGCTTTTGCTGCACGGTAAGAAAGGGCTATCCGATAATTTAAATCCCCCAGCCAAATTATTCGACTACACCAAGTAAACCACAAGATTAGGTCTTGAAATGCGAAAAAGTTAAGACTTAGAACTGCATTTTATTTAGTGTCAAACCAAATCTATATGCATAGTAAAGATTCAAAGAAAAAGGATGAAGGGCTTACTCATGTTCCAAAATTGTTTGAGGAGAACTCTCATCACCCATGCCATGAACTCGGGGAAACCTTGTCTTTCTGAGAATCTCCATTACATCAGAATTTCTCCTTAGCTCGTCACCCTCCTTTTGTCCAGAAGTCAAATGACTACAGATGAAGCAAAAGCTTGTTTTGTGCAATGACATGCTAATCGATATTGAACCCTGGAAAACTCAAGGGAATGAGAATGTTGTCTCCATGTTCTGAATAAATAAACTCTTCTCGTAATGAAAAAATATCAAAATCAAGCTTACCTTGTTTCCAAGATATCCCATTAGACCTCTGCCAACACAAGACACTTTCATGTTGTGAACATCATCTCTTATATCACTTTTCACCCAAACGCTTAGAAATATCCCAACCATTTGCTTACTGGCAACCAAACAGTATCTTGAGTGCCCCGTCTGTCTATCTCTATCCTCCATAGAGAAAAAACCTTTGTATGTCATTGGTGAATATTGTGTTACAACTGGGGAGTCACCAGGGCCATTTTCATCGTCCGAAGAAGCCCATCTATAGTTGGGGTCGTAATCACTCGTTCTTTGACCAGACATCATTCTGTCACAGACGCTGAGACGGCGATCGAGGTATGCTTGTGGTAGTGACATGTCATTGTCCATTCTCATACTATGACTGAAGGATTGGAACGACCGTCGATGAAAGAAAGAGGTTGCCTTCTGCCTCATTGATCCCTCAAAATCAGCATCTAACTCTACAATAGGATCAGGAAGTGGTGAAGTAGTGTGGCATTCGCCACTTGTTCCAGGAAGACTGTTTAGGGTCTTCCTAATAAGAGCTAGCCACTTTCTGGCAGGGCCATTATCTTCCGTGCCCAGAACATTACCAGCATTGAGAGGTACAATTTCTTGAAACCTGAGTGCAAGAAAAGGCAAACTAGTTCAGACTTGAACTTTACAAGGTGAATGGAGAGAATACATTATACAAATGCAATCAGAAATCTACCCAAGAACATAGATATCAGCAGGAGGAGAAGAGTGAAGCCAATCTTCCAGACTCAAATAACTTGGAGGAGATTTTCCAGCCACATTCCAAGTGGCAGCAAAGATTCTGTATGCAGGAGAAAAGAATAACTCAATAGAATAACAATTATTCTGAATCTGACTACAATAAAATGGACATGGGACCCTGATAATTAAGCACAGCAATGAAAAATATGAAGCATACCTATAGTTATGCACATCTGTATCCTGAGCTGCATCAAAGTCAACCTTGCCTCGCCGCATTCTGTCTGAGTGCCTTCTCTTTGCTCTCTCTGCATTAAAATACAACTTATCACTCCCAGAGACATTGTAGGACACAAGAAAAAAAGGAAAAGCAAAGGTTTTCAGAAATTCTGGGTGCGGATTTAGGAACGGTATGGGCACTGAACCTGTTTTGCTTTTCTTGACAGTGCATTCCTCCCTCTGCGAACAGTTCCTGCTCCTGCTCCACTCTTCATTAACACCTGAAAAAGAGAAAAAAATCATGAAGTAAATAAAGTCACACTCTTTCCACTTAAATTTTATCAAACCACAGAATGAATCAAACGCTCAAACCTGAAAAAATTATAACAAAAGGTGGAAACCAGGGAAGGAGAAAAACCACAAGCTGCAGAGTGCAGATCTTGTCTTGATAGTTACAGACTCATTCAAACAAAAACAAAAAAACGGTTCCCAAAGACAACCCAAGTTCCAGAAGAAGAAGGAGAGAAAATCTGATTCAAGCAAAACCAACCATCGTCTTTAATTACATTAAAATCACGAGAAAATTGACCACCCACCTGCGTAAAGGACGTCATCTGCGTGAAAGTCCTCGTTTTTGCTCTTAATATTGAACCACTTCTTGACCAACGTCTTGGGCCATGAAAGCTTCAAAGAGAGAACAACAGAGAGTAAGCAATGGCGGAAACAGAACACAATGCAAAGGAATCTGAAGGAATCATTTTTTCAAACCTTGCTTTTCTTCGAGTGCTCATCTCTCATTGTTGGGACAACTTCATAAAGCCTTCTGAGTTAACAACAGAAAACAATCTAATAATAACTTTTGTTTGTTGAAGAGGAGGTCAAGTGTAATAATAGTAACAGGACAAGATGAAAAGGGTCAGGACCCTAAGAACATGGGTTTGAGTTTAATTTCTGGTTGTGTTTAAAAGGGTTGAAAAAGACATAATAACAGGTTTGGTTGATCAAAGCACTGAGTTGGAAACTGGGAGTGGAACACAACAAAGTGGGGGGCACTGCTCTGTTTCTTAGGCAACAACGTTGAGGGAACAGAGAAAATCCGAGTTTGTCACCATTTTAGGCAATGTGGTACAAGTGAAAACACTCACTCACATGGTGGTGTTTTGGAGAGGATGAAAATCCAAGGAAAGAAAGAAGCACAGATGGGACAACCCCCCCTGATACGTTGTAAGAACTATAAGAGATTATGAGGCACAAGAAAAAGAAGTGAATGTGGTAGTTTAGTTTAGTTTGAGAGAAAGAGAGAGAGATTCTGTTTTGCAAAACAAAACCTCGTTATGGGTACAGAGCAAAGTATCGAATTTGAAAGGGAATAAAGTGAGGCTTGCCTCGCTCTCTCTCGAGGCCTTTTACCCCAAATCCAAGGCCAGGCCTAGCTTAGGAAGTTGGAGACAGTAGAGAGAAGCAATGGTGATATTGGTAGTAACACAAACACACACATTCTCTATCTAAAATAAACTAAAAATGTGCATTTTGAGTCTACTAAGTTAAAGTCCTAGGCAGGGTGAATAAAGAGTTAGGTTTGATCATATTATGCCAAGCACCAGCAGTGAGTGGTACTAACAAGTAACAGTATCACATCACTTCTTACATTTGGTCTTCCAGCAGAGAAAAGCGGTTAGAGGGAGAAAAGTTAAAGGAGGATATGTAGAGGGACTGCTTTGTTTTCTGTTTAATTTCTCCAGTTTTGTTTATTGTTTCTTGGAATCATTTGCACAAATATTCCTTTTGACTGTGACTCTCTATGCATACATACTCACTTATTATATACTTAGTCATTGTCCAACCTCAAACTTCAAACCACCCTTTTGGATTTAATTTCCCATTTTGACCAATATATTTCCCCTTTTGCGTCCATATCAAATCTTAACTTTGTTTTATCATTTATTTTAGTGTAAAAAAGCCTACTGCAAGTATCATTCACCTGGTCACCCTGTGTAAAAAAGACCCACCTACTCTACCTCTTTAGGTATAACAATACATAATGTCAATGATATGCTATTTATATATGTTTTATTAATAGTAAATTTGATATCTTTTTTATTCTTATAATATTCATATTGAGTGTGTTTTTGGATATCTTTTGATAATAGTATTTTAATCTAAAAATTACAAAATAGTTTTTTACCATTTTAATTATCAACTTGAAATTGAGATCAATTATGACAGAGTTGAAGTTATTTTAAATTTTTTTCATTTTTTTTCAAGAGATAAATTTGAAATTTAAAAGATTAAATGAAACAGGGATAAAATATACTCCCCCACTAAGTTTGTAATTATTTAATAAAATTTTACCAACTAAAATATTACCATCCTTTCTCTCTGGTCTTGGTACCTTTGCAAGGTTGGAATCTTGGTGGGAATGTTTGGTGATTGAAAGAAAACAGGAGAAGTGTTTCTGATTTAAAAGCCCCTATTTACAACTTGGTTTATGATATTGTACAACATACAAATCCATCCCTTTGATAAAGTTACTCCAAGAGTTTTTTTTTGAACTATTCAAGTTTAGTTGAAGAGCTCACTATCAACTTAGAGTATGTGTCAATCTGTTCACATAGTTTGGGATTTTAAACACTTTCAATGCAGGCCAGATAAATCTACTTCAAACAAGCACCTACTGCCCCTTACATTTGATTATGTCAAAAATCATATAGAATATATTAGTTCTCTTGCTTTCTACATTTGAGGCACAATGAAAAAAGTTCATGAAGATGAAATTGTATCTATAAATGTTATTAGTTCACATAATTGCATCACTAATTGTATGAATCTAAGTTCAGTTTCTTTAATGTCAGTAATAAATTTGGTTGTGACTTTGAATGAGCAGTGATTTAAATTTAAACTTATGTAGTAATCTTGCAACTGACTTTCTGCTGACAATTTCACATGTTATTAATGTTCTATCTAATAATAGTGAAAATATCACTCTACCACTTTTCTTTCATAAAAGAAAATAATAGTTTTTTACATATATTTTTTTGTCTCTAACACTTATTCACTAGATAGAGATAATATTATTATATTAAAATAGATTGAACAAACCAATTAAACACTGAGGTGTACATAATTGTTTGCTTAATCTAATTGCAATCCATAGTTTATATGTATTTTAGAGTATGTATCCACACCTTCTCGATTTTAAAATTAAATACCTTTTAAACACTTATCACAAGATACTTAAATGTGTTCCTTCAAAATGATTTTAGGGCAAAAGTATGAAAACGTCACTTGTCTCTAGTATGTTTACATTGATGGGGTACATGGATCACATCCAAAAGAAATGTGCAAGGGTGAAAAAGAAGTTTTAAACCAAAAAAATCCAAACATGCCTCTACAAGAAGTACTTAATTTCAACAAAACAAGGGGTCTTGTATTAAGTACTTTTCATTTGCACATGGATTGTGTTGATGTAATGTATTATAAGTTTGCTGAGAGACACGTTCTTCAATGAACAAGTGGTTCTCATTTGGCACAAATATAGGATCTTGTTAGACCACACTTTAATGAAATAGTAGCACTTAAAGTGCTATCTTAATGGTCTAATCTCAGTAACATGGCACTTATGGGAGATTGTGTTTGCAATTTCTCTTAGCTTAAGATTCTCATCTTTCAATGATAATTGCTTTTACCAATCAATTATGCTCGAATTGCTGTGGTAACTTCTGGGAATTGTGACCAAATATTACCATGTCGGTCTTATAATTAAATGTTTAAAAGTTTATCCAATATTAAAACGTTTAAAAGCAACTTATCTATTCGAAATAATGTCTCAATTATAAGAAAAGCTTACCATACAAATGTGGTTTCAAATAAAAAGTATGAAAATGGGTAGATTTAAAATATATATATATATACATATACATATATATATGCAAATAATTTGTATTTAAAATGAGGAAATCCAATTCTAATGTATGATTTTGAAGTTTAATTTTTTAATTAAGGTTAAAAAGTTGTAATTTGTGATCCAACTTTGATTTATTTTTATTTATTTGTTTATTTAAAAGAAATTATATTTGTATGCATTATTTTTCTTTCAAAATCAAGGAAAAGTATACCTACTGCTTTTTGTTTTATTCTGTTAATGGAGTTGTGATTTGGATAAAAAATTAATAAACAATATAAATTTTGTATTTGATGATAATTATGCAAGAAAAAACTTATATTATTTATTAAAAAATTATTTAAACAAAATAAAAAATAAATTTGTAAACGCAAGCAAGGCTTTATTAAAATATAAAATAAATTAGAAACTAAATAAAATAGTCCCACAAATCATACTTTCTAATTTTTGATAAAAAAAATTAAACTTCAAAATTGTATATTTAAAACACATTTCTTTTTATTTTGAAATGGTGTTGGGAATTCAGTTTACTCAATACTTTTTAAAAAAAAAAAAAAAAACTATCTATTTTAATATTTTTTATTTAAAATTACAAGTATACTGTAAATGTTCTCATTTATAATTAAATCAGTTTATGCATTCATACCATCTCTAATTATTCCTCATATTTGACAGAAAACACTATTTGATAGTAATTTTTAAAGAAAGAAATCAACATAATAGAGTGGTCAGCAAAATCACTCCATCTTTCACTATCGGCCATCTAAATCTAAATCTAAATCTTAGCCTTCAAATATTCATAGGTCATCAAGATTTATTCATGTGATGGTTGCAAAAGAAAGCAACCATCTTCCATCTAATTATGTTTTAGTAGTTTGCACACAGAATAGAGAGGGAAGGGTAATAATGAGGATTTAGATTAATATCTAATTTGAGTTTGCTTGTTGTTGTTGTAGGTTGGCCAGCTTCATGAATGATGATCAAAATGCCCTGTTTTTTTTATACCTTTCTTTAAGCAAACCACATATTCAATAAGACATGTGCAAGATCACACAAATATCAAATAAAATTTGAAGACAGATGGGTTCCCATTCCTAGATGCCAATATGAAAGGGTGGCATTTACACTTCGATTTGGATAAGGAATCCTAAAATATTTTCTAATCTTTTGTTTTCCATCATCTAATAAAAAAAAAAAAGCATAATATTCATAGATATTTTCATAAGGCATAAGTGTTTATAGATATTGTCAAAATAGCAGGGGAGATTCTAACTGGATTCAATGATGAATCTGTACTATCCCTGATGATCAGGGGTTTCACCTTCTCCCTTCGATTTACATAAAAGGGCAGAGACAAATGGAAATAAAAGGGCATGGAAATAAAATAAAACCACCAATAATTATGTTAATATAATGTTAAGCTAAAACACTATTGGGCTACACCTTTAGTAGTAAAATAACAAATAAATAAATTAAAATTTGAATATTTTACTGGAAAATATAATAAATAAAATTCACTTAATTTTAAAACTGAAAACCAATTACAATATATTTAATTTTCCGTAAGTCTTTATAACTAATTTAGATAAAATCCATTTTTTTATTAAATCAATGATGATACAAATAAATGTTTTGACCAATTTAACAAATAAGTACTTTTTTTTAATACATCACCTAGATTGTTATATTTAGGCATTTCCTCTTTTTGGGCATAAAAATAAATGATTTTGTGTTGACATATTATTTCGATTAGACATTCCACTATCTTAGAAAAAAAATATTCATTTTTTTATCAAAATTGTATCATTAATAAAAAAAATACACAATAGTATTTTCTTTTTTAAGTATAGTCCATCGTATTTTAAAAAAGATACATGATATTCTTATAAGAAATATCTTTGTGCCAAATTTTTTTAGGAAAGACGTTAATATTTTGTTTTGAGTTTGAGTTAAAATATTCACGGTAAGATGGGGATAGGAGACTATATATCAACCTTATGTTCTAATTTTTAAGTAAATAAGTAAAGTAATAATAATAATAATAAAGTATTTATAAATTTGAGATTAAGTTAAACTTAATCTTCATGTGGATGATAATTTTAGTAGTTTTTGTAATGATTAATTAAGTATGATTAGAGTTTACATTGTATTTAATTCTTATGATATCATTATTTATAAATAATTACTAGTTGAAATAACATGAAATTTTCTTAACAATGGGTTTTTATGAATCTTAATATCATAATGTTAAATTTTATTTTGAAAGAGTTGTCTTATAACATTATGTTGTGTTTTATGGATTGTAAAAAGAGTTTAAAATTTCATTTAGTCCTTATTTTCTAAAGTCAATTACATTTATATAACTAAATATCTTTAATAATTGGTTAAAGTTATAGATTATCTAGGTGGAAAGTCTAATCGAAGGGGTTCAAGATATGAAATCCAAGTTAGAAATGTTTAATGGGTGAAACCAAGTTAAAGAGACTTTTCGTGTGAATATGAGCTAAAAGTGTTCAAAGCACTAGGTCAGAGTAAAGATTTTTAAAACATGAGGTCAAACCTTAAGACATAAGGTTAAGTTAAAGATACTCAAGTCCCAAAGTCAAGTTAAAGATGTTTAAGATAAGCAAAACTAAATATTCTTTAAGCTTAAGGTTGAGTTAGAGATGTACAAGACATGATAGCAAACTAGAAATAATGCTCAAGGCATAAGGACAAATCATACATATGCTTAAGGCATGAGACCAAACTAGAAGTTTTTAAGACATTGTTGAGTTATCTTAAAGTGTGATGGTGAGCTAAAAAAGCTTAAGAAGGAGTAAAGTCAAACTATAGATGCTCAAAGCATTAAGTCGAGATAAAGATACTAAAGGTGTAGAGAAGAGCTATAATTATTAAAAAGTTGAACAAAATAAAGGTTAGACATCCAATAATTGGTAAGTTTTTTGGCACAAGTCAGTCTTTAAAAAGTGACATACCAATTATGCATTTTTATTAAATAAAAAATACAACACAAGGAAAATAAACTTTATAAAATACTAATAAATTAGTTTAAGTATTTCTTGTATTCAAAATGTGATTGAAATTATCAATGTAATGTGAAATTAATTTTGTTACATTCTTTTAATAATATTTTATCAAGTATAAAAGTACAAATTATAGGAGAGGTTTATCCACATGAGTGATTGTGCCCATATAATTTTGACAAACACACTAGAAGAATAAATTGTATGTGAAAAAAGTCCGAGAAGGTATGGTTACGTCCACATGGATGAAAATACATAGCGTACTAGTATAGAAATTACATCAGAGTTTGACTGATAGCGTTACATCCAAATAAAAAAAATACTAATATAAAAAATTACAAAACAGACTTGTCTACAACTATATGTTTATGTATACATATAGTTTTGGGAGATCCTTTAATATAAAAATTATATTCAAAATTTGTCCAAAAAGATATAATTGAGTGGGCATGAGTCTATTATTAACTTATTTAACATTATTCTATCCAATTTTTATTAATTTATATGATGATGGAAACAATTTATTTAATAATCTGTGAGGATATATATGTGAAATATTTTTATCACAATAAAATAAAATAATATATATATATATATATATATATATATATATATATATATATATATATATATATATATAACAACTAAATGAAAGCACGTGAAGTGTTATTCCATATTTAATAAAGAAATGAATTTTTATCCATAAAATTTATACAGAGAATTCATGTGGTGAGATGTAGTCCTCCTTTATGTACTATGTCATTAAATTAACAATTTTCAAATGTATTGGTAATAAATTAAAAGAAAAGTAGAACCCTGATAATTAATTTAGAAGAAACCCAAGATTCTTTATTTGTATAACAAGTAAAACGTTTTTACCGAAATCCTAAAGTTAACTCCAAATATTCTTAAAAAGTTGAACGTCTTTAGATTGAACTCTTTATGAAAGATATTACTTAAGAAAATGTAAGTTTAGATTGAAGTTGAGTTTAGCTAGTATACTTATCGTTGACACACTATTATATAAGTATAAGTTTTATCTTTAATCAATTATATAATCTTTATCATGTTAATTCATATCAAATTGTTATAATGACACAATATATTGCATGTAAGAGTTCGTTTGTGAAGTTTTATCTTTTAGTGGTGATTATATAACTTCCAATAATATTAAAAATAATAAATCACATTCTTAGACTTTATCTCTTATAACAAAAAATCTATTTATCACTCTGAGACAATAATTATCAACATCAAGCTTGTTTCTATAAAATACATGTAAGAACTCAGCACAAATTTCACTAAACTGTCATGAGGTAGTAAAAAAGTATGACTTTTTTGGGTGCTTTGAGGCCAAATTTATTTGGAGTGAGACCAAGAAAGTTGTAGATAGATGAACAAGGTAGTCAAAGGTTGCATTGCATTGCATCCTTAATTGTACTTTGGCCAAAGTATCTTCTTCTCTGGGGGGTAATACTGCCTTCTTTCTGTTTCTTTTGCTTTTTCAGATTTGAAACACCCCTTATTAAGTCACCATTCCCTTTTCTCCTACACTGTCTTCCTAACAGTTTGATTTGAAGGTCTTGTTGGGACCATTTCGTTTTATTTTTTATTTTTCTCATATTTATTCTAAATCTTCTAAATGCCTATTTTTATCCCCTTGCCATTTTCTTCATAATCTGGCAAAAGACAGATATGCCTCTGAGCCCATTGTACATCAGTACTTACTGATGTAGACATCAAAGTTTTCAAACAACTTTCATCTATGTACGTACTTCTCTACACTTCAAGATACGAATACACATAATATAGTTCGGAAACTTAGACACATAGGATAATTAAATGTATACTTATTTATTTGAAAATAAAATGGAAACTGTAACATTATATTTTTCACTAAGCAATCACCCTATACTTTTTCTGTTGTTGGACAATATGCTCAATCATAGAGAGCATCCCATGAACGACGACAAAACAATTCTCTTCTGTCTCAAGCCTCGTCAATATATACATATACATATATATATATATATATATATATATATATATATATATATATATATATATATATATATATGTTAATAATGGAAAGAGGACAACAAATGTTCAGTTATAATCATATCTATAGAACACTACATTTTAGAACACATAGGATCCCACTCATCATTTGTCAATTTGGAAACGTAATACTTGTATGGCGTGAAGTACTAGCCTTAAGTCTTATAATTCATATCTTATATGGGCCCTTTGTTTTTTCTTCGTTCTTATTAGTATATTTATTACTATATTTTATTCAAAATTATGATCAATAAGAACCGTTCTTGTAAAATCATTGTTTGTGATTTGAGATAGGTGGGAAAAGGGGATAATAGTTGTGCTGGAATTAGCAGAAACAGAATTTTGAAAATGAAATAAAAGAACTTGATTTGCGCCCAACATCCCATCCAAGGGACAAAACATTGCAGCAGTGAATCAATGCAGGAAGAAAACCAGTAAAGGATAGGAGCAATGAAATGATATCATATGCTTTTTTGAGCTAAAATTAAGAATAGATGGATCATTGGGGTTGTTACCGACGCAAGTTGCAGAAATTTCTTGAGGTTTTGTATGAAAACATGTTGAAGAAGGAACAAAAATTTAGTTGACTTTACTTTTTTACTGGAGGGAGACCTAAAGGGAAAGACTGATATTATTGATGGGAGACTTTTCACATTGGGGTAGAAAAATTAGAAGTTTATTCACGCAAAGCTTCTCTTTGGTAGAGTTGAGTCCCTTTCCTCATTTCATTGAACTAGCTACAAGGCAAAAGATCTTGTCACTGTCTTTCATATATCATTTTCCGAGCTTTCAACTTTTTTTTTCATTTAATAATGGACCATTTCCTTTCACAACAGAAACAGCCTAAAGGCAAACTCTGGCTATTGTTATCAGTGTTATAAATCACATGATTGTTTTCTCATATCATAAAATTTCACAAAACTGGTTCCACTCTTCAAGAAGGTATGATGATTTGCTGAAAACATGACATGGCACGAAGATCAGTGACTACAATACTTACTGGCATGCATAAAATTTTGGTCAATTATGGCCTGATATAGCAAGTGACACTCATGTAAAAGTACTTCAAAAATTAGGTAAATTATTGAGTTATTAGAAATTTAGTTCTTCACAGGGACTCAGTTTGAGAAAACCAGCTTCAGTATCAGGGTGTCCTTTTCTTTCCACCCCAGCTGTCACTATTTTTAGACCCAACAGTACCCATTAGTGTTCTACTTTTACATTTTCGAGATATTGCAGTGCACACATTCAATTTGTGCACTAAGAATTAATTTTGGTGGCAATTTGATACAGTGTAATTCCTAACTTAAATGTGTGAAAATAGACCAGTCCATAATTGAGAAGAATTTTTCTACAAGTTAACACATTGCCGGTCTCAATCAAAGTTTCGAGGCAGATTGGTCATTAAAAGGCATTGCATAGCACCATGTTATTTTGAATTACACATCTTTTTCAAGAAACATTCCAAGAAACATTGAGGATAATCTTAATAACGGCTTACAGCTACCAAAATTATTGGACATACCAAAACAATATGTGGTAACATCAATGCATAGCAAAGTTCACTTCTCTTCAAATAATACTTTGTATTCATCTATACTATATACAAATTACAGCATGTAGTGATGAACATCATGTAATAAAGGTACAGAAGAAAAAGAAATCAATCACTAAGTAACACTTCTAAAAGTATTATTCAATCATGTTTGGTTGGACTCGAGATGAAGAATATGTGAACGTATTTTAGCTAGAGTGTGTATCGGGTTCTATCACAAGTATTGCTAACTATTTCGTTTTTTTCTTGCAGGACCACCTTCATTCTCTAGAAATTTTATTCACATGCAGTCACATGGGTGTGACTTGTAAGACTAAAACCTTTGAGGGACGTAAATCAGTGAGCAATAACCAACACATGGAACACGATTGTCCCAAGGAAATATGGGAGCAATAACCAATACTTGTACTTGTACAAAGAAGAAGGCAAAGGCAATTTAATTTTGTCAGATGAAAGGTTGTCTGAATTCAGTGAATGTAGAAATGAAATAGATGTTCTGAATGTAAAATGCAATTTCATATTCATAAAAAATGTTATGGTTTAATTATCAAGACTTAGCACGGATGTTCATAAGACATACGAAGACTTATTTAAAGAGTACATTCTCCTACATTCTTCAAACCTAGACTTTTCATACGGGCAAACTTTGGGACCATAGGGCTATATAGGCTGGTACCGTGGGATTCTTCATTCAGATACATTTGAGTACCGACGAACACTATACAAGGAAACAATGCCATTAGCAATTGTGAAATTTATGTTTGGAAAGCAAAAATTGTTGAGTATTTCCTATAGCATTTGTGCTTCTTTTAATCATAAGGATAACATTATTGGACAATCTCTTCTATTTTTTTTCCATTTTGTATTTGGCCATAATGTGATATGAAAAAATAAACAAGTCCTTCCTCTATTATAGAGGTTTTCGATTTCTATTTTGTACTTTTGACTTGAGGGTTCCGCATAGTTTTCTTAAGATAGTGGAAGAGTAATAGATAAGCTCATTTCTTCCCTAGGTCAAAATTACACATAGAAAAATAAAAAAAACAAGTTATATTTTTTTTAAATTTTTTAGATCACATCAGGCCAGCACCTAAAAATAAATCAAAATAGGCTAATTAACGTCAAACTTATAAATACACTACAAGAAAAATTAAATTACCGATAGAATTTTATCGATGAAACTTTACCCGTCGGTAAAATATTATTATCGACGATTTTATTGATGGATATCATCCGTCGCTAAATTTATTGACGGATTTATCCTAATTTTGTTGGTAATTACCAACGGACTCAGACATCTGTCGGTAAATTTATATACAATCAATTTACCGACATATTTTAGATGTTTTCGATGAATTTGTCTCATCGGTAATTTTTTTATAGTGATGGGACAATACGTCATGTTATTTCCTGTTTTGTATTTGGCATACCAAAAATGGATTAGAGTAGCTAACTCGCTTAAAATTTAACTATATATATAAAAAATTATAAAAAAAAACATAAAATGGTGATGAAAACTTTTTTCTTCTCCTAAAAGGAGAAGATTCACTCCAACTGAAAATGTTAAATACTTAACAAAAACTAAAGATTAAAAATTTGTTATTTAAAATAATACAAAAAATAAAATATATATATACTTTGTAGTTGTAAATATATAAGTTTAAATAAATACAAATAATTCATAATCAATGACACTTATTTAATCATTGAATTGGAATATAACTTAATTAATTGAATTTGAATATAACTTAATTAATATTTTAGTGTATTCAATTTTCAATTTTCATGGATAAAAGGATTTAGGGTTTAACTAAAACCTTATTTAGGATTTAACTAAATCCTAATATATTCACCACATAAAACACTTATATACACCATTCACCTACTATAAGTAATTTAGGTATTATAAGTATGTAAGTAATTTAGGTATTATAAGTATGTTAGGTATTAATGGTGAGAAAATAGTATATATTAAGATGAAGACTCATTTAAAGTTGGTCAATCCAAATTTAAGAAGACACAAAATAAAATATAAAGATTAGAGTTTCTTAAGCGAATCTAAGCTAGCTAACACAGTTTTAAAATAAAAATGAAACATAATTTGTGTCAGCTTGGGCAACACTTAAATGAACACTAAATTTATATTTTGAAATAAATAATAAGATTTTAGTGTCAGTTTATTACATGCAAGAATGAATATAAAAATAATAGTATTAATTGAATATGGTGAGCTTGGTTAACACTAAAAAACATATTTTTTTTATTGATAAAAGTGTTGGTTTGATAAATGTTATGGTATTATATTATATTTTTAATACTTACTAAAGTCAATGTTGATTAGGTCGATGCTAATTTATATAGTATGAATCTATGTACATTTCCAAGGACTTAGTATTTAAATAAGGTATATCTTCTCAATCACAATTTTTCTCTGTTATTTTCTAAATAAATCTCTTCATCTCCTTCACTCATATCCTTCTTCTCATCTCTTTCATATATATATATACTCATTTCCTTTATTCACACTCATATTTTTCATCTATCATTTTCTTCTATTCTCCTTCATCTAATACAACTTTTTTTCTATCTTTTTTTATTTTGTTGAAGATGGAGACACAATACTTTTTTAAAATATTGTTGTTAACATCATCCAAACTGCCACAATTTAAATTATTATTAAAAAATAAATTTTATTTAACATTGGTTTAACGCCACTATCAATTAATAAATAATTAAATTTTATAACTTATAAGTTGGTCAAGTCAACATTACATTCTCATAAATTAGTGTTTAATATTTAGAGTTTGTCTTAAGATGAGTTTAGTCTACATAAATAACATCTATTATTAGAAGGCAACCCAGAAGTCATAGAAAATTTTAACCGACACTGATTACAAATTAGAGTCGCTACTTGCTATTTATAACGAATTATGTAAATATTTTCTCAACACTAATTTTAGATTTTTTTTGTAATAATTCACTTTTTACTACATTTGTGAAATAGACATGTACAATTAAGAGGTAAAAGTATCCAACCCATCATGTGTTTATATACATTGTCTGTCTCTAATTTTAAGTAATTTGAATAATAAAAAAAAAAGAAAAAAATGTGTTTTTTCAATTGATGAATTAATTCTTAAATTTTTAAAAATATGTGAAATTATTCGTTTTTTATGCTTCCATTCGATGTTTAGTGATGATTCACTATTATAAAGTTAAAAGACAAACTAAATTCTCTTTTCTAAAGTTTGAGAATTATTAAAACTAAGTTTTGTAAAAAAATAACGTAGTCAAAAATACTTTCTTAAATAAAGTCAGAGCGGAAGGACAAAAGTTATAAACTACAAAGACCAAAACCTATAACGAAAACACAATTCTTTTTCCTAAAAAAATCAGAGAACATAGTGAAAAGAAGTGAAAAGGATAGTTAGATTGTATGCAGAATTGAAGATCACTCTAAGACAAATTCTAATGAACTGGACAAATAAGCATTATCTTGTTCCCTCAATAATCAATTGCATATATCAAGTGTGAGGAGAAAATGAGTGGTTTGAATTCCCACATGCATTAAAGAATAGCTTTTCAAAGAACATGGAAATCAATGGCTTTGTCTTGTGGTGGAGTTGAAGTTGAAATGAAGATAAAGCCAAAGTGTATAGGATAGGACCTACACAAAAATAGAGTTGCTGATGTTTATTTTTCATTATATATATATATATATATAT
>Ga0209489_102759_pt1 | contig 35160 bp, 32 predicted proteins | sample SiratrowhiteBW_FD_187527 | JGI IMG/M metagenome (GOLD analysis project Ga0209489, IMG submission 187527) | Root nodule microbial communities of legume samples collected from California, USA - Siratro white BW (SPAdes) (version 2) | ecosystem: Host-associated > Plants > Roots > Nodule | place... | reverse complement strand
ATATCAATTAGGCTCTGATACCACTCGGTTGGTTTCTGTTCCTCATACATACATATATATATACATATATATATATATACATGTATATATATATATATGTATATATATACATATATATATATATATGTATATATATATATATATATATATATATATATATATATATATATATATATAGATATATATATATATATATATATATATGTATATATATACATATATATATATATATATATATTACAAGGTTAATTTTTTTGGAGAAAAAAATAGTATCAGTTTTTTATGTAGCTAATTTCAGAAATGAAATCTGAAATCTAAATATTGTTTTAGTTTCGAATCTTTAAATGAACTATTTATTTTTAAAATTTTTATAGTTAATGTAGAGATTTGCAGGCTTTTACAACAACTCTGAAATAGCCTATTACAATACAAACACAAATTGTCATTTAGCTAAAATTATCTATAACCATTTACTATTTTAGGAATTAATTAAGCTGCTTAATGCGAGAATGAATCAATCTCTCCAAAAATATCCTTTTGGTTTTTTCTTTTTGCTACAATTCAAGATTGTCACGATTGTCCCTCTATCCTCCTGACAATGAAAGCAAACAATAATGAATAAGTGAGGACCAAAAGAAATGAAATCAAAAGCATCTAATGACACTAAAAGCTTCAACGATATTAATCATGACAAAGACATGCATGACTTCTTGTTTTCCAACGTCACTTCATGGGAAAGTAACTATAAGTTTTTATTAAAACATTTTTTCTATTTAAATTTTTAAATTGCATAATAATATATTTTTGGGAATTAAATAAAATAATTAAAAAAACATCAGTGTTTTCGACATAAACCTATTTCGAAAAAATTTCCACATATTAACGTATCCTAATATTACTTATCATAATAGGCTTGTTTGATGTTCTTGACAATTTGATTCCCGTGGAGTTAAATTTGAACGTATCAATGTTGAAAAATTTGTTGAAATTTGATTTTCGATAGTTGAATTCTGAATTTTTTTATATTTTTTTAATTATTATTTTTTTAAAATTTCACTAAAATTTGATGTTTTAGGATTAAATTCAAAGTGGGTTTTCGAATTTGGGTGATATTGTTTATATTAGAAAGCTTTTTGGGTATTGAATTCAAGTAGGTTTTTAGGTGATAATATTGTTCACACTTGAGAATTTAACAATAAGGATAATGTTATTTCACATTTTAAATGGATTTTCAACTTTCTGATAACATTACTCTAGTAGTTGAGAAATTGATTTTATGGGAATTAAATTTCAAGTAGATTTTGGGTGTTTGAGAATTTCTAGATTTTAAGAATATTAACTTTTACAAGTCTTTATTGTTTGAAGAAAAAAGTACAATGAAACAAAAACTTTAACTTGACAAGGGAATGCCTTAAATGATGAGTGATGATTTTGCCTATTCCTTTGAGATGTTGTACAAATTGAATATGATATTTATTGATCGATAAAATTTATATCTCTAACTATGGTAAGAAATTATAAGTGTTTCGAAATTTGAAGCATGTACACATTTTTAATCTAAGAGAAGTGGTATACAAAATATAGATCAAGAAGAAGAAGACGATTAAAAAGTTGAAGATACATAGGAAGAAGATCAAGATGAAGAAGAAAACTAAAAAGAAAAAAATGTAAAAGAAGAAAAATATCAAGAAGAATGAAATAATGAAAAGCTAGTAGTGAGACCTCCTGAAGATATAAAAGTTAGTAGTTACCTTTTTTAAAAGCTTTGTAAACTTTGTCAATTTCAAAATAATCTATTATACATGCTACTTATTAACCATTTATAAATCTAGGAGGAAAATGAACAACTTAGTTTTAAAAAATATCAACTGAACAAGAAAACCAAATGATAAAGAAAGGAAAACTAGATGATTTGGAAGGGCAAACAAGTTTAAGGAGGTCAACTTTGACAATTCCATCTCATGTTGAAGGAGAATGAATAACGGAATAAGAGGTTGATGAACTCCCTAAGGTATTACATTAAAAATGAGTGATGATTTTATCTATCTTTTGAAATTTTACTTGATTGAATTATGTTGATTGATTTGGAGGGACATTAGTTTGAGAAGGTGCACTTTGACAATTCCATTTCATTCTAGGAAGAATTGTCAATACAAGAGGTTGAACTTGACAAGGTATTGCATTAAATGATTAGTGATGATTTTACATACCTTTAAGATGTTACATAATTAAATTAAGTTGATTGATTGATTAAAGTGTTTTGTATCTCATGTAATGTGATGTGAAAAATTATGAGGGCTTTGAAATTTGAAGCTCACATATGCTTTTGATCAAGAATGTCAAGATAATGATAATGATGATGACGAAGAAGATAATGATAACAACTATAGTAATGAAGATGATAATGAAAATTATGAGAATGACAATGATGATGACAATAATCATAAAGATCATAATAATGATTACAATTTTGAGAGACATTAGTTCAAGGAAATTCACTTTTACAATTTTGTAATATTTGAGGAAGAATGGACAATGAGAAAAGAGGTTAAAATCCACAAAGTATTGCTTTTAAATGATAAGTGATGACTTTTACCAACCTTTTAAGGTGTTACTTAATTAAATTAAGTTCATTAATTGATTAAAGTGTTTTGTATCTCAATCAAAGTGTGAAATGATGAATGTTTTGAAATTTGAAGTTCACATATGCTTTTGAACAAGAATGTCACTGAAAAAGATGATCATAAAGATGACATTGAAAATAATGATGAGGATACTAATGATAACAATAAAAATAATGAGAATAACAATGATGAGATTTTAACCTTTTTTATTTATATTATTCAATATCACATTCCTATAACTAGAAAATGATTCAATATTGTTATTGTTATTAAATTGATACTAATTATGTTAATAAAATTGTAAGGAAGAATAATTAAAAAAATGGAATCGCTTGTTTCTTCCTACATTTCATACGGATTTAGATTGTTGAGACCTTTAAAATGTTTATCTCAATTTTTTTATGATAGTGTTTTGAATAGAGATTCAAAGATTTATTAACTGAGTAAATATAGACACATAAGATTATAAATATTAAATGAGAAGATATAAAATTAAGTGAATAAAATGAAACTGTAATTATAGATATTTAGACCCATATAAGTTGTTAAGTCTAATAATAGATATCAACTGTAGATTAGATTAATATCCGTTATTTGGATGTATACATTGTTAGTTATAAGATTATGATATTTTGACACTACTTTAGTTATAAGATTATGATATTTTGACACTACTTATAGTAAAATATAATAATTTAAAATTGAAATAAATTATTATTTTATTATTATATAATATTTTATGGAATAAAGCAAATGTCTATGAAAAGTTGTGTAAAAGTATAATTTTTCTTAATTATATAAGCACAAAAATGTATATTAAATATTATATCATTTTTTAATTTGATATTATTTTCTCTATATTTTTCAATTGAGAATTACATTTTCATTCATTTTGATATGAGTTTTTCTTAATGTAGAAATATATCCCCAAAAATCTATTGAAATTAATGATTCAGAAATTTTATTGATGCAGGAAGTTGAGTTCTTACTAGACTTGCCAAGTATTTCAATAAATAAATAAAAATAAAATGATCACTAAAAGAAGGAAGGTTATCTAATAAAAAAATATTAAGTATGTAAAGAAAAATTCAAATTTATTTGAAAAGTAAGAAATTAGTTAGAAGAAAAATAACTAATAAGAAATTATAACACGCGTTTACATTTTTTATATTATTTAATTTATTTTTTAAAATGTTCAGTTTAGATGAAATAACATAAAAACAGAGTGTCTAATTGAAAATGAGCTTAAGGTTTCCTGCTATAGATTCTAACTTATAGCATAGGATCGATATTTTTATTTATTTCATTCATTAGCAGCCACCATATTTGATTACTCAGTGTATTCTTTTTTATTTGAAATCACAGAAGTAGTTTTACAAATTTTACTACAAAATTATGTTGTGAATTGGGAAGAAATTTTTTGTTGTTTCCGTAATACAAATATTTTTAAAAATTTTCAACTTTAATTTACTTATAATTTTTGGACCATAATATTAATATAAATCATTCATCGTCAGAAATAATAAATTTTAAGCTCTCAAAATAAATAATTTTCCTTCTTCTTTTCCAAATATCTAAATACACATATTTACATATATTCCACTCTTATTTTCGTTCCGAGAAATACGAGAGTCAAAGTAGTTATTCCGTTAGAATATTATAAAAAATATCTCATTATATATTTTATCATATTAAAACATTTCTTAATAACACCACACCTTCAGTTTAATTTTTGTTTTAGATATTTTGAAATTTTAAATTACTAAAACATTTTTTTTATATATGTACAATAATAACATTCAGTTATAATTTTGATGAGAATATAATATATAAATATTGTTAGAAAACGCATAACACTGAAAAAGATATATAGGAACAGGAAAATAACGACTTTATCTTGAAATTAAAGAAATATAAACCCTAAACCTAAAGAAACTCATAATCTAAACAAAGTGAGTTTGTTTTGTGTTCCATCTATTTCTCCAGAATGTTGCAGTGGCTTTTCGTTGAGGCGATGTTGCTGCTATTTGCAGGGTACATGCTGATTCTTTATACAGTAATGTATGGTGGCCTAAACAGATTTGTGATATTTTGGGTTTTTTCAGTGGGATTGGTGTTATGGTATGCGATAGAAGTTCTGAGACGAAGGAGAGAGTTTGAAAGAACAGCAATAAGAGACATTGAAGCTGACCCCAGAGAGAATCACAGTGTGGTTGAAGGAGTGAGGAGTGAAAGAGAACCACCATCTTCACAAAATCTGAACCTTTTTTTGGTCTCCCAAGCACACATGCTTAGTGTGGCCATGAGAGCCTTGCCTCCTGTTCTGTGCTTTAAAGGGGATCATGAAAGTCATTGTTCTATTTGCATGGAAGAGTTTAAGAATGGTGAGTTAGTTCAACCCTTTGGAGTGTGTCTTCATCAGTTTCATTTGCATTGCATCAACTCTTGGTTGCGTCTTGGAAAACCTAATTGTCCACTTTGTCGCAAGGAGTTAACAATTACACACTAAGTGAAAACCTAATTGTTTAGCTTCGTTTTTAGTCAATGGACTTTTCTTTTTATGTATTTCTGTGTTTTCAATCTTTTAGAAACAAAACAAGAGATATACTATTAGTAATAGTAATGTATAAGACAGTTATTCGTAAAGAATTTAGGGTTTATGATGTTATATTTTGATGATGATAAAATTATATTTATTTTTTAATTAATTATTTTAATAATGTTTTGAAAGATTGTTGAAAACGTAAATAATTTGTGTATGATTTTAGAGTATAAAATTTGCATATTAGATTTATTTATATTTTTATTGATTTTTATATGTTGATTAGTGTTGGAATAGTTTAGAATTTGAAACATAGATAAATTTTAATAGAAAATTTTAAATTATTGTGCAGATTTTAAAACGATAAGAAGGTTGAAATGTTTAATTCTCGCACAACTGGTTTCGTTTTTGACTTTTTTCCTATGCTTCGGATTATAAAACAATAAAAAATTAAAATTCTTTCCCTTTTGCATCAGATTTCATAATGACGTTAGGTTTATCTTTTCACATTATTTTCGGCGTTGGATTCAAATTGAAAACAAAATTGAAAAAAGGGATTGATGCATTTCGTTGAGGTTTATGTGTTCCCTGTTTTTCGGAAAGGGACCTTTGTTCTTATCTTTTACTGTTTAACTTTTAGATTTACGGAAAACAATAAATTTTGCATCAGATTTAATAAGTTTAATCTCTTTTCGTGTTTCAATTCATTTTTCAGCACTAAATTTGAAATAAAAATCTTCATCATATTGATATGTAATTGCCACGTGGGTGATATGTACAGCACTGGAACAAAATGAAAATCTGCATTTGTTTTTATCTCTTCCATATTTTCCGCTTCTGAAAAATGTTCAGCACAGACTTCGAAACAAATATGATTCAATATTTTCACATTTTCTGTATTATACATCGCGATCATTACTCAACAATTGTTGGGTGAGATGTTTCCAATTAAACATAAGTTGAAATTATAAATTGAGATGTTCTTAGTAAAGCAGGACTAAACATTCTTTCATTTTGTAAAATGTTTTATATCGTATTAGTTTTTTAATATAAGTAACAACAATATGGAAAATCATCAAAAATTAAATTAATTATATCAAAATTACTTTTCACTGATATAAATAACATGAAAAAATTAGAAAGAAGATACGTTTCTTATTCTACTAGAAAAAAATCTCATATCTGAAAATTGATTTTAAGATTAAAATATCTTTGCAGGTACAATTCCTACTCCACGTTGAAGACTGAAATCCAAAGGGATGTGAGAAGACCGACATCCACCAAGCGAGAACCAAACAAGAGACCCTTCAAGGCTCATGTAAGAACATCTTCTAATTTAATTGAATTCGGGTCAGTAGAAACACTTTCTTGAACCTACTTTATTATTTACCTCATATCTCATGTCATTTATACTTGAATTACTCATGCTCGAAAAATATATAGAGAAAATAATACCATTAAAAAAAATAATATATTGTAGTAATCAAACCTAAATAACACAAATAAATCTATAACCGATTTATATTATTAGGTTTAACCACCTATCAAGCTCAAATCTTATAGATACAAAAATATTCAAGGAGTAATTAATCAAATCTCATACTTATTATTATTATCTTTATGCTCTCAATAATTTGAGTATAAGAGAGTCTTTTGTAGTTGGATATCTCTTAATTATTTACCAACAACGCTCCGCATGTTATCTTTAGAGAATTTTTCAATCTGGTTAAAGCTAATATAGATAAAAAAATCAACCTAAAAAAAGTTAGGTTTCTTGCTGGCTTCGTCTAATCTTGAGATGGATCCACCCTTTTGTCAATCTCTTCAAAACACACTTGAAAAATATTTTCTAAAGGAGGACCCTTACACCTACTACACCTAGAATGTCACCTATGTATTTATACCGATCTTTATTGTTCTGCGCCTTTCCGTCTCAATCGACCAATGGCAGATGCTGAGCTCACCTTCCCACTCCTCGTCTATGATCACATCGTACTCACCATGCACTCTTTTGCAAGTAGCATTCCTTTGATTGCATATTATTTTAATTGAATTCTATTCAATTCTTCTAAAAGGTGTAGTTGAGAACTTGCCTTGTCATTCTATCGAGCTAGTCTGATTTCTCATATTAAAAGGAATTTCTTGTTATATAAAGTGTGGTAGTATAAAAATGTAGGTCTAGGAAAATTTTGATAAGGAAAGACTTGATATTTAAGCGTGTCCATTCGTGATCCACCCCTTGTGACATCCTGCAAAAATAGACTAAGAAAAATATATTTGTATATATATATATATATATATATATATATATATATATATATATATATTCTATTCAAATATGTTGATTTATTATCATTAAAAAAAAACCATGGCCACGATAAAGTTATCAAGAAGACGGTGTAAGAATAGATTCACATGTATATTTATTTACGTCTTAATTTGCCAATTGTAGAAGATTTATCTAGTTAAAATATTCCTTTGGCCTTTTCCAAGTTTTCCTCCTACTGAGATTTCATTCAATGATTTCTATTAAGAAATTTTTTTTATCTATTAGACTATCCTTTGTGCAAATACTTACCACATGATACCTCAACATCTCCTTTTATTCTTTGACGAATCATATCTAAATCTGGATGCAACATGAATATGTGTGTGTATATATATATATATATATATATTTCCTATAGAATTTCATCCAAATTATTTCTTGAGAATATTCATAAAGTTTGATAATGTTTTATAACTTCATATTTACATACTGCCTCCAAAATACACAATGCTAACAAAAAGTTTATCATACAATATTATAGATGAGTCAGTCCTACTGCATTGCCTACATATCGTAGTTTTTCCTTCGTCCATTATCAAATAAAGGCAGGTAATAGATTAAGTAAAAGATTATGTTAGATGATTAGGTAGCAAAGCAAACATCACCACCATCGGACCGTCAAGTGTCAAAGGCATTCTTACTCATAAGGGAAGTGCATGGTAGAATGGGCAGTACCCCAAAATGTAATTGTATTCTCAATTATATTTGTACTCCAACCATGTCCTCAAAAGTATGCTAAATGTCTGTTGTGAAGGAGTTATACCCATTTGGATCCATCATATCTTACTTTTATCTAGAATGGATATGAAATCAAAGAGAGCAATATAGGAAAGTGAGATAGAAGTACTTTAAGTATAGTTTTGCAGTAAAGAAAATTCTTTAAGGTTCAATAGTAATAATAGTTCAAAGGTTTTTTTAAAAAATATTACCTCCAAAATTATTTAAACATAATATGTAAAAGTCATTCATCTACAAATTGTTACTATTAGCCATTTCAATTCTCATACTAAAATATGACATATTCAGAAGTGCGTATTATTAGAAAATAAAAAATTTGTATTTAGGAAATATAAATATGTTCTTATATCTCTCTAGAATGACAATGAATATATTAAAATATGTAACTAACACAATAAATAATCTAAATGGAACTGTAATGACTAGTCAGGATAATTGAGCAATCATATCCATACCTCTGACCACCTAAAATAATATCTTCAGCTCAATAATCTCAAGACATTAAATCCTCCATTACAAGCATTCACAAACACACAATGATCATAATCACATCATCACAATAAATACTTTAATACAATCAATGTCTATTTTGTAGCATATTCCTTAGAAACTTAGGATAGTTGATTAAATTTTCAAAGGTACGATTCATAAAAACAACTAAATAATTAATTATAGTTAAAAACTCTATCTGGTAGTAAGGCTTAGGGATACCTTACCAAAATTATGAAAATAGGTAATATGTCTCATTTCCTTTACCTTGATTTCCTCCTTCTCTTCTTTAAGCTTCTTGCTGATGAGTAGTGAAGTATATCTTATGTATTTGTGATGGTTCTATTTATAAAATATTTAGTAATAATTACTTCTAGTTATATTCCAAATATTCGATAACAATTTAGTTTGATCCTAAAGTTTAGTTTCTTGATTTTGAAGTGTAGAGAAAGTTTCTAACTATAGCAATATATTGACCTGACACTGATTATAAATAGACTTTATCTTTAACCTTTAATGCAGTTCAATTTTTTATCTTTCTAATCTTATCCTCTTCACTTGAGGACAAACAAATTCATCTATGGAAGATAAAACTATGCGAACGATTAAAGAATGACTAAAACAAGAATTATATGGATAGATGATGTTTATTAGACGATAACCTTTGAAGTCCTCACAAATGATATATAGGATTATAAACTAAATTTTGATCCTAGATTTCTAGGATGTTACAGTTTTCCCTTCTCATAAAAATTTTGTCCTCGAAATTTAGAATCAGTGAAGGTAGCTTTCCTTAAATTTTACTTCTAATTTCTAGGTTGCGTCTCTCTTATCTTTACTCTAAAGGACTTTGACCAAAAGAATTTGTGTCCCTCGCAATAACTTGATCCTCCTATCTATAATTTACATAAGCATTGTCTCAAATGTAAGGTTATCCTTTAAATATATTGTATCTAGTTCTATTACATAAGAGGGATTAAGAACATATTTTTTTTAATTGTGACACATGGAAAACACTATGGATGTTAAAACGATCAAGGGGTAAGGATATTTGGCAACCTATAGCTCCTATTTTCTGGGCATTTGGTATGGACCAATGAACCTTGGTGTAAGTTTTTTTAGATTTTATCGCTCTTCCAATTCCTGTGGTAGGGGTGTATCAACATCCGATTTTGTCTAGATAATCTTTTAAATTAAAATATAATAATAAAGTGGAAAAAGGAAAAAAAATGAAAAAATAAATAATAACATAGAATATATATTTATTAATTTAAGTTTTCTTGAAAAAATAATAAATAATTTTTTTTTTGAATTTTTCCATTAAAAAAACTTAAAAAAAAAAGAGAAAAGGTGGTGATTTTAAAAAATAATTAATAATAAAAAATGAAAGTAACAAAAAATAAAAATATAAATTGAAACAACAGAACTTAAAAATAAGGAAAAAAATATAAAATAATAAAAAATAACAAGAAAAGAAAACTGTTTCCTTTATTTGCACGTTCAAGATAATAAAAATAATAAAAAAAATAAGTCAATCTTTTCTAAATTCCCTCTCCCTTAACTCCACGTATTATTTGAAAAAAAAATATATAACATAACAACTTTGATACTGCTCAGATAACAACCCACCTTCTCCACTATATAAAAAAAATTAATAATAAATAAGAATGGGTCAAAGATTGATAACTGCTCTGAACTACTCTCACTTTAAAATAAAAAGAGAAAATTTATATAGGGAGAAAAAAAGAAAAAAGAGATTCACAGATCATTTCTGACTAGAAGAGAAAGAAAAAGGAGCACACAAAAAAATACATTTGGAAAAAAGCATTAGAGGCCAAAGTAACTTTGAAGGAAAATAATTAGAAAGACAACTATTTTTGAAGAACAAGATAGGTATGTTTTCTTTTACGAAATTGTTTTTCCTCTTGTGTTCTGTATCATGCACTCCAAAGTTTTACCATGCATTCACTTCATAAAGCTAAAACATAAAAAAACATAAAAAAGGAGCACACATTTCACCTCATGCACCTTTTGCATGTACCACTCTACTATGATCAAAGCCACCTTCTCCCTGCACTATGTTTCCACTATCCAAAACACTTAAAAGCAACCCCTAAAATTGACCAAAATTCAATCATGTTTGCCAAAAAAAAAATTACATCCAAAATAACCCCAAAACGACTTCCGTTGTCACCGCCATTTTTTCCGCGCCGCCGCTGCTCCTTCCTCATCGCTGCTACCGCTTTTGGTTCATCATGGGTGAAGAAAGGTGATGGTGGCTTAGGGTTAAGGTGGTGGTGACTTAGGATTTAGGAGTTGGGCCATTATATTCGCACCCCACATTACCATTACACCACCAACAAAAAAAATATAAAAAACTATTCGTGCCCCCGACATTATTATTGCACCACCAATAAAAAAAATGATAAAAACTATTCGTACCCTCCACATTACCATTGCACCACCAACTTAAAAAATAATAAAAAATTGTGTATTCCCATATTTTAAGTTTATATCTTATGTTTTATTTTTTTTATTTTTATTGTGTTATGATTATTATTATTTTTATATTTTAATAAAAATTAAATTGGTATACTAAAACTTTATAAATATTCTATTTGCTAATAACGGTCGCACGCGTTATACGATATTTAATATTATTATTCTAAGGTTTTTTAAATATCAAATGGTCGCACGCGTCATACGATATTTAATATAAAACTTTGAAAATAAAATATTGGGATATTATATTTTCTAATAATGTTAAAATCAAAAGACCACATATTTCATACGATATTTAATATTATTATTCTAAAGTTTTTAAAAATCAAATGGCCGCATGCGTCATACGATATTTAATATAAACTTTAGAAAATAAAATTTTGAAATATTATTTATTTTTTAATAATACTAGATGTCAAATGGCCATACGCGTCATACGATATTTAATATTATTATTTCAAATGTTTCTTAAATATCAAATGGCTACACGCGTCACACGATATTTAATATGAAACTTTGGAAATAAATCATTTTAATATCAAATATAAAAAATTAATTACAAAAATGTCACAAATAAAAATATCAGCCCGATAAACAATTTTATCCAAAGAACTACGTAACACTGATTCTCCACCCTTAAATGGAGATACGTAGGAGCAAGGTCAAACCTTGTGAGACCCTTTTCCAAAATAAAAAAATATTTTTATTTGTTTTTATTTGTATTTTTTGTCTTTTTTTTTCTCTTTGGGAAAATAAACATTTTACAAAATCACACTTATTTTACTCATTTAATTAAAGGTACCGTCTTAGGACGGGCGTTGTGGGGGTGCTAATACCTTCCCCACACGTAACCGATTCCCGGATCCAAAATCTGGTTTTTGCAAACTTGCTTTATCAATTTTTTTTGTTTTCCATAGTTTTTCCATAATAAACTATGATGGTGACTCCTTTGTTTTCAAAAAATAATTTTATTTTGTTCACTGTCCCCGTCGTGGCCCCGGTTGCAACGGATGGCGACTCCACTGGGGACTTACTTGAGAGTCAAGCCAATTTTAATTAAATAAGTAAATATGAGTGTGATTTTCTAAATGTTTGTGTTTTCCTTTCTCTTTGTATATATGTATTCTTGTTTCTCTTTGTATATATGTATTCTTCTTTCTCTTTGTATATATGTATTCTTGTTTGTTCTTGCTTGAATAATTGAACCCTAGGGTAGGCGACATGCTATATTTGCTTGGGAAATTTTCTGACTGTTTTGCAGGTGGGGGGTTTGGGTGCATTATTCTCCCTTCACACACTAACATTTACTTTTGCATATCATGAGTGGGGCCCTATATCCAGTTCTAAGAAAACTTAGAAGTAGAAGGAATTGTGTAGCAATGTCACAAGGATGTACTTCCTTTTATGGCTTTTGTGAGAACCCCAGCTAGAGTCTGTTTGCTTCATTTGTATGTCCATAAAAGTTGTTTACCAACTGCTATGGGTATGCAATGGACTGAGCCATAACTCTAATGGCCTTATACCCTTAAGAATTAGGAGCCAACCTATGTGAGTGTGCATTTAATGCCATAGACCTTTAGGTATGTTGAACCTAGTTTAGGGCACAAAGGGAGATATTTTGCACGTCTTTACCTCTCACTATACTTTTATTTTAAAAAAAATAAAAATAAAAAATAAAGACTGTTTTGTAAATAAATAAATTTTATTTCTTATACAAGCATCATTGTATTTTTTTTATCATGTCATAATTGGAGAAGAAGGATAGGAGATATAAGAAATTTAACTCCTATTCTTTTTCACCAATGCATTGCATGCATTTTCTCATTTAACCCTACTTTTATTCATTGAAGGTTAGAAATTATAAAGTTGTGAAAATGGAAATTAATATGGTGTCTGGAGTTGAGAATGAATTTGATTCAAGTTCACTGAAGAAAAAGTTATTTTTCATGATAAAGGGAAACAATTTGACCAATCTTAGAGCATTGGGACAAAAGCTCAAAACAATACAGAGAGATGCCTTCAGAATAAAGTATGAGAATCTACTGAGTCTATTGGAAGTAGAGGTTCAGATATCTACAATCACAGCTTTAGCACAATACTACGATCCGCCTCTCAGATGTTTTACATTCCAAGATTTTCAGCTACTACCGACTATCGAAGAATTTGAGCAGATCCTTCACTTGCCGATGGAAGGGAAGATTCCATACATATATCTTGAACAACACAGTTCTATCCCAACATTGGCTGAAATCCTAAAAATACACCCTAAGGAGTTGGAAAGCAGGTTGGTAGAAAGAAAAAACACAAGAGGTTTCCCACATAAATTCATAGAGAATTATCTATACCGGTTAGCCGGGAAGGAAGATTGGGGTACATTTATGGATGTCTTAGCTCTAACTCTTTATGACATCATGTTATTTCCCAACTTGGAACACTTTGTGAACTATGCCGCTATCAATGTGTTTGTTGCAATGAAAAATAGATCTGAGAATCCAGTCACAGCCATTTTAGCTGATATCTACAAAACTCTCTATTCGTGTTATAAAATGAAGCAAAGGAAGGTGTCATGTTGCCTACCTGCGTTATATGTCTGGCTTACATCTTGTGTTAGTGATAAAGCGAACAACATTAAATGTCCCGTCAAGGAAGTGTTACAACACGGGCTTGAGATGAAAGAATCAAATGATTGGTCACAATTCTTTGCGCGTCTGACCCAGAGAAAAATCGAATGGCAACCATCATGGCAACAAAGGTCACTCATCATATACCATTGTGGAAACTACCCAAATGTGCCGCTTATAAGTACTAGGGGTTGTATTAATTATAACCCAGTGTTGGCTCAAAGGCAATTTGGGTATCCCACAAAAGGGTCACCAATACTCGATGCTCTTACCACTTTGTTGATTTCCTATGAGGATGGGGGTGCTAATGAAGTTCTCTGTGATATCAGAAATGCATAGAGAAATGTGATTTGTATGGAAAGGAATTCAAGAGCCTGGGCAGTGAACAGAGAAATCCCTTATCGACAATGGATTACAGAGAGAGTCGAAAAAGTTAAGTTGCCTTTCGAACAAATCTCCAGCTGCTTAACAAACGAAGAACAAATGCAGAATGAGGAATCAGAGGAAGTAAAGCAGCTAAAAGAGGAGGTTACGAGATTGAAAGAGAAAAATGCTAAAATAGATGATGACTTCCTGGGCCTACAACATAGTTATGCAGATCTCAAAAGAAAGTATGAGGAAAAGACAGAAGCACACGAAGCGCTGGTTAGATAACAGAAAACAGAAAGAGATTATACACATAGAATTAAGCAAGATCTGTATGCAGCCAATAAGGAGTTAACAATGAGAGCATAAGAGCTAAATATGGCTCTATCAGCAGAACGCCAATGGAAGAACTTATATGAAGACATAAAAAAGGATAAACAAGAGGCGTTGAGAAGGTTGCAAGAGCTACAACTTGAAGTTAATAGCATGAAACACCAAATGGAAGAGACCGTGGTAATATGCGAGGAAAGGGTGAATGAAGAGCGCATGCGACTAATGACAGCAGAGGAAAGACCCCAAGCTGCGATGACTCGTGCAAGAGATTATATGGTTGAACAAGAAAAGGATGTCGTACACTGGAGGAGAAAATTTTCCCAATTGGCTGCTCTAGCTAACGGGGCTATTGATGACATACCTAGAATGTTACGTGAAGTTGACACAGTGACATTTCGTGACCCTCCTCGAGAAGTTCAGATTTTTCTCGATCATTACAAGTGGCTAGTGGAGCAGATGAAGATTTTAATTGCTTGAGTTAGGGATTGATAGCAGTTTCCTTTTGTTTTTCCTTTGAAGGTGTATCAATTTGAATTCCTTAAATAAATTAGTTTCTTGAGACTCCAGATCGGTGTTAATTTCCATTTAATTACATATCGATTACACAATTTTATAATTTTTGACTAGTTGTATTTTGTTCATATTTCACTTTTTAATTCATCTTAAATAAACTTTAGAGAAAGCAATAACGGCTAAATTCCCACGAAATCCATATAGGACTCACGCCAATCGTCAGAATATGGAAGACTGGGAGGAAACGATGAAAACAATGAAAGCTGACATCAATGATTTGAAAGATAAAGTGAATCAGATTCATGGCCTAAAAGATCAGTTGGGTCAGATTCTCGAAACTCTAACGATCCTAAACAACAAGTGGGATGCTACTACTAAGAATAAAGAGCCGACTTCTTCTCACATTGCGGTGACACAAACCCAGTATGACGAGGTTCAAGGGATGTCTATCCCTTTTCCTCAATATGGGCTTCCGCCGAGTTACACCCTACCGTACGAGAATTACGTTAATCAGAATCAAGTTCCACCACAAATGCCACATATAAAGGAAAATTCCCATGTCGCTGTTGAAGAAGGGGGTAGGACAACTGCTACCCAACCCAAGGTTTTAAATGTGACTTTGGGAGGTGAGTCCAAAACAGAAGTGGTAGCTCTGACTGTTGCGGTTCTTGATGCTGATAGAGCGAAAAATAAGCTAGAAGTCCTTTAGGAGAGATTGAGGGCAATAGAAGGTGGAGGTAGTTATGAGTTCAGAGATGCTGCCGGTCTATGCTTAGTACCAGATGTAGTAATTCCCCCGAAATTTAAAGTGCCAGACTTTGAGAAATATAAGGGGACCACTTGTCCAAAAAGCCATTTGACTATGTATTGTAGGAAGATGGCAGTTCATGCACACAATGAAAAGCTTCTGATTCATTGCTTTCAGGATAGTTTGGGGGGTGTGGCATTGAACTGGTACATCCACCTTGAACCAACTCGGATTTCATCATGAAAAGATTTGGTATACGCTTTCTTGAAGCAGTACAAATATAATATGGACATGGCTCCGGACAGAATGCAACTACAGAATATGGCAAAGAAGAGTTCGGAAACTTTCAAAGAATATGCGCAGAGGTGGAAAGAGTTGGCCGCCCAAGTTGAACCTCCGCTATATGAGAAAGAAATGATTACCATGTTTATAGAAACGTTGCAAGCTCCTTTTTATGAACATGTGCTCGGAAGTGTTTCTTCTAATTTCTCCGATATTGTCACTGTTGGAGAAAGAATTGAAATGGACTCAAAAGTGAAAAGATAGCACAAGGTTCATCTGCAACCACCAGTGCTAAGAAACCCGGGTTCAATCCCAATAAGAAGAAAGAGGGCGAGGTTCAAGCGGCTTCTACTGCACCTTATTGGGGAGGACAAACTTGTAAAACATGTTTGTCCATCAAGTCTTGCACAAAATCTTTAAACTCAACACACTCATCAATGGAATGTGTGGTGCAAGCATGGAAACCACATTCATCTTCGGACTTGTGCTCATATTGGAATAATCCAGTCTGACAAATTGCTTCAAAAACTTCATTCATATGTTTCTTCATTTTATGATACTCCTAACCAAAATCAGACCTTCTTCCATAATAGCATTCACCGTGGAGCTTGTATGTCCAGACAGTCGGTTTTGCTCAACACTCGGCTTTTGCTCTTGGAAAGTAAGCCACTTAGAATCAATCAAAGATTGTACTTTATACTTGAGGGCTCGACAGTTCTTAGTTGAATGACCAATCTCCCCACTATGATATTCACATTTTGCGTTGGGGTCATTATATCTGGGAAATGGTGGTTGTACCACCTTTGCCGGACATAAGACCACTAGCGAATTCTTGAGCAAATTTGGTAACAGCTCTATGTAGGTCATTGAGATGGGAGTAAAATTCACAACTTTCCCTCCCGAATTATTATTCTTCTGTGCATAGCCTGGACTTTGTGCTTGATTAAAGCTCTAACCTCCAACATTGGGCTGAAATGCATTATTAGGGGTAAACGGAGGTCTGTATGCAGTTGGCGACCTAGGAGTATTTTGAGAGGAACCCGACATGGCATTTGCAACATACGCAGATGAGGGCACCTATAATTAGGAAGATATTGTGGCCTATATCCTCCCCAATAGTGTGCAGTAGAAGCCGCTTGAACCTCATCCTCTTTCTTCTTACTGGGATTGAACTTGGGTTTCTTAGCACTGGTGGTTGCAGACTAACCTTGTGCTATCTTTCTACTCTTGAGTCCATGTTCAATTCTTTCTCCAACAGTGACAATATCGAAGAAATTGGAAGAAACACTTCCGAGCACATGTTCATAAAAAGGAGCTTGTAAAGTTTCTATGAACATGGTGATCATTTCTTTCTCATATAACGGAGGTTCAACTTGGGCGGCCAACTCTCTCCACCTCTGCGAATATTCTTTGAAAGTTTCTGAACTCTTCTTTGTCATATTCTGTAGTTGCATCCTGTCCGGAGTCATGTCCATATTATATATGTACTGCTTCAAGAAAGTGTCTACCAAATCTTTCCATGATGAAATCCAAGTTGGTTCAAGGTGCATGTACCAGTTCAATGCCACACCCCCCAAACTATCCTGAAAGCAATGAATCAAAAGCTTTTCATTATGTGCATGAGCTGCCATCTTCCTACAATACATAGTCAAATGGATTTTTGGCAAATGGTCCCCTTATATTTCTCAAAGTCTAACACTTTAAATTTCGGGGGAATTACTACATCTGGTACTAAGCATAGACCGGCAACATCTCTGAACTCATAACTACCTCCACCTTCTATTGCCCTTAATCTCTCCTCAAGGACTTCTAGCTTATTTTTCGCTCTATCAGCATCAAGAACCGCAACAGTCGGAGCTACCACTTCTGTTTTGGATTCACCTCCCAAAGTCACATTTAAAACCTTGGGTTGGGTAGCAGTTGTCCTACCCCCTTGTTGAACAGTGACATGGGCATTTTTCGTTATATGTGGCATTTGTGGTGGAACTTGATTCTGATCAACATAATTCTCATACGGTGGGGTGTAACCCGACAGAAGCCCATATTGAGGAAAAGGGATAGACATCCCTTGAACCTCGTCATATTGGGTTTGGGTCACCGCAATGTGAGAAGAAGCCGGCCCTTTGTTCTTAGCAGTAGCATCCCGCTTGTTGTTTAGGATTGTTAGAGTTTCGAGAATCTGACCTAACTGATCTTTTAGGCCATGAATCTGATTCACTTTATCTTTCAAATCATTGATGTCAGCTTTCATTGTTTTCATCGTTTCCTCCCAGTCTTCCATATTCTGACGATTGGCGCGAGTCCTATATAGATGTCGTGGGAAATTAGCCATTATTGCTCTCTCTGAAGTTTATTTAAGATGAATTAAAAAGTGAAATATGAACAAAATGCAACTTGTCGGAAATTATAAAATTGTGTAATCGATACGTAATTAAATGGAAATTAACACAGATCTGGAGTCTCAAGAAACTAATTTATTTAAGGAATTCAAATTGATACATCTTCAAAGGAAAAACAAAAGGAAACTATTATCAATCCCTAACTCGAGTAATTAAAATCTTCATCTGCTCCACTAGCCACTTGCAATGATTGAGAAAAATCTGAACTTCTCAAGGATGGTCACGAAATGTCACTGTGTCAGCTTCACGTAACATTCTAGGTGTGTCATCGATAGCCCCGTTAGCAAGAGCAGCCAATTGGGAAACATTTCTCCTCCAGTGTACCACATGATTTTCTTGTTCAACCATATAATCTCTCGCACGAGTCATCGCAGCTTGGTGTCTTTCCTCGGCTGTCATTAGTCACATGCGCCCTTCATTCACCCTTTCCTCGCATATTACCACGGTCTCTTCCATTTGGTGTTTCATGGTATTGACTTGGAGTTGTAGCTCTTGCAACCTTCTCAACGCCTCTTGTTTATCCTTTTTTATGTCTTCATATAAGTTCTTCCATTGGCGTTCCGCTGATAGAGCCATATTTCACTCTTCTGCTCTCATTGTTAACTCCTTATTGGCTGCATATAGATCCTGCTTAATTCTATGTGTATAATATCTTTCTATTTTCTGTTTTCTAACCAGCTCCTCGTATGCTTCTGTCTTTTCCTCATACTTTCTTTTGAGATCTGCATAACTATGTCGTAGGCCCACGAAGTCATCATCTATCTTAGCATTTTTCTCTTTCAATCTAGTAACCTCCTCTTTTAGCTGCTTTACTTCCTCTGATTCCTCATTCTGCATTTGTTCTTCGTTTGTTAAGTAGCTGGAGATTTGTTCGAAAGACATTAACTTTTTCGATTCTTTCTGTAATCCATTGTCGATAAGGGATTTCTCTGTTCATTGCCCAGGCTCTTGAATCCCTTTCCCTACGAATCACATTTCTCTATGCATTTCTGATATCACAGAGAACTTAAGTAACACCCCAATCCTCATAGGAAATCAACAAAGTGGTAAGAGCATCGGGTGTTTGTGACCCTTTTATGGGATACCCAAATTGCCTCTGAGCTAACACTGAGTTATAATTAATACGACCCCTAGTACCTATAAGCGACACATTTGAGTAGTTTCCACAATGGTATATGATGAGTGACCTTTGTTGCCATGATGGTTGCCATTTGATTTTTCTCTCGATCAGACCCGCAAAGAATTGTGACCAATCATTTGATATTTTCATCTCAGGCCCATGTTGTAACACTTCCTTGACGGGACATTTGATGTTGATCACTTTATCACTAACACGGGATGTAAGCCAGACATATAATGCAGGTAGGCAACATGACACCTTCTTTTGCTTCATTTTATAACACGAATCGAGAGTTTCGTAGATATCAGCTAAAATGGATGTGACTAGATTCTCAGATCTATTTTTCATTGCAACAAACACATTGATAGCGGCATATTTCACAAAGTGTTGCAAGTTGGGAAATAACATGATGCCGTAAATAGTTAGAGCTAAGACATCCATAAATGTACCCCAATCTTCCTTCCCGGCTAACCGGTATAGATAATTCTCTATGAATTTCTGTGGGAAACCTCTTGTGTTTTTTCTTTCTACCAGCCTGCTTTCCAACTCCTTAGGGTGTATTTTTAGGATTTCAGCCAATGTTGGGATAGAACTGTGTTGTTCAAGATATATGTATGGAATCTTCCCTTCCATCGGCAAGTGAAGGATCTGCTCAAATTCTTCGATAGTCGGTAGTAGCTGAAAATCTTGGAATGTAAAACATCTGAGAGGCGGATCGTAGTATTGTGCTAAAGCTGTGATTGTAGATATCTGAACCTCTACTTCCAATAGACTCAGTAGATTCTCATACTTTATTCTGAAGGCATCTCTCTGTATTGTTTTGAGCTTTTGTCCCAATGCTCTAAGATTGGTCAAATTGTTTCCCTTTATCATGAAAAATAACTTTTTCTTCAGTGAACTTGAATCAAATTCATTCTCAACTCCAGACACCATATTAATTTCCATTTTCACAACTTTATAATTTCTAACCTTCAATGAATAAAAGTAGGGTTAAATGAGAAAATGCATGCAATGCATTGGTGAAAAAGAATAGGAGTTAAATTTCTTATATCTCCTATCCTTCTTCTCCAATTATGACATGATAAAAAAAATACAATGATGCTTGTATAAGAAATAAAATTTATTTATTTACAAAACAGTCTTTATTTTTTATTTTTATTTTTTTAAAAAAGAAAAGTATAGTGAGAGGTAAAGACGTGCAAAATATCTCCCTTTGTACCTTAAACCAGGTTCAATATACCTAAAGGTCTATGGCATTAAATGCACACTCACATAGGTTGGCTCCTAATTCTTAAGGATATAAGGCCATTAGAGTTATGGCTCACTCCATTGCATACCCATAGCAGTTGGTAAACAACTTTTATAGACATACAAATGAAGCAAACAGACTCTAACTGGGGTTCTCGCAAAAGCCATAAAAGGAAGTACATCCTTGTGACATTGCTACACAACCCCTTCTACTTCTCAGCTTTGTTAGACCCGGGTATAGGGCCCCACTCATGATATGAAAAAGTAAATGTGAGTGTGTGAAAGGAGAACAATGCACCCAAAGCCCCCCTGCAAAACAGCCAAAAAAATTTCCAAGTAGATATAGCATGTCACCTACCCTAGGGTTCAATTATTCAAGCAAGAACAAACAAGAATACATATATACAAAGAGAAACAAGAATACATATATACAAAGAGAAAGGAAAACACAAACATTTAGAAAATCATACTCATATTTACTTATTTAATTAAAATTGGCTTGACTCTCAAGTAAGTCCCCAGTGGAGTCGCCATCTGTCGCAACCGGGGTCACAACGGGGATAACGAACAAAATAAAATTATTTTTTTAAAACAGAGGAGTCGCCACCATAGGGTGACTTTCAAAAATACATGATCACCTTCATGAAATTAAAGGGGCCTCCTTTTATCAACATAATTTTTTTGTCTACTTTGAGTTGTTCTTAATTTTTCCTGAATCATCTTAATCTTTTTCATGGTTTGTATGATCATGTCAAGTCCCGAAATTAAATTTTCTCCAATCTCAAACCAACATAGGGATTACTACATTTTCTTTCATAGAGGGTTTCGTAGGGTGCGATACCTATACTAGAATGGAAACTATTATTATAAGTGAATTCAATCAAAGGTAGGTAACGATCCCAACTTTCAGAATCTTCTAATATATAAGTGTTAACAAATTTTCTAACGATTTGATGATTCTCTCTGACTGTCCATTCGTCTGGGGATGATAAGCTTAACTAAGATGGAGCCTAGTTCTTAATGCTTTATGTAAAATTCCCCAAAATCTAGAGGTAAATTGAGGGTCTCTATCGGTAACTATACTGGATGGAACTGCATGTAATTTTACAATTTCCTTAATGTATAACTCAATTAATTCTTTTGAGGAATACCTAATATTAATCGGTAAAAATGTGTAGATTAGGTTATTATATCTACAGTGACCCATATCGAGTCAAACTTATGAGGAAATGCACTGAAACATATATAAATAACCAAATCTGATTACATGAACCAAAGTCATATATAAAAAGACTATCTTTGCTGCAAGCTCATATGTTCAAGAAATGCACTCGAACCAGAATAAAAAATCTTTATATTTCCTAAAGAATTAAGGAAAACATTTCCAGGTTGCATAAGGCAAAGAAGTAAATTAAAAGAAATCATGATAAGGATAACAAACCAAGTTGCATATCCCACTCAAAGAAAACCTTTAAATCTCTGTGATAAACTCCCTTATTGTGGCAATAATCTACACCATCAACAAGCTGTTGAAAATATCTTCTAGAATCAACTCCACTAACCAGACCATGGCATATTTGTATAATTATACTATTATATTATTCATCATGAACATCACCAATATCTTGAATGGTGGTTACTAAAACCTACAATAAAAGGTTCAATCTTGAGATACTCACAATTTAATCGAACAATTCACCGCCTGTGTTGAACTCCAATATAATGTAAAATTTAGCATGACTTGCAAGAACCTGAAGAAAACCATATTTTTATAGCAAAACAAAGTGCTTGTGAATGGCGACAACAAACTAAATAAACATCAACAATGGCTTATCAGAGAAAATATTGAGTCAACATGTCTATTCTTTTAAAAAGATTCTCATTAACAAAAGAAGAATCTAAAAATATACTTCCATAATTGTTCTTCACTCCAATTTCTAAATAATAATAAATAAAATAAAGATCCATGATTCACGTTTTTGTTTTACTTACTTGAAAATACTTTTGAAACCTTAATTGACACCATATTCAATAATTCAATAGAAGACATGATGCTTGGTTATTGCCAAATTACAACAGATAACTCCCATTACTAGAGGGAGAACAAGATGGGTTTCAGACATATAACATACTAAAATATAAAAGTTGAAGAAAATGAAAACTCGTAAGAAAAATGTGGAAAGAATTCTATAACATTTTTTGAGAATTACAACTTCTCTCTTTCAGATGAAGATAACAATAAAGTCTCGTAATAAAAGGAGATTAAACTTTCTCTCTAGATGAAATTATAAAAAATGAGTTAAAAAGGCTCATCTATAGATGCACCCCTCTAATGTAAACCACCCATCAATTAGAGGCAGATAACTCTTCTTTCTCTCGATCATCAAAGTTCTATGATTATAATCTAGAAATGTTTCTCTCCTATCATTTATTTAGCTTTTCACCAAAATAGCTTTACTAATTTTACAATCTCCCACTTAAAGCTAATTTTGGTAAACTTTCAAAATCTCAAGACTCCATGTTGCTCAAGTATTCGATAGGCCATAAGAGAATTTGCACCATTCAAACTTATTAGCGTTGATTGGCTTTGTCATGGGTTTTGCTAGGTTATCTTTAGTGTGAAGTTTTTTCATATCCACACTCCCTTCTTCTATGACATTCCAAACAAAGTGATATTGAACACCACTGTCACAATACACTGCAATCTTTTATTGTTTGTGCCTGAGTTCCTCCATTAACCTTTGGATCCAAATGACTTCCTTGCATGCTTGTATAGCTGCCATATATTCAACTTTTGTGGTAGAGAGAGCTACAATAGTTTGTAACTTAGATAGTTAGCTCACAACTCCTCTTGCAAGTGTGTGCACATAGCCTATAGTAGATTTTTATTTGTTAAGATCACCTGTAAAATCTGAATCAACATATCCATTAACAATAGCTTTTGATCCTACAAAATATAATACAATACTCGAGGTCCTTTTGCTGTATCTTAGGATCCTCTTAACAACATTCCAATGCTTTTTACCCAAATCTGGCATGAATCAACTTACCATTGCAACTGCTTAGCAATATCTGACCTGTATAGATCATGACATACATAAGGCTTCCCATCGCTGATGCATACAATACTCGAGATATTTCCATTCCTCCTTGCTTCACTACTAGGGAACATATATGAGAATAATATAAAATTGATAGGAACTGAAGTTTAAATTGGATTCATTTTTGTATGTTGAAGCGCTACAAGATCTTCTTCTAATAATTCTTTTGAGATAGCCAAATCTTCCCATCCTTACTGTCTCAGTGAATTTACATCCCTAAAATCTTGCTTACTACTCCCAAGTCCTTGATATCAAGCTCCCTTGTCAACTGTGTTGTCAACACTCGATTTTGTTCGAGTAAATATAATTTAAAATTAAAAAAATATATACAATAAAAAAATAATCAAAATAAAAATGAAGAAAAAAATAATAAAATAAAAAATATACTTGATTAGTTTAGGTTTTTCTGAAAAAAATAAAAAAAGAGTTGAATTTATCCATTACGTTTTACAAAATAAAAAATAAAAAAAATAATTATAAATAATAAGAAAATTGGAAAATAAATAAAAAATAATAATAAAAATAAAAAAATAAAAATAAAGAAAAATTAAAAATAAAAAAAAAATGAGATCGTTTTCAAACTGTTTTCTTCGTTCATTTGTATGTTCTTCTTTAAAATATTAATAATAATAATAATAAAAAAAAACAAAAGAATGAGTCAATTTTTAAATTGATCTCTATTCTTTCCTCAATAATAACTATATAAGCAAAATTAGAAGAGATACTACCTACCACATGTTCATAAAAGGACGGTTATAATGTGTATATGAACATAAACACCATATCCTAACCATGCAGAGGTGACTCTACCTGTGTAGCCACCTCTTTCCATCGTTGTGCGTATTCTTTGAAAGTTTCAGACCCATTATTAGTCATGTTCTGAAGCTGCAAACTGTCGAGTGTCATGTCAATATTATATTTATACTGCTACAGGAAGACATCCACTAAATCTTTGCATGAAGAGATACGAGTTGGTTCAAGATGCATATATCAATTCAGGGCTATACCTGCCAAGCTATCCAAAAAGAAATGCACTAGGAGTTTTTCATCATATGCGTGGGTTGCAATCTTCCTACAGTACATAGTCAGATGACTCTTGGGACAAATGGTTCCCCTATATTTTTCAAAGTCTAGTACTTTGAACTTTGGAGGAATTACTACATCCGGTACTAAGCACAAACCGATAGCATCTCCAAACCCATAAATGCATTCGTCCTCTATCGCCCTTAATCTTTCCTCAAGGACTTCTAACTTGTTCTTCACTCCTTCACACATCAAGGACCATAACAGACTGAGTTATACCCTTATTTTATATTCCTCACCAGGCATCACACATAAAACCTTAGGTTGGGTAGTCATGTGAGGCACAATAGTAGTCCCAATCCTGTGCTCACCTACGACCCGGGTGTTCACTAACATCTGTGTGTTTACTGGCATCTGGGTGTCCACTAGCATCTGTAGTGGGTTTTTTTTTTAATTGAGCAAAACTTGATTCTGCTCGGGATAATCCTCGTATGGTGGGGTGTAACCTGGAGGAAGCCCATATTGAGGAAAAGAGATAGAAGTCCCTTGAGTGTTGTTATTCTGGGTCTGTGTTATCCCAAGGTGGGAAGAAGTCGCCTCTTCATTCCTAGTAGTATCTTCACCTTTGCGTTTCAGGATCTCAAGAATTTGATGCATTTGATCTTTTAGCTAATTGATACCAGCTTTCATTACTTCCTGTGCTTCTTCCCATTCTTCCATAACTTATCGATTGGCACGGGTCCTATATGGGTGTTGCAAAAATTTAACGGTTATTACTTTTTTCTGAATTTTATTTGAAATGAATTAGACTAAAAAATAAAGTATAAACAGAAGGCGACTAGTTGGAAATTATAAAGTTATGTAAATAAGGCGCAATGTAGCACTAATGGAAATTAACACAAGTCTGGAGTATCAAAGTAATCTCATTTATTCAATGAATTAAACTCAACACATCTTCAAAGAAAAGACAAAATGGAACCACTATTAATCCCGAGCAATTAGACTTTATCTACTCCACTAGCTACTTACAATGATCAAGAAAAATCTTGACCTCTTGCGAAGCGTCAAGAAACGACACTGTGTCAGCCTCGCGTAACATTCTAAGTACGTCATCGATAGCCCCATTAGCTAAATCAGCTAATTGAGAAAAAATTATTTTCCAGTAAATCACAACTTCTTATTATTCAATTATATAGTTTTTCATATGACCCATTATAGCTTGATGTCTTTCTTCTACTTCTATCAGCTGCATACGCTCCTATTTTCACCCTTTCATCACATATTGCCATTGTTTCCTCCACCCGGTGTTCCATGCCATTAACTTGAATTTGCAGATCTTTCAATCTTCTCATTGCTTCTTGCTTGTCCCTTTTTATGTCTTTATATAAATTTTTTCATTAACGTTCTCCTCACAAGGCCACATTTCGTTCATGTGCTCTTATTGTTAACTCAGTATTGGCGGCAGACAGATCCTGCTTAATTCTGTGAGTATAATCCCTTTCTACCTTTTGTTTTCTGACCAACCCTTCATATCCTTCTACCTTTTCCAGATACTCCCTTTTAAGATCCGCATAGTTGTGTTGTAGGCCTTGGAAGTCATCAACTATTCTGGTATTTTCCACTTTTAGTCTTCTAATTTGCCCCTTTAGTTATCTTACTTCTTCTGTTTCCTCATTTTGCATTTGCTCTTCGTTCCTTAAGCAAATGGAGATTTGTTTGAAAGGCAACTTGACTTTTTTGACTCTTTCTATGATCCATTGTCGATAAGAGATTTCTCAATCTACTACCCATGCTCTTGAATCTCTTTCCATAAGAATCACACTTTTCCATGCATTTCTAGTATGACGGAGAACTTCAGTAGCGTCTCCTTCCTCATAGTAAATCAGCAAAGTGGTAAGCGAAGCAAGTGTTGGTGACCCTCTTATGGGATACCGCAACTGTCTTTGAGCCAAAACATAGTTGATACAACCCTTAGTGCCTATGAGTGGCACGTTTGGATAGTTTCTGCAATGGTATATAATGCTCGATCTCTGTTTTCAAGACTGAAGCCATTTGATCTTTTCTTAAGTCAGACCCGGGAAGAACTCAATCCAATTCGTCGGTCCTTTTACTTGAAGCCTACATTTTAGTACCTCCTCAGCAGGACACTGAGCACCGATGCCTTTTTTCGCTACATGAGATAAAAGCCAAATGTAGAACACAGATAGAAAACATATAATCCTTTTTTCTTTTCATTTCATACCACAAATTAAGAGCCACATAGACATCGGTGAAAATCGCTAGGATTGGATTTTCTGATTGGGTCTTGCTTGCAATGAATACACCAATAGTAGCATAGTCCACAAAATCTTCAATATTATGAAACAACATAACACATATAAGGTTTAGGCTAGAACATCCATAAACGTCTTCCAGTTTTCTCGATCAGCTAACTAATGTAGATAAGTTTCAAAAAACTTCTGGGTAAAACCTCTTACACCTTTTTTGTTTACTAAAGCGCTTTACAATTCTCTTTGATGAAATTTTATTATTGTAGGCAAGTTGAGACAGAAGCATAATGTTCAATATACTTGTATGGAACCTTTCCTTCTAAGGGTAAGTCTAGGATTTATTCACACTCTTCAAGTGCCGGTACCAATTGAAAATCTTGGAACGTAAAAGCTCTGATAGGTGCGTTGTAATATTGCACGAAAGTTGTGATAATGGGAGTCTACACCTCTACATCTAGCAGACATAGCAAATTTTCATACTTCTTTCTGAAAGTGTTTCTCTAGATTGCCTTGAGCCTTCGTCCCAACACTCTAAGGCCAACCAAATCATTCTCTCTGCTCTTATTGGCAACTTCCTCTTCAAAGACTCGTCAGATTCATATAAACTCTAGACCTCATCAATTTCCATTCTTATTGGACAAAAACACAATTTTATAATTTCTAACCTAAGAAAAAAAAACAATTGAGATTATATGAGAAAAAGAATGAAATGCATGCGATGCATTGGTGCAGAAAAACCTGAGTTAAACCTCATATTCTTCTTATTCCATTATGACATGATAAAAATATACAATGGATGTTTTGTATGAGAAACAAAATTTATTTACAATGGATAAAAACTCTTTTTATTATTTTTTTTTTAAAAGTAGGGTGAAAGGTAGAGTTTTTTGTTTCTCATACAAAACATCCATTGCATATTTTTATCATGTCATAATGGGAGAAGAAGAATATGCGGTTTAACTCAAGTTTTTCTTCACCAATGCATTGCATTCATTTCATTCTTTTTCTCATATAATGTCAATTGTTTTCTTTTTAGGTTAGAAATTATAAATTTTTGTTTTTATCCAATAAGAATGAAAATTAATATGAGATATAGAGTTAAGATGAAATCTGACGAGTCTTTAAAGAGGAAGTTGCCAATAAGAGCCAGAGAGAATGATTTGGTTGGCCTTAGAGTGTTGGGACGAAGGCTCAAGGCAGTCCAGAGAAACACTTTCAGAAAGAAGTATGGAAATTCTCTAAGTGTGCTAGATGTAGAGGTACATATTCCCATGATCACAACTTTCGTGCAATATTATGACCTACTTATAAGAGCTTTTACGTTCCAAGATATTCAATTGGTACCAACACTTGAAGAGTGTGAAAACATCCTAAACTTACCCTTAGAAGGAAAGGTTCCATACAAGTATATTGACATCATGCTTCTGTCTCAACTTTGGCTGGAATAATAAAATTCCATCCAAGAGAATTGTAAAGCGCTTTAGTAAACAAAAAAGGTGTTAGAGGATTTACCCAGAAGTTTTTTGAAACTTATCTGCATCAGTTAGCTGATCGAGAAAACTAGGAGACATTTATGGATGTTCTAGCCTTAACCGTATATGGTGTTATGTTGTTTCCTAATATTGAAGATTTTGTGGACTACACTACTATTGATATATTCATTGCAAGCAATACCTGATCAAAAAATCCAGTCCTAGTGATTTTCACCGATGTCTATGTCGCTCTTAATTTGTGGTACGAAATGAAAAGAAAAAAGATGACATGTTGTCTATCTGTGTTTTACGTTTGGCTTTTATCTCGTGTAGCAGAAAAAGACGTCGGTGTTCAGTGTCCTGTTGAGGAGGTACTACAACGTAGGCTTCAAGTAAAAGGACCGACGAATTGGATTGAGTTCTTCTCGGGTCTGACTCAAGAAAAGATCAAATGGTGTTCGTCTTGGCAACAAAGGTCGAGCATTATATACCATTGCAGAAACTACCCAAATGTGCCACTCATAGGCACTAAGGGTTGTATCAACTATAATCCGGTTTTGGCTCAAAGACAGTTGGAGTATCCCATAAGAGGGTCACCAACACCTGCTTCGCTTACCACTTTACTGATTTACTATAAGGAAGAAGACGCTACTGAAGTTCTCCGTCATACCAGAAATGCATGGAAAAGTGTGATTCTTATGAAATGGGATTCAAGAGCATGGGTAGTAGATAGAGAAATCCCTTATCGACAATTGATCACAGAAAGAGTCAAAAAAGTCAAGTTGCCTTTCATACAAATCTCCACTTGCTTAAGGAACGAAGAGCAAATGCAAAATGAGGAAACAGAAGAAGTAAGACTACTAAAGGGGCAAATTAGAGGACTAAAAGAGGAAAATACCTACCAGAATAGCTGATGACTTCCAAGGTCTACAAAACAACTATGTAGATCCTAATAGAGAGTATCTAGAAAAGGCAGAAGCATATGATGGGTTGGTTTGGAAATAGAAAGTAGAAAGGGATTATACTTACAAAATTAAGTAAGATATTGTTCGTTGCCAATACTGAGTTAACAAGAAGAGCACAGGAAAGAGGCCTTGTCAGGAGAACGTCAATGCAAAAATTTATATAAAGACATAAAAAGGGACAAGCAAGATCTGCAAATTCAAGTTAATGGCATGGAACACCAATATAGGACCCATGCCAATCGACAAATTATAGAAGAATGGGAGGAAGCACAGGAAGAAATGAAAGTTGATATCAATCAGCTAAAAGATCAAATTAGTCAAATTCTTGAGATCCTCAAAAGCAAAGGTGAAGCTATAACTAGGAATGTAGAGGCAACTTCTTCCCACCTTGGGATATGACACAGACCCAAAATAACAACACTCAAGAGACTTTTATCCCTTTTCCTCAATATAGGCTTCCTTCAGGTTACACCCCACTATATGAGGATTATCTTGAGCATAATCAAGTTGCGCTCAGTCAAAACCCGTTACAGATGCTAGTGAACACACAGATGCCAGTAAACACACAGATGCCAGTAAAGACTCAGATCGCAGGCGAGCACAGAATTGAGACTACTATTGTGCCTCACATGACTACCCAACCTAAGGTTTTACATGTGATGCCTAGTGAGAAATATAAAACAAAGGATATAACTCAGTTTGTTGTGGTCCTTGATGTTGAAGGAGCGAACAACAAGTTAGAAGTCCTTGAGGAAAGATTAAGGGCGATAGAAGGTGGAGGCAATTATGGGTTCGAAGATGCTGCCGATTTGTGCTTGGTACCGGATGTAGTAATTCCTCCAAAGTTCAAAAGTACCAAACTTTGAAAAATATAGGGGAACCACTTGTCCCAAGAGCCATCTGACTATGTAGCGTAGGAAGATGGCAACCTACGCATATGATGAAAAACTCCTTATGCATTTCTTTCAGGATAACTTGGCAGGTATGGCCCTGAACTGGTACATGCATCTTGAACTAGATTGGATCTTTTCATGGAAAGATTTGGTGGATGCCTTCCTAAAACAGTATAAATATAATGTTGACATGGCATCCAACAGGTTACAGCTTCAGAACATGACCAAAAAGGGGTTTGAAACTTTCAAAGAATACACACAACGATGGAGAGAGGTGGCTGCACAAGTAGAGCCACCTCTACATAAGGGAATGGTGTCTACGTTCATAAACACATTACAACCGCCCTTTTATAAACATGTGGTAGGTAGAGTCTCTTCTAATTTTGTTGATATTGTTATTATTGGGGAAAAAATTGAGATCGGTTTTAAAATTGATTCATTCTTTTATTTTTTTTTATTATTATTATTTTAAAGATGAACGTGCAAATGAACGGGAGGAAGCAGTTTGAAAACGATCTCATTTTATTATTATTTTTATTTTTATTTTTATTTTTATTTTTTTTATTATTATTTATTTATTTTCCTGTTTTTATCATTTATAATTATTTATTTTTGTTTCTATTATTTATAATTTTTGTAAAACTTGATGAATAAATTCAACTCTTTTTTTCATAAAAAACCTAAACTAATTAAGTATATTTTTTATTTTATTATTATTTTTCTTCATTTTTATTTTGATTATTATTTTTTTATTGCAGATTTTTTTATTAATTTTAAATTATTTATCCAGACAAAATCGGATGTTCATGGCACATTTGGCAAGGAAGTTTGATATCAAGGACTTGGGACTAGCAAACAAGATTTTAGGGATGTAAATTCACCGAGACAGTAGGGATGAGAAGATTTGACTATCTCAAAAGAATTATTTGAGAAAAATCTTGCAGCGCTTCAACATGTAAAAATGTAAGCCAATTTCAATTGCATTTCCTTCAATTTTAAATTATCCTCAAGTATATACCTTAATAGTGAAGCAAAGAGGTTGAAAATGTCTTAAGTACTATATACATCAATGGTAGGAAGCCTTATGTATGTCATGATTTTTATAAGCTAAATATTGCTCAAGTAGCTGTAGTAGTAAGTTGATTTATGGTAGATCTAGGTAAAGAGCTTGTAATGTTGTTAAGAGGATCCTAAGATACATCAAAGGGAACTCGAGTATTGCATTATGTTTTGGAGGATCAGAGCTCATTGTCAATGAATATGTTGATTCAAATTTTATGGGTGATATTGACAATCGAAAATCTATTACAGAAGATTCACATTAAAGATAACCTAACAGATACTATGAAAAAGCCAATCAATGCTAATAAGTTTGAATGGTGAAGATCCTCCTATGGCCTATCGAATGGATGAGCAACATGGAATCTTGAGATTTTGAAAATTTAACAAAATTAGTTTTAAGTGGAAGATTGTAAAATTAGTAAAGGTCTTTTGGTGAAAAGTTAAATAAAATGATAGATAAACACTCTTAGCTTATAGTCATAGAATTTTGATGGTGGAAAGAGAGAAGAGTTATCTACCTCTAATTGATTCATGGTTTACGTTAGAGGAATGCATTTATAAATTAGTCATTTTAACTCATTTTTTATAGGGTCATCTAGAGAGAAAGTTCAATATTTTTTTATTACGAGAGTTTTATTGTTATCTCCGTGTAAAAAAGAGAAGTTATAATTCTCAAAGAAAGTTAATGAATTCTTTCTATGTTTTTCTTATGAGTTCCCATTTTATTCACTTTTATATTTTAGACAGGTTATACGTATGGAACCTGTCAACACCCGATTTTATCCGGGTAATCTTTTAAATTAAAGCATAATGATAAAAATATAAAGAAATAAAAATCAATAATAACATAAAAATATATTTATTAGTTTAAGTATTCTTGAAATAATAATAAAGATAAAAATTAAATAAAATTTGAACTTTTCCATTAAAAAAAAAGACTCAAAAAGAAAAGGTGGTGATTTTACAAAATAAAGTAAAATAAAATAAATAATTAATAAAAAAACTAAAATAATAAGAAAATAACAAAAAAATCTAAATTAAAACAATAGAATCTGAATATTAAAAAAATATATATATAAAAAAATAAATAATAATAAAAACAAATAACTGCTTCCAAACTTGATTTACAAGTGTTAAAAAATAAATAAATAAATAGATAAATAATAATAAAAAGAATGAGTCAATGGTAGTAGACCCCATGTTCTCACCCCTTAACTTCACGTATTGTTTTAAAAAAAAAGTAATAAATAAATATTTTAAATAACAATTGTTAAACTGTTCAGGTAACAACCCATGTTCTTCACTTAAATAAAAATAAATTAATAATAAAAAATATACTTTTACCTTTGAAAAATGTTTTAAGTCTCATTACTGACTAGATTCATTTTAATATTAATTTAAAAAAAATGTTTAAAAGAAATAATAACAGAGAGAATGAGTCAAAGATTTGTTAACTGCTCTGAACCACTTAGAAAAACAATAATAATAATAATAATAACCACTTAGATTTGAAAATAATAACAAAAAAAAAGAGAATAAGATATATATGGGAAAAAAAATCATTTTTGGGGAGGGTTTTTTTTGGGGAGAAAAGAAAAACTGATACGGAGAAGGGAAAAGGAGAGAAAGAACAGAGCATTGAGAAGGAAGAACGAAGAAAACACAGAAGAAAAGACAGACTTCAGGTATGTTATTATTTTGCTAATTTTTTGAGTTTCTGGGTACAATCATTTATTCATTACATAAAAAAAACAAAGAAAACAGTCACCATGCACCATGCTCCCGCTTCCTCTCGTCACTCCTCCATAAACTTACATTTTGCTAATTGACCACTGGCGGATCCATCCTAACCCCGAATCAAACCACCATGAGCAACCCGAGTTACACCTCCCAACCTAACACTACCTCCTTGCCACCTCCAAACTTCCTCCTTGCCTCGCAGTTTTCACCATGCCTACCTCCAAACCTCGTCTTCCTCCAACTTTCAACCGTAGCCATAACCGAATCTGCCTCAAGGTTCCCAAACAATCCCAACTCTCTCACCTTCCTCTCCTCTTCCATTACGCTTACAAACATCATCACTTCCATTACTAGGAAGCCAAAGCCATGCTTCACAGCCCTCTACTTGCCTCGTAGCAACCACCCAAACTTCCTAACCACCATGCATGGCCCCCACCCAACAGCACCGAACCACCATGCACCTTCAACACCTTCCGCGTCGACACAGCCATGCCTTCGCCATTGTAAACCTCCACCAAGTCCGACGAGGCAGCCACTTTTCTCCTCCTTCCTCCAAACTGCATGCACGTCCCACCATTCATCACCTCCTAACCTCCTAAAGAAACCACCAGGCGGGTACCTTTAACCATTCCACCCTTTAATCAAGCAACACAGCGCCACATTCCATGTCTTCCACGCACCTCCAAGCCACGACTCCTTCGCCTCCACTGTACCAACCTTCTTCTGCCATTACCAAACTTCCCGGCAAACCATAAACCAATAACCATGAATCCTCACCAAACACCCTCATAACCTTCCCATGCTTATGCCTCCAACATCATCATCTCGCCACGGAACCACAGCAAACCAACCCTATAAATCACGTCGCTCCACCCTCACCAACCTCATTCCAGACGCTTCTTCCTGCCAAAGTCACTGCTAACCACCATCCAGGGCCTCGTAACGAGCCACTATCACATCATCATGCTGCTCTTGCTTCCTTTGCCATCCTCCAACGACCTCCATGGGCCTGCCGTCACCGCCACCATGATCATCGCCTACGCTCCACCACTGTTGGCGATGCTTACCGTAACCACACTTATCTCCTTCGGATCCAACGTCTTCACCATGCCTCAGCCCGGCACCTCCAACTAGCAGTAACACCGAGCCAAGCCGTGCCTTCTCCGAGCGTCACCCTCACTGTATCACGTCAAATTGCACACACCAAGTCACCCTATCTCTACCAAAACCGACAGAACAACCATGCCTCGCCACCTTTCTCACTCCCTTAGCCACGACGTCTCCCCCTGCCATCACCTCCGAACCACCAATCTACCCCAACCATGACTCTGCCATACTAAAACACTCCCAACAGTAGTTTCTGGCGCCACTCTTGTTGCCAGCGACGCCTCCTCCTCACCTCCTGATGCCTTTCACCTCCTACACCTTCCATCAAGCCACCACACCCTCCATCCTTATGCTGCCTAACTCTCCCACTGCACCTCCAGATCCGCCGTCGTCAGACTCACAAGCCGCCGTTCGCGCAACTAGGTGGAGTTGAGCTGCCACCCCCATCGCTGCCAGCGCCACCATTAGCCCTCAAACCACCCCCATCGTCGTCGACTGGTTGGCGCCATCACGTCTGCCGTCGTTGACTAGTCGCCGTCGTCACGTTCGACAACCCAGTGGAGAGGTGGCCTCATGATCTTCACCTCCTGAGCAGCATGCCACAGTGCCTCATGCACCCACTGACCCTAATGGGTTAGTGGGGTTGCTTGTTGCAACCCCTCATGTTCAAGCC
>Ga0209489_102756_pt1 | contig 35193 bp, 26 predicted proteins | sample SiratrowhiteBW_FD_187527 | JGI IMG/M metagenome (GOLD analysis project Ga0209489, IMG submission 187527) | Root nodule microbial communities of legume samples collected from California, USA - Siratro white BW (SPAdes) (version 2) | ecosystem: Host-associated > Plants > Roots > Nodule | place... | reverse complement strand
ATGCTTGCTTGCCCAGGAATCGATAGAGTACTTGGGTCATATAATATCCAGGGATGGTGTCAGTCCAGATCCTGAAAAGATTCGTGCAATGGTTGCTTGGCCAGCACCTACCAACGTTAAACAATTGTGCGGATTCTTAGGATTGACAGGCTTCTACCGCAAATTTGTCAAGCACTATGCCTCTATAGCTGCTCCTCTCACGAATTTGCTCAAGAAGGATTCATTTACTTAGTCTGAAGAAGCACAACAGTCATTTGATCACTTGAAGGATGCTATGACTCATACTCCTGTGTTAATGTTACCTAACTTTCAAGAGGATTTCATAATAGAAACAGATGCGTCCGGGCAAGGGATGGGGGTTGTCTTGATGCAGAATAACCACCCAATCTGTTATTTCAGTAAAAAATTCTGCCCAAAGCTTCTTTCAGCTTCTACATATGTTCGAGAGCTACATGCAATCACTGCGGCTGTCAAAAAATGGCGCACTTACCTTTTGGGCAGAAAATTCATAATCCATACAGATCAACGCAATCTTCGGGAATTGATGACGCAAGTTGTGCAAACACCTGAACAACAATATTATTTGTCCAAGTTGCTGGGGTATACTTATGAAATTATGTATAAACTAGGATCAGCTAACCGTGTAGCTGATGCTTTGAGCAGGTTAGATGAGAGCTTGCCACAAATGATGTGGTTAACAGTACCACAGTGTGAATTGGTAACAAAAATACAAGAGATTTATAGTTCAAATTCAACACTCAAACATCTATACCAACAAGTGCTCCGCTGCCCAGAAGAATATCCAGGTTTTAAAGTTGTTAAAGGAATTCTTCTTTGTCATGATAAGATTTTCATTCCTTACCAATCTCCTCTTAAGCAAGTTCTTTTGGATGAATTTCATGCCACACCGATGGCTGGTCATGCTGGGATTCATAGAACTTATGGGCAATTGAGCGACAATTTTTATTGGAAAGGAATGAAAAAAGACGTGGCTGAATTTGTAAAAGGTTGTGTCGTGTGTCAGCAGATCAAATCTCCTACACAGTTGCCGTATGGGTTATTACAGCCAATTCCACCTCCCATGGCTGTTTGGGAGGATATATCTCTTGACTTCATTACAGGGCTCCCTTCTTTCCAAAGTTATTCTGTGATTTGGTGGTTGTTGACAGATTTTCTAAGGCAGCCCACTTTGACATGCTTCCAACAAATTTTTCAGCAGTTAAGGTTGCTGAATTATTTGCTTCCATGGTGTGCAAGTTACATGGCATGCCTAAAAGCATAATTTCTGATAGGGACCCTGTCTTCATGAGTAATTTCTGGAAAGAACTCTTTCAGATGAGTGGCACAAAATTAAGAATGTCCTCAACTTATCACCCACAAAGCGATGGGCAAACAGAAGCAGTTAACAAAGTGTTAGAGCAGTATTTGAGAGCCTTTGTACATGCTGAACCGAAGTTATGGGGAAAATATTTACACTGGGCAGAATGGCACTACAATTCAGCAAAGCACTCTTCTACCGGGGTCACTCCTTATGAGATTGTTTACAATCAGCCACCTCCTTCGTTACCCCAGTACATCACAGGAACTAGTCGCAATGAAGCCGTAAATGCAGATCTAACTAAATGACAGGAGTTACTTGATAAACTGCGTTCCAAATTGATCAAGGCGCAATCTGTCATGAAGTATTATGCTGATAAGAAGAGATTGTCTCACCCCTTTAAAGTAGGTGATCAAGTGCTAGTGAAATTAAGACCATATCGACAAGTAACTGCACGACAATTTCCAATCTCAAAGCTGGCCCAACGATTTTATGGTCCCTTTCCTATTGTGAAACAGATTGGAGAAGTGGCTTTTGAATTGGAATTACCCCCAGGAGCACAAATTCATCCAGTTTTTCATGTCTCAAAGCTGAAACCATTCCATAATCAAGCTGAGACACCTACTTTGGAATTTCCACCAGCAGCTTTCAATAACCAACCCAAGTTACAACCCCTTGCAGTGCTAGATTGGAGGACTTCTGCAGAATCTGATGTAGTAGAAGCATTGATTCAGTGGAAGGGTTTATATCCTGAAGATACAACTTGGGAGAATCTTGAAACACTGCAGAGAGACTATCCAACACTGCACCTTGAGGACAAGGTATTTGTTGAAGGAAAAGGGGATGTAATGGCCCAAGAAGAGATAACAGAGGACCACAAAGAGGCCGAATTGAGCAACCCAACAGCAAGGAGCAAGCCCAAAAGACAGAGCACTAAACCTAAGTATTTTGATGACTATGACTGCAAGGTGAAAGGCAAAATGAAATAGAAGATGAAAATCAAAGATAGGTTTAAGGGCATAGCAGTAATCTCTCAATTTGTTAGGATCTTTCGTAGATTTTGTTCTTTTCTATTATAACAGAATCCAGCTATATGTATGGGAGTTTACTGCAAATAAAAGATAGAAAAAAAGAATTATTCACTCATCTCTTTCTTTTTCCTGGAGGAAGCCTAACATGTAAAATAGGCATTTCAGATTATTTGGTAGGAAAAGAGTTAAATGATGAAATTGAAGGACAATTAGTATTACTAGTGGTAGAATAAGGAAAATGATAATGCATCTAACAAGTAATCTTATTGCATTCTCTTTAGGAGCTAATAGTGAGGTTTTGGAATAGTCCATTAGTGTATAGTCTTTTACAGTAAGTAACAAGAACACTTAACAACTAAATGCCACAAAAATTAAATGAAATTACTTCATCAAAATAATACTTATTTTTAGATTGGTTAATTGTAAAAAAAATTTAAATGAAAGGATGAAATTTTAAAAATTAATTAAGGATTATTTAAATCAAGATTAGTGACTATGTGACAAGAGACTTTATTCAGATAGAAGATATTGATTATAATTAAGTATTGTCTCCTGTACTAAAACACAAATCCATACGATTGTTGAGCTTATCTTAATCTTGAGTTGGAGTATATGGATGTCTAAGACAATATTACTATATAAAAACAACCATAAGATTTGATTTAGAAGGTAAAAAGGATTATGTCTATAAATTAAATATATATTAAACATGTTTAATATGTGTATTTTTTTGAAACAATCTCCAAAGTAATGACAAGTTTTTTTACAAGTTTATTTTAAGAGTTGGTTTCATGTGAGTAAATAGAACAATTCTGTTTACCTCATATTTCTGACATAATTTTTATAATATTATTGTTGTATATCGATGATATTATGAAATAAAAAATGGCAAGTCTAAAATTAAAAAAAAAAGTGAATATTAATTTAAAAAGAGAATTTGATACGAAGGATGTCAAAAGATTTCACGAAATAAGATAACGAGGGATTAAAAGTTTCTATACCTAGCCTTTTAAGGCATTCCTCAAAAAATTAATTTAAAATCACAAACTTGAAATTTATAAGCTAAGTGATAGACAACTCTTCAAAGAAATAGAGGATAAGAATTATATAAATTCAATTACATATCTAAACATTATTAATTCTGTAATGTATGTAATAATTTACACTCATCCTAGGTTATGAGTGTTGTTAGCAATAATTATATGATTAGAACATTTACGAGATGATCTCATTAAAAGATTAATCCTAAGATAGTTAAAGGGGTTCCTTAATAGAATTTTAATATATGGTGAAACTAGAATAAATTCATAAATGCTGTTATAGAAGAATTTATAGGCTTAGACTAGGTTAGGTATCCAATGTTTGAACACCAAAAATCTCTCATAGATTATGTTTATGTTTACGACATATGGTACAAGAATTAGTGGAAGACCACTGTGCAAAATATAATGATTCTATCTGAAAAGAAAAGCTTTGTGATTAATGAATGGCTGAAGAGCTGAAAATGCTAAATCAGATTTTTACTGTCTATTGTTGTGACATTCCTTCAAATTAATTATTTATTTTAAAAAAAGTAACAATTACGTTTCAAAACCATCTTATAACACTTCTACTACTTTTAGGGCGGGAAATACAGGAATCTATACTATTGTAAAAAATATGCATCTTAAGGAGATTGACAAAGATGCCTCCTTAACAAAAATATGAAAATCAAAATCCCTCAAAAACGGTAACTTGGAAAATTTCGGCAAAATTTTCCAATTGTGGTCCAAACACGAGAAGGGCACTTGTTTTAACAGGTAATAATAGCGAACATTAGGGTTATAGCATTTTTCATCAATCAAACGAGCACAAGCACATGTATAGTATCGAACAAAAAATGACTCCAAAGTGAAGTAATGAAGATTTCAAAAGTTGAAGCACGATTCTCAACATCACTTGCAAAACTATGTTCTGAACAGAAGAGCTCAAGTAGCCTACATTGTCTACTCTATGGTACTGGTTGGTAAAATATTACAAGCAAATGACAAGTAAAATCATAAGGGCAATTACAATTGAGGGTTAATGATATAAATTAGTATAACAAGGAAAAAAACATTATATCCTATTCTCAATTAAGAGACCGGGCCATTCATAAGAAAATTCCAGCTGCAGATTCGTCTTAATTAAGAAACTATAAAATTTTGCCGTTACCATCAAACACTACACTGAGGAACTCAAATGTTTTGTTTCATCCAAGGTTAGCAACTGCTTCTGGCCCACACATCCGTTCCAACTCTTCCTGTTTAAAGCAATTACGTTAAAAAGATAAATTTGAGTTGAGATATGTAAAACCTATAAATTGCAAAAAGTAAAGGACTTGTGAAGGCAGAATGGTAAGAAAAATCTATACCTTGATTGAATTATTTTCAGATGTAAGCTTCTCGCATTCTTCGGAAAGTCTCTGAAGCTCTTCTCTGAGTGTACGATTCTCACTTCCCAGTGTCTCCACCCTCTTTTGTAAGTCTTCGCACTCAGCCTGGTTAGTACAAGAAATGCAAAACAAATCATTTTTCTCTTTGTTTAATTGTAAAATGGTAGTATGAAAATACCTGAATAGTCAACTAATATAGCTTCTAGCCTCCAAATATGACGCAATTGAAGATACTTCAAATCTTCCAAACTAACAAGGGTGCATGAAATAGATATTAGAAGAAAGTTACCTGCTTGCGTAACCTTGACCTCCTAGCTGACTCTCTGTTCGACTGTTTTCTCTTCTGTCTTTTCAGCTCACGTTCATCCTACCAAAATCAAGCATAGCCATTATAACTATTTTACCATTATACTTACGTTAGTTTTTCTCTTCTTTTTGAGAATATACTCTTACAGTAGTTAGACTAAAAACACCAAGACTTAATTACAATTTTGATCTCAGTAGAGTTCGGGTTCTATTTTGCTCCTAACTTTTTTGCACAAATTGAGTGCCACATCAGAATGAAAGTGCTGACATGGTAGCCCAGGAGAGTATAACTTCAGCATAAATATTGGATATTGAATAATTAGATGAACCAGAGTTGCATTACTTTAGTAGGTGGCCAAATTGGCACAAAAAAGAGACCAAAATCAAATTTTGACAATAGTAGAGGGACCCAAAGTGTTGTTAGGCCTAAAACCAATTAACTCTGGTGTTCAAACAAATGATAATCTAGGCAACACTTTGAGCATTTTTTTTCTCCTTCCTTCAAAATCTTCATAATATTGAGTGACCATATCTGGGAACATGATGTACAGTATCAACAAAATCATTGCTTTTCAAATATATTATATGTAAAAGAATAGAAATATGTTCAGCATCAAAAACAATACATGATTAGAATGATTTCTAAGAAACACAACTGTAGGACTCATACTTGTATCCATTGTTCACCAAGGGCAACAACTCCGGGGGCACCAGATTGATTATGTCTCATTTTTGCAGCTTCGCCACCACCAGATGATGCATTCCATAAGTCCATTCCAATATTAAGATTAGTTGCTGGCATTGAGACAGTAGGCTTTCCAGGCATAGAAGATTGAGAAATGGCACCTGCAGAATTGTTCTGAGCATTCGCTCCTGCAAAGTTAAATGTAAAATGATAAGTCATCTCAGCAACTGTGAAGTTAAAAAAAAAAAAAAGATAATCATGAACGGCGGTGATGAATACCATCAACAAGCATCAGGTCAAAGCTTCCCTTCTTGTTTGTAGCTGATTCCTGTGGAGAAGACATCAGACAAAAGTCAAAAACAGTTTAGAAAAGATCAACAAGCTTTTAATTAAACCAATTCAATTCAGACTTTTGCAGACAAGTGATTGCAGAAGAAAAACAGGGCCTTTTTTATATTTCAGCAAGGTTATTATTTACAAAAACAAGTGACAGCAAGCGTATTACTAGAAATACATCTGTTATATACCTGTTGGTTAGTATTCTCATCACTAGCATTTGATGAACCCTCTGAACCACTTTCACCACTGTTTCAAGATTTTTTAATAGAAGTTCATATTAAAAATGTATATTGAAGAGAAAGAAGTAGAAAGATCTAATTAATTAGTTCATTCAGTTGTTTGCAACACCTTTGCGACATGCCATCATTGCCTGATCCTGAGCCTGCCTTTCCACTCTCTCCTGCTTTGGAACTTGCATTTGCAGAAGTTCCTTTCAATTTTTTGGACGAGTCTCGATCCTTTCCATCAGCTCCCTTCCCCTCAATCTCCGTACTTTGGTGGACAGCACTCGGAGTCTAGCATTATGATTTAAAACAAAAAATAAATAAATAAAGATCAATTATGAAGTAAAATGCTCAACTATAGTAAAGTAGTGAACATAGTTGCCTACAAACAGATGAAAATTCATCCTTTTCTGCTCAGGTATAGAGGCATTCCAGGGATTAGAGTGTGAAAAAGAGGCTTACCACTGCCATGCTTGGATGAGCATAGATACTCCCAGGAGGATATAAAGCTGGATATGGGACAGGAGTCCCATATGGCGGCATCAAAGGATGCTGGAAAAATAACAAAATTGTAAATGAAGATTCTCTTCCATAAAGTATACTTGCATATATCCCAAATGATTTACTACATTTACCTGGCTTCCCCATAAATAGGGATGCGGAGTTGGGGAAGCAACAGTTGAGGCAAAAAAGGGAGGTGGAGTAGCTCCAGGAGCATAATAGGCCTAAGTAAAAAGCAAATCCATTAGATATCAACATCATTTATCTGCAGAAGTGCTTCAACAGAAGTGAAGCCAGATGAACCAATTTAACATATATTCCTACCTGCATGGAGCTTGACCAATCAGGATATGCAGGCACTGTTGGTGTCTCCTGCTAGTGTAAACAGAGAAGATAATGAGAGGAAAGAGAGGCAAAAGAAAAAAAAAAAAAAAAAAAAAAAAAGAAAAAAAAAAAAAAAAAAAAAAAAAAAGAGCTGGAAGATAATAGGGAAAAAGACCTGAACAGATGAAGATGACTTAGAAGATTTTGTTGTGCTCTCTTCCCCAGCCCCCATATAGATTAGTTTAGAATCACTTCCTCACAGCCACAAAAGCAAAAAAGACCTATGATCAAGTGCTGATATCTGTGGAGGTCATAAGATCAAGTTGAACAGATTCCTGTCAGAAGAAAAAAACACACTGAATACAGAAAATATAATTAGATGGCAAAATCACTGACACTAATTGCAGAAACTATCAAATCTACTGCAAAATTATAGTATAATTGAGTTTAAAATATTATTTTGAGTACTTCATTCACCCAGAAATATTTAACTAAAAATTTCTTTTACAAATGGAATTTACATCATCATTAAGGGGGTAACTAGACTCCCACTCTTCAATTGATGAACTATATATATATATATATATATATATATATATATATATATATATATATATATTATTTCCCTCTACCTATTCACCAATTCTCTCCTGTAGTCCCAAGCAGCCATTTCTAAATCGGAAAAATTAATGCTCTTGTAACCATAGACTATCAGAAACTTAGTACAAAGAATGAAATACTAAGAAACAAACAAATCTTGAATGGAGCATAAAGCAGTCGAGGCACAAGGATAACATTATTCTGTTATACATAAATTGATGTGCTTTGTATATTCTTAAGTGCAATTTTAGTTATGTGAATTTAGAATCATATTTATCAATATCAGAAAGTGATGCGACCAACTTTGAAAATTTTATTGCAGGATGTGTGATGGGCTTTATTCTTAATTCTATAATGCAAACTATAAATGGTATATGCCAGACATATAAATACTAAAAAAAAAAAAAAAAAAAATAACCAAAATAAAAAAAAAAAAAAAAAAATTTTAAAATGTAATTTTTCAACAAAAAAAAAAAACAAATGAATCACTAAAAAATAATTAACATATATAAAAATGAAATATAGTGATAACAAAATAAAAACATAAAATGTTAGAAAATAGTACTATACTGTTGTCACCTAAAGCAATGTAGGAGGATTGTATCTAAATATACTTTTCAAAATGTAGGTGTAGCACAACAAGAAAAATTGCTTTTAAAAACCAATTTATTGGTCTCTAAAATGATAAAATTGGTCACTAATTTAGAATGTAATAGTAGTTGGTGATTAAAACCTTGATAACTAATTTTAGATACTAATTTAGATACTGATTTAGAAACCAATTTAGTGACCAATTCATTGAAACCAATTTAGTGACTAATTTTATTGAAACTAATTTAGTGACCAATTTCATTGAAACCAATTTATTGACCAATTTCATTGAAACCAATTTAGTGACCAATTTCATTGAAACCAATTTAGTGACCAATGTCATTGAAACTAATTTAAAGACTAATTTGATTGAAACCAATTTAGTGACTAAATATATAAATATCAAAATATAGTCACTATATTGTCTCTAAATAATGATATTATATTTTTTAATAATTGAAATTGTGGTATTATATTTTTTTCATTTGAAAATAATTTAGAATAGAAAAGTAAAGTTATTCTTTAATTTGATATGAGAAATAAAAAAATATTTGGGTTTTTGAATATAACCATGTGAAAAAATGAGTCATCATATCAAAATCATATACTATTGCATCCTATGACAGCACAATATTAACAAGTACCATACAAAGAAAAAGTTTCAAAGTCAAAATAGAAAATCATACACTATTCCATCCCATATCAGCACAATACTAACAAAAAAATTCAACTTTGAAACAACAACAGTTTAATTTGTTTCGATAACGTGGTTTTTTCCTTTTCTCATTAGACCACGTACTTCTTCTTCTCTTGCAATGTAACATACATATTAGTCTCCACTATACCCTACTGGTACAAAAAATTGTTATACAATTATTATAAAAGTGGAAGGTTACAGTGTCTCACTGGCTGAGGGGACCTATGTAAATGGAATGATATGTTGTTCATTCTTATAAACTCAAATGAGAAAAGTTAATGAAGTAACTAAATAAACCCATGTTATTATAATAATTCCAAATAGTATTCGAGAGTTGAAGCAATTGAGATAGCTTGATCTTTCAATGAATAAGTTTCTGGTAAGTCTTCCACCAGATGTTACTAGCCTACATAACTTGCAGACTTTAAAACTTTCTCATTGTGGCAAACTTAAAGAATTACCCTCAAATATCAACAAAAGTCTTAGGCATCTTGAATTGAATGATAGTGGGAAATTGACATGCATGTCGTCTGGGTCGGGACAATTGACCAATCTTCAAACACATTTTTATTGGACTATAAAAGTGAAAATGGTGATATAAGTGCATTAAGTGGGCTAAACAACCTCATTGTGAGAAGAAGCCATTTTTAGATGATCTATTGAGAAAAGAAGTATTATGGAAGAAGAAACCAGATGGTTGAAAAATGAAGAGATCTTTTTGAAAGATGAGAAAATGTTGGCTTTTATGAGTAAAATGGAGAAAGATGAAAATATACAACAAGTCCTGTAGCCACATCATCAATAAAAAATAAACTAGTAATATATGGATATTGTGACAAAAGTTTACCAGACTGGATAGGAAATCTCTCATCACTCTTGAATCTTGAAATCAATAATTGCAATGGTTTGAAATCACTACCTGATGGAATTCAGAATACCTCGAGCAATGGGCCTAACTATTGAAACCTCGAGCAAACCATTACAACATCGACTTTCAGGTAGAGAGCAAAATACATACATAGGTGGAATAGATAATCAAATAAGAGCTTTAGGTTTTTGGAATAGAATAGCAAAAGGAAATCAAATTACTCATATTTAAACTAACAACAAAGATAACCAATGATAAACTAACAACAAAAACAAAAAAATAGTGTAATAAAATCACCTTGATGAGAATCAAGTGGTTGACTGGGTGGTTGTGTTTCATCCTCATGTTCAGTTTCCTCAAAGCTTGGTGACATAGATTGACGATTAATGCTATCCATCCATCGTCGAATCAGTGCATTGTTTTCTTCAAAAAGCTTCTCAATATTTACAATTTTGATTCAAACCTCATCTCTTTCTTTCTTAACTTCTTTCAAATCTTTTCTAAGTTGACTTTGTATCCACCCATTTGAGGAAGAAGATGACCCATGGTAGTAAGGCCTACCTCCAATCACAGTTGATTCCATTCCAAGACCATATATGCTCCCATTCTTGGTTCCAAATACATCACACTAGTTTAACTCATTTGGTGGAGGAATTCCTTGTACGGATGCACTCTGTGTTAGTTCTTCAAATTTGCGTGTAAATTCTTTCTATTAACATCATAATTCACAAGTTTTTTGAATGAACCAAAATAGAAGAGTAAGAAAAAAAATATACTAATACAATAATAGTTCTTCCAATTTATTGACATCACAATTCATAATTTTCAAAGTCAAAGGTTTTACCTAGTCTTCTCAACAAGACCCTCCTCAAACTCTCAACAAAGGATGAGAATAATAAATTACAAAGTCAATAACTAGTAAGGATCTACTTATGGGGCAACATATCCACATGTTACAGTTTGATATTCATCCCTTATGTGGCTAGGCCTGAAACATGTCATTTATCCCAAATGATATTTTGTGTTCTAAACATGTCTATGTTAAACCATAATGAATCTGAACAGTGTCTTGGTGAATGAAGTTATTATCACATGTTAAATCAAATATATTTTGTTTAGAAGTGAAGTCAATCAAACCTGCCAATACATGCTTATTTTGCAACTATCACATGTAGGATTATCTGTTGTATTTATTTAAACCAAGTAAAATAAATTAAGAGAATTGTAACTAGAAGATTCAGAAAAAACCAGAGACCAACAAAGGAAAAAGAAAATTCCTACAATATCGAATGTAATGGTTTTGGTTTCCAATCCTCCAAACCCAGTCAATGGCTCCCGTATATTACATCACAGAAAGAAAGAACAAATGAGGAGGAATAAAGGGAAGGGACAAATTAATCTGTTTCAAACAATGACAACAAATAACTATTCAAGTGAGCTAGCAATTTGGTACACATGCACAAACACAAAATATCTAGTAGAAACTAACATGATACTTAAAACTATCTTATGAAGCTCAATAGCCAAAATAGAGCAAGAAGTAGTGTTTGTTAATAAAAATGTTTTTGACTTGACACAGACATACAAAAATTTAAGAATTAATTATAAGTTCCATGAATTTAGCCAAAATTTAGATTCCAAAGCATCATCCAATCATTCCAATATAATTTTTCTAAACTTTCATGAGTGAGCATTATAAGGGCATTTCACATTTAGAAACCAGGGCGAGGATGTAGAGAGCCCAAACCTCAGTAAAACTCACATAAGAAAAGATATAGGCAAAAATATAAATAGTACTGAATTACTATTTCTCCCACCCAAGTATAATAAATAATTCACTTTTATATCAAGTATCTTGAGGAAGTTTTCAAAAGACAAACACTTAACAAATTTCAAATATGTTAATAATAACAGGAAAATTAACTAATAACCTTAGTATTTAACTATTTGTCTTGAACGACCAGAGCTTAAAATGGGAATAAACAAGATTATGGGGTCATGACTTTAATAAAGTTGATTATTAATCGAGTAACCGGCGGTGACAATTCAGTTCAATGCTATTATAAAAAGATGGGACATATTATGAACTTCAAAATCTATATATCTAAGAAATTTAGTTACACAAAGAAAACAAATATATCTAAGAACATAAATATATGTAATTCCTTGTAAAGCTATCATCACTGTGTTGACAAAACACTAAATCAAAGGTAATAATCCATTACATTTACTTGTTGATCCACCCAAGAGTTGTCTTTACGTTGTTGGTGTGTATGACGAAACAATTCTAATAGTGGGAGAAATTCCATTCATCTTTGTCTAAAAAAACATACTTAAAATTATTCACACTATCCATGTTATAAAAAGAAAATAGTTAGCAAAACAAAATTACCATATGATATCTGTGTTGAGATGTGGTAATAGAGCCACATGTGTGAAGAGAGCCTCCAAAACCACCATAATCAGAGGTTCGATTTGCTTTCTCAATTATGTTTTTCTTTCTGAATATTTTAGATGCCCATTGTTGACATAATATATCCCATGTACTATCTCCAATCCAATTTGGCTTACTCTTGTTTTGTCAAGCCTTATTTAGATTATTTTTCATGATTATAGAACCTCGCATTTCAAAATTCTTTCTTTCCCACCTATGATCCGGTGGACAAATCGAAAATTTCTTCTACAATAATAAAGAAAGAAAGCCAATTATATGTAAGACTTAATAAAAATATCAAAACTAAACTAAAATTAATCAAAGTTAATTATATGAAATCAACCAATAACTCTCCAAACAACACGTCCCTTGTTCTAATTGGTATCTTCTTCTATGATGTCCATGAATCAATATAATGACTTTTGAAGATATCACTAATTCCATTAGCTACAGGGGCATGAAGGTAAGAATCTACAAAATTAAATGTAAAACGTCACAATAATTATAATGAACTAAAATAAGCCATAAAATTAATATACATATTGTTAGCACCAGTGGGCCACTGTGATGATTTGATGAAACCAACCAAGTGAAGATGTTCAAGACCTTATGAGCATATGTGGATTGCATGAAGAGTTCATGAAGATTGAAGACTTGGTTTAGAACTTAGGAGTGTGTGTTGTGGGGTAAGCTTGAGGTCTAATCAGTGATACATGCAATCTTAATCAATGATAAGCTCCACAAGTATTTTCTGTATTAACAAAAGTTTTGAGAAATCATTAAAATCAAAATTTGCATTTTGAACAATTGTTTTAACTAACTGAAGAAAAACAGTCGACTATTTGAAAAATCAATCGACTGAATTTTTAAATGACAGTTGTCTATAAATAACTGGCGCGAAATTTTTGAAAGGAACGAAATCATACTAAACATTTTCTGAGCACGAAAATTTGAGATTTCAAAGAGAGCAAATGCGCCCATGAGTCTTGTGATCAAAGATCAATCGAAATTTTTCATCAAAAACTGTTTTCTTGAACTGCTGCTGGAGCTATCATTTGATTGAGACAGTTCTTCACTGATTCGATCATCAAGACTAAGCCTTCTATACTTTTCCTTATTACTTTTGTCATTCTTTGTATAGAAGTGCTTGTATTGCAGTAACTGTGTTCATCCTTCATCTGTATTGAAATTTCTATTGCGTTCTTAAATTGCCTGGGTTGGTAATTCTATTTTGTACAGTGGGCTCTGTACAGGGTGCGACTTGCTGTAGGTTTCAGCAAGGGGTCTTCGTGAAACACACAGTGGGTTTCTATGTGGTTTCCTGTTCTGCTGTGGGATTAGCAGTAGTCTACTGCGAGTTGTAGTGAGATGTTTCTGAGTTATACAGTGGACTCTGTATAACGTTACTTGTTGTGGGTTTCAGCAAGGGAGTTCTTGAAGCACACAATGGATTCTGTGGTGTTTCTTGTTCTGCTGTAGGTTCAGCAGGGGTTGGCTGCAGAATGCAGTGTCGTCTTGCTGTAGGTAAGTGTTGTAAACTGGATCAGGTTGATCAGTTTAGTGAAATCCTTACTGTGTGTGAGAAACTGGACGTAGCCCGTTTGGTGGGTGAACCAGTATAAAAACCTTTGTGTTCTTGAATCTTCTTTCTTCTTCTTGATCACTAATCTAATTAACTGGTTCACTGTATAAACCGTTTTCAGAATCTATAATTGATATAAGACTTAAACATTTTTTTTAACTGGTTCTTCAATAAAAAGAATTTTATTTTTGATTGATAATAATTAGAACTGTTGATTGAATTGAAGTTGATCCATTCATTTTGTGTGGTTAACTTCTATTCTGTTTCTATGTAGTAAACTAAATTGCTTTCGTACTTACATTTGAATTCTGATAAAACTATTTGGTTTGCTGCTTTGTACTGCAACTGGATTGTATTCTGTTTACTGATTCATTCTGCTGTTTTGCTCAATAAAGTCAATAAAGATCCAGTTTATCAAACTGACTTGCATTTTCTAAAAGGTAAAATAGTTTTTGAAAAAGATTTTGAAATCCAATTCACCCCCCTCTTGTATTTCAGCCAACACAGTTAATAACACATACCCTTGCCCATCAAGGTTTAATATTGGCTTGACATCATTGTCATTTGACTTCGATGCAACAAAGGTTTCATTTGATCCAAGATTAAGTCTTTCATCCATAGGAGGTGGATGTGAATATGTTGATTGTACTCCTTCTACCAGAGGTGGATATGCAATCTGAGATGTTCTGAATAATTGATCAACATTTGGTTTTGAGTATGAATTAAATGCTCCATGTACCAAAGGTCGAGATCCAAAATGAGATGTCCTAAATGATGAATCAATGGATGGGAAAGCAATTGGTTGAGAATGACAAGTAATTTGTGAAGGACGTTTTGAACGTTGTTTGGTTGGATGGTTTGTAAAAGCAACTTCTTTGCCCTTTTTGTTTGACATCTGCAATAACCATAATTTGGATATTTTTCCACAACTCAAAAGTTAACAAATTGTAGAAATTAACAAAACATAATGAAATGAAAAAGAAAATAATAGAACAAAAACATAGATAATACCTTACCTTTACACCAACAAAAAGAAAGTGATTTACTCATCACTATCATCACTATTATCATTAAAGTCATCATCAAGTCTATATTGATGTAAGATTTCATCATCTTCAAAATCATACTCAAATTCACTTTCAAAAACAATTTCTTCTTGCTCTTCTTCCTCTTCAATTTGCTCACTTTCTTTTGAATTATCAACAACTCTCACATCTATTTTATCTAATTCCTCATACTCCTCTCCATCCACCAAATGACTAAGTAGATCCTCATTTTTGTGGTATTAACATTAGTTGTTGATTCTTGATAAGCAACCTCTAATGTATATCGATCATCAACGGTACATCGTGGTTTGGTTTTAATGACGACCCACCAATCAACCTTTTTTCTTCTGGATAAGGTACATAATATACCTGAATTGCATTTATTGCAAATATGAAAGGATCAAAATTTGAATATCTTATACGACAATGACCTCCACAATGTCATATTGGGTTGAACTTTTATACCATGATTAATAGTATTATCAAACCACTCACACTTAAATAATACTAATTGTTTGGTTGGTTCTCTTGAGTATTCTACTTGCATAATCTCTCTGACAATACCATAATAGTATTTTTCATCATCATCTTTCACACAAAGTCCGCAATTGATTGTGTTTTTACCAATACTCCACTCTTCCGTGTGAAACTTGAAACCATTCACAAAGTATATGGGCCAAGTATCAACCTTTTTTTGGGGGCCTCATGCCAAGTGATGCAAATATTGATTATGTATTAGGTTGTTTCTATCATGAATCTATAAATAATAATACCAAAATCAAAACTAATACCCATAAATAACAATATCGGAATTAATAAGATTTGTAATGGTAACATTGTGCTATACTTACATATGTTCGAAACCAAAATGGAAATTCAGATGCAATTCTCCCATCGATATCAATTATACTTATATTCGGAATAGATACTTCCAAATATTGCACAAAATGCCTAGAATTGTATGCATTCTTATATACATAAAAATTATAACAAAATAAATAAATGAAATAAAAAATTAAATTCCTCACAATTAAGCAGGATATGTAAATGTACAACAACTAATTCTTTCTCATCAAATAATGACCCTTGCGAATTCCTGTTGGACGACCAACATGATTGAAAACTGATAGAGTTTTTTGACTCGTGTCATTTTGACCTTCAAAATCATTCTGACTAACTTTAGTTTTCATTGATTGGACATGTGACTCAAAATAATATGAACAGAAATGAGAAGTCTCCATGCTTAAGTATGCCTCACAAATAGATCCCTCTACTTGAGATTTGTTTTTAACCATTCGTTTCAACCTATTCAAGTACCTATTCAAAATCATATTGTTAACCACCAAACCCATAAATAAGATATAAAATTGAGTATATCAAAACAACTAAACAACTACCTTTCAAATGGATACATCCATCGTATTGAACAGGACCTCCCACTCTTGCTTCATAAGGTAAATGAATAGTCAGATGATCCATGGAATTGAAAAATCTAGGTGGAAATATCCGCTCCAACTTACATGTTGTAATGATAATATTCTTTTCCATTAATAACAAATCATCCACTCTCAAAATTGTTGAGCACAAATCCTTAAAAAACTTACTTAATTCAGCTATAGGATTCCATACTTGATAGGAAGTGCACGAAAAACAATAGGTAACAACATCTCCATTAACACGTGACAATCATTACTTTTCATTCCAAACAACTTCCTTCGGTCTAGGTTTACACACCTGTGCAAATTTGAGGCATACCCATCTGACATTTTCAACTCATTGATCCATTTGTAAACAATATTTTTTTGTTCATTGGACAAAACAAACTTTGCTTTAGGCTTTAAGACTTTTCCACTAGGTTGTACTTGTAGTCCTAGTTCTCTACGCTTACAATAATCCTTCAAGTTCATTCTCGCCTTAGCATTATCTTTGGTCTTATCTTTTGTATCCACCACTATGTTAAAAACATTATTAAACACATTTTTCTCTACATGCATTACTCAAGATTATGTCTTATCAAATTGGCTTTCCAATAAGGCAACTCCCAAAAGATGCTTTGTTTCGTCCAATTATGAGACTCACCATGTCCATCACATATACAAGGACCAACTTTAGTTATTTTTTGGAAAAAAATGAATTTGTTCCCATAATTCATTCCCAGTCAAAAAATGTGGAGGTTGAGACTTTTCAATTCGATCTTTATAAAATGCTTGCTGATTTTTTCTAAATGAATGATTCATAGGCAAAAATTGACGATGGGAGTAAAACTAAGAAACTTTCTCACCACTTTTCAATCTAAAAGCCTTTGATTGGTTAATATAATATGGACATGCTAATCTCCTTGATGTACTCCAATCCGACAACATCCCATATGCAGGAAAATCATTAATAGTCCACATTAATGCAACTTTCATAAAAAAATTTTGTTTTCTTGAAATATCATATGTAAACACTCTATTCTATAATTGTTTTAGCTCATCAATCAATGGTTGCAAATAAACATCTATTTTACCTTTTGGACTATGTGGCCCAGGAATAATCAATGTCTAAAACATAAAAGGAGTAGCCATGCATAATTCTGGAGGAAGATTGTAAGGAGTGAAAATTACCGACCAACAAGAATAAGGTGGATTCAAATTATTAAAAGGTGAAAAACTATCAGAACATAAGGCTAACCTTACATTTCTTGGTTCAGCTGCAAATTCAGGATGCATTTTATCAAAATATTTCCAAGCTTCACCATCATATGGATGACACAACACCCCAGGTTCTCGTCTATTTTCATGATGTCACCTCATATGTGGTGTAGAACTCATGGAGGCATATAATCTCTTAAGCCTAGGAATGAGAGGTAAATAATGCATTCTTTTAATAGGAACCTCCTTGTATTTACCTCTACCAACATCTTGTATTTAAAAACATGGTTTATGAAAAAATTTGCATTCTTTTAATTGCATTTTTTTCATGAGTGTAAAATAACATACAACCATCAACACAACAATCAATTTTTTTTCTGCAGTTAAACCAAGTTCTAAGACTAATTTTTTGGTCCTATAGAAATCTTTAGAAATAAGATTACCAGTAGGATGCGTCTCTTTCATAAGGGCTAATGTTTGATCACAAGATCTCTGAGATATGTTTCCCGCTTATTTAATTGTCAAAAATCTAACAACAAAAGATAATTCAATATGATTATTACATTCAGGCCATAATGGTTTTTGGACATCATCTAATAGTTCATAAATTTTTTGAGCTTCTATATTTGGAGTCTCATCCATACTTGGAGAGTCATCCATTTTTTGATCATGATCCATTTCATACTCTACACCAGCAACATCATAAACCATGCTCTCAAGTCTATTGAGGTGTCCCTTCTGTGTACTCAAAATCTCAGGATTAGTATCTACGGATATGTTTGGGTCACTTTCTCCATGACATGTCCAATACCAACATCCAAGAACGAATCCTTTCTTATAAAGATGAACTTTAACTTCTTCAAAATGGAAGAACTTTAGATTTTTGCACTTAGAACAAGGACATCTTATTTTTCCATTTGACAAATTCCTTTCTTGACATGCATAAGACACAAACTCATCTATTCCTTTTAAAAATGCTTCATTATAACTCCTTCTATTAGACATTTATCTATCATACATTCAACTTCAATTTTGACGAATATCCATAATCTGTCATATAACACAATGCATCATTCAACTATAAAAGAAAGTCTTATAATTTATCATTGCTTAATTTATTTGAGAACAATCAACTATATCCCCCAAAACCATGGACATACAAAAAGTTGCAGAAGAAAATACAACCACCAAAATAAAAAGTATCAAACCTTTTCTTTCTCCTAAATGAGGTTTCGACCAGACGTGCTTGAGAATAAAAAACGTGATCTTCAAAAAATGCCAAATTTCACTATTCATCATAAATAAAGTATTGCATATTTTGAGTCTCTAAAGTGTATATAGTATTTTTCTATGAAATAAGTATCTTGATTAGTTTTACTATCGAAGATGCTCTAAGAAAAGAAAAATAAGTAGATGTATATGTGGAATAGAGAAGAAAAGAAAAATCACTTCACTTATTTAAAAAGTAGAATTCCTCCATGCTAAAAGTCACACCATAAATAAGTCAAGACTTGTAGGGTTGTAAAATTGGATTGAACTAATGAGTTAGTCTTTATAAAGATATTAGTCCAGGTTTGCAAATTTTAATCTAAATTAAGTTTGGCTCAATCAATCCCTATTAACGTTTCAGGATTTAAAATGTTAATTAGTTTTTTGAGACTAAAATAATAACAACACTATAAATCTTTCAATACAAATAATATTTTAATTTTTGTGTACTCTGTCAACAAAATTATACAATCAATAATTATATATATATATATATATATATATATATATATATATATATATAATTATCATAAAAGTCACTATTTATTTGATGAATTTTCTATAATTATCATGATATATGAGAATAATTTATTTAATAATTATTCAAGATATTAATGTTTGGAATGAAATAGGTTTCAATATTTGAATTTGATTAACGACAAGGTAATTACATAAAGACATTGGGGAATAAAGATCAAGTAGTTGATTAAGCAAGTATATACCATGTCTCAATTTTAAACAGAATAGAAAAAACAAGTTTTGAGGATAAACTTTTAAGCATATGGAAATAACAAAACCATGTCTCAATTTCGATTTGGCAGTAGTCGAAGTAACTCACCCACCAATTCTCGACAAACTTGAAGATCTACAGAACTTTCTAACTCGAATATGTAACTTCCCTAGAACATCAAATTATAATATAATAAAAGGAAGAGCCATAAGCATGTCAAGTGTAGTATTACCAAATGAACCAAAGGTATTGCAAATTCAAATTGAACAGCATTGAAAAGTAAAAGAAGAAAAAAAAATGGAACCAACTCAGCAACATAAATAGCATAATAAATGTACACAAGAGCAATAAAATTAAAAGTAACAGAAGAACCTATGCATGGGTAAGCTTTAGTGATGATATTTTGCCTAATAGCTCACCTTAGAGCAAAGAAGCATAATAACTTATAGATGAGATATTTAATATTCTTAACTATTTTTTATCATATTTATTATATATCATTATTTATTTATTGCTTCTTCCATAGATAAATTATATAGACTAATAAAAACAGATTCAACTCAAATTCATATAGCTTGAATTTAAAATTTAAATAAAACTAATTAGACGATAAATTAATGAAATTAGAATGGTTCAATCAAATGATTTCTCTCTACCAAATTAATCCAAACACCTCTATTTGCTCTTTGCTGTACATTTGTGTTGCCTTTGTACCCTAATGTAGGATGAATAAAATGATATTTGATGTGCAGAAACCAAACTACGCCAGCACGTTGGTTATCAGTTTTGGCAATCTGTGACAATAGCTATGATAAAAAAAATTACTAAAAAAGAAAACAGAAGCATACATGGATCATGATAACATATTAGAGTTTTGGATATTCACAGAGAAAAAATTAACATAAAGATACTGGAATTATTATTGCACTGAATGATAAAGAAGATACAATCTCAACATATATAAACTCAAGAAATGGATAAGACACTGCAGTTTGCAACAAATATGACTAGATAGGATAACACACATTCCTACTTTAAACAAGACGTAAACAAGACATGGTAGTGTACAAGATAGAGTTTGCCCAATTCTGCTCAATGGAAGGGAAGAAAGGTCATGTTGAAACTATATCTTCCAATTATTTATAGATACATCAAAGCATCAAATATCTTAACAAATAATACACTAAAGACCAAAGTATCCAACAAAGGCAGTAATCAAAACGGGAAACGATAAAAAGATAAAAAAATCATTGATGGACTTGGATTGTGCTGAGTTGAATTCGATCCACACATACCTGTAATTGCTTCCTAATTTCAATTATCAATTATGAAATTAAAAAAATATATTATATAGTTATTAAGTTTTCTATAATAAAAAAATTAAAAAAAACAACTAAAATTTACAATTACTTATTTCATATCACTTAAGAATTGTAAACAGAGAAGAAAAACATACCAATAATCATAATGGTGAATAGAGAAGAGAAGAATACCAACAAATCAAAACTGTGAGCAGAGAATAGAAAAACACCACGTGAGCAAATCAGAACCGCGAGTGTGGAGAATTGCAAGAAGAGAGCTGCAAGTGAATAAAACTACAAGTAGAGATAACTGTGAGGAGAGAAAACCACGAGTGTAGACAATCACGACCAAAACCACGAGCGAAGAGAACTACGAGCTGAGAAAATCACAACGAGAAAGCACAATGCACCACCACGCATCAAAATATAGAGTAGAAGAACGAAGTGCTGATCGCTATTTTCATACAAGAAATGAACCCTAATCCACGAGTTGGAGTAGAAGAACAAAACTAATTGTTATTTTCGTACAAGAAACAAACCCTAATCCACGACTTAAAGGAGAAGAATGATGTTAATCACTATTTTCACATAAGGAGTGAATCTATTTGTGAGTTGGAAGACAAGAACGAAGGAAGTTGTTTGCTATTGTCGTACGAGAAAAGAATCCCAATAGTTTTTTTCATTGTCAGTTAATTAAAAATAATTTTATTATTAAAAATGAAAAGTTTAAATTTTAAATTTTATTACTTTTATTGACTAAAATTTAATAGTCATTAATTTTATTTTGTTAGTATTAACGACCAAATTGTTTTGGTAACAAAATTCAGTTACTAATTTTATTTTATAATTATTTAAGGACTAAAATTTAATTTAGTAGCGATTTTAGTCATAATTAGTTACCACTTGTTTTGGTAACTAAATATATTTTTTCTTGTAGTGTAGGAGGACCTACTTATTCAAAACGTATTGCATCTACATCTATTTTTTCAAAAGTTACTACAAGAAAAAAGATATTTAGATACCAATATTTAGCTATCAAATAAAATGGTTGCTAATTGTGACCAAAATAGTCATCAAAATAAATTTTGATTGCTAAATAACTACAAAATAGAAGTAATGATTGAATTTAGTGACCAAGTAAGTCATATAATTGGTATCTAACATTAGATACCAAAGTTTTAGTGACATATGTCATTAGATTCTAAATTGGTATCTAATTAAGTTAGAGACTAATTTAGAATCTAATAGTATAAGTCACTAAAACTTCGGTAACTAATGTTAGATACCAATTATTTGACTTAATTAGTCACTAAATTCAATTATTACTTTTATTTTATAGTTATTTAACAACCAAAATTTAATTTAGTGACTGTTTTGGTCACAATTAGTAACCATTTCATTTGGTAGCTAAAAATTGATCTCTAAACAACTTTTTTCTTGTAGTGAGTGAAAGAGTGATTAATATTATAATAATATTAATACATAATGGTACTGCATTGCATTGGTAAGAACGAACAAAACACATTTTATTTTCGAAAGTAAAAGATAATGATAAATATTATAATAATAATTAATACATAATGATACTTTTCTCATTCTTCCACCTTCTCTTCATCTTCCGCCTCTTCTTCTAGTGATCAGGTCCCATCTTTTCGGTCCTCTTTGTGTTCTGCTCATTCACTTTTTCATATTGTTGTTGCGGAACATGTTGTATAACATTTTAGATTTAATGGCTCCCTATCTACTTTATCTCCCATCACAAATATATTTCATCACCTCATTCCACCATTGATTCACAAATACCTCCCACCCTTGTTGCTTGGTTGGTCTAGACCACCCCTACTTCATTAGTGCAAATAACTTGTTCAACATTACACACTACTTAGGCTTTGCCAGTACTGTCCATCTTTGCTCCCTCAATGCTATAATCCTCTACTCCCTTAGTCAAGATGACCCCTACTCCCCCATTCGAGCTCATCCATGATGTTGCACTCCATCCATCCCTACTACTTCCGACCACAATATCTCTAGTGAAAAGGTGCAGAGCTATCATACAATCAGTAGGTAAAGGGTAAGCTTACTATGTTATTCATATATCATTTCATTGTTGAAACTGAATGCTTAATATTTTGGTGTGTATGTTTTGTAGTTGGACACCTAACCATCATGGTATTAAGGAGATTGGTCATGCAATTAGGTAACAATTTAGAGATCTCTGCCATCATTATGAGGTTATGACCAAGGAGGTCTAACTTAAATGGTGGACTAAACTTAAGGTGACTTTAATTATTCATTTGATCGAATTAAAATTTAACCATTATTTAATATGATCAAATTAACTTAATGTTCGTTATTTTACAAACTAGAGTGACTTGGAACATTCATGATGAGTGACAAATTATAAAGGTGTATGTGTTAAAACTTAGAAATGCCTTTATGATATTCTAACTAAAGTTAGGGTAGAGGGGACTATACCTAGTTGGATTTGAGAACAAACATAGAGTGAACTTTTGAACTATTGGGATAGCCAAAAGTTGAAAGAAAAATAATCTCAAAATAAAATCAATCGGTCTTTGGCTTGAGGTGGAGCATTGTACTCGATTGGCCACGAATCACAGTTGAACATTGCATTAGGCCTAATAAGTATTATTCAAGACCTGTATATACTTGGTTACATGTAATTCAATTTAATGGTGCAAGATATATTATTTGTAACTGTATAAGTTTATTAGGAACATATATATGGTCAACCTATTGAACCACAAAGAATAGTTATTGGGTAGATGGTCTTACCCATAAGACCTATGTAAGTTATTGCTTTAAATTTTGGTACTTTATTTATATTTTTAACATAAATTTCTAACATTTTCAACTCTCAATAATCAACTAGGAAACCTACCATGAGTGGTTGGGGCCATCTAATCAAATAGTTTTGAAGAATCAATTTTCAATGTCCAATAGATAAATGCAACAACAAAGTTTCAATGCTAAAAGGATGTTATTGGAGGCAAGAGTAAAGTTAGATGTTATGGCATTGCGGACTTGGCTACCAACATCCACCATCGAGTGTCATCCCTCACTCAGTTCCATTATTAGTTTGTACTACTTATAACAATGAATAATTAGCTGAGAATAAACAACTTTGTCAAAAAGTCAAAGAAGCAATTGGAATAGCTAATTCAGCAACTAAAAGAGAAAATACAGCAAGTGAAAGAGCTAATGTAACAATAATAGCCTTACTGGAAGCAAATCGAAGGTATGCCTTGTCAGAGGACGAAGTAAAGTTGATGCAACAAAAATTAGCCACGATGATGGAATGATAAATTGACACACTTCAACATGTACGAGTTAGGTCCAACCCCACTATGTTGAAGACTTTGATGACTAGCCCCTTAAAAGTGTAAGCTTAATTATTTCCTACTTGTTTTCACATATTAAGTGTTTGAATAAACATGCATATGATATAAAGGTTAATGATGTTATGTACCAATTTTTGTTGTACATTTTTATTTGCTCGAATTGATTTACACACTTAAATACAATTTTTTTGTCTCATCTTAGTCACCCTTAAATCATGCAAATGACATTATGTAGAACACGGTGTATATGGTTCTAGTAATAGTAAAATACAATGTAAATGACTGATTTACTTGTTGCACATTCTTGGATTCACTTATTGTATACTTAGAGTTGTATTTATTGTAATTTTTTCAATTGTTTTCACAGGTACTTCCAATGACCGTTCACAGTGATGTTTCGGACAACCGTTTGTAGCTTTCAAATTGAATAATTTTTTTCTTACATTGTATAATATTTATCTTTAATTTTCATGCATTCTTTATTCAAACTCTGAGTACTTTTTCTTAAACTACAGTATTTTCTAAATTATGGATGGAATATAAATAATGCATTTCACCGATTTATTGATTTGTTTTAAATGCTTTCTTTGGATTTGAAATTATAAACCATAGAATCACCTCTAGTATTGAAATTGTATATTCATTTAAAAAAGGTTAGACAACAGTTCTGAAACTATAGTTAGAATTTCATTTCAATTTCAAATTCATAACCTATAACATTTTCATTTGAAATCCAAATTGATTAGTGATGTTATAGTCGAACTTGAGTTTTGATATGGAATTGGGCTTAATAAGTAGTCGTTACATTGATAATTGATTTGAAATTACAATTGATATTGAATTTAAAATTACAATTGAAATAGTTTGAATTTGGACTTTCAATTGAAATTGAATTTACAATTGTAATTTTATTTGGATTTCAAATTAAATTTCATTGACATATGTTAGCATTTAAGTTGGATTTCTGTTTCAAACTACAATTTAAGTTGAACTACAGGTCTTATAATCAAAACTATATTTTTCATTTTAACTTTCAATTTGATTGGAACTAATTAAGTGTTATATTCAAATTCAGTTGGCTTTGCAATTCATTTTTTTTTTTTATAACAATTTGATTTAGAATTTGGCCCGTCTTGGGTCCAAGAAGTATTGTTAGTAGAAAAGGGTGTGCAAGTAAGAGTTATACGTGTCCGTGTAAAAATGGGACCAAGATGATATGGGCCTATTTGTTAGTTGTTTATCTTTAGTCTCAAAAAGCGGGTCCAATAATTTTATCAGGAATAATAATTTGTTAAATAAATTAGATTAAAGTACTGGAATGTTGTTTCTTAATTTTAGTATCAGAATAAATTGTTTCTTAAAAAAGAGGAAGACATAAATTGAACAAGTAAAAAAAGAGACTGAAATATTTGAACTAGCCTAAAGCGATAAAAAATCTCAGTAATAGAACAAAATTCATATTCATATACATATTTGCAGGCAGGTGTAAGCATGTGTTTAAATGAATGAAAATGCATATGTTTAAATGAATGAAAATGGGGGATCGAAATTGTTTCTCAATAGAACTAATGCTTTTTTATTTAACTTAGGAAGCGTCCACCATAGCAACATTATAATTTACACTAATTATATACTTAATTACTTACAACGTTGACTAGACCGTGACTAGATCGAAATATTTTTATATTAATTATACTTATAGTTTATAACATGAAAAAAACGATGCTATCATATTTTTTAATATTTTTCGTTTCCTTTGTTTTGTTATATTTAATATATAGTCAATCCAACACTAATACTATCCCATGGGAGTTAATACAAATATCATAGCTTCTAGTAATAGAAGATTAGTTTCTTGACCAACACAATTGATATTAATTACAATTTAGTATAATTTTTCACATTTGTATCATTTATATTAGTTTTTTAAGATACGCTACTTTCATATTTTATTGTAGCAATTATTTTAGAATTTTTAGGTGAATAATTCTTATATAATCATCTTTCTATAATATTATATTTATGTATAGATTGGAAAACTCTACTTTGCTATTTGTATATAGTTATTATTTTATAAGAAAACGTAATGGAAATTAGCATGAATCTATCAAACTATAATGTGTCTAAAAAAATGTACAATCACCAGTAATATTAGAGGAAATATTACAGTATCATAATAGAAAATGAAAATTAGAAGAATCATAACTAATAGAGTATTCTAAAATTGTAAGAGACAAAAGAGATAGAGAGAATTCCAAGAGACAAGAGAGATAGAGAGAGAATTCCTGGAGACAAGAGAAAAGGTTACACACATACTACTCCTCTTTTTTCCCACCTTCACTATCTAGTCATGACATTTAGGGTTGGGTATTTTCTCTTTCTCATTCTTACTGGTGTCCCAACTTTTTATTGCCTGTGCCATGTGTCATTTGCTTCCAACCACTTTGATTCTTCTTCTTTCCTACTTGGTCCTTCAGTCATTCTTCCCTTTACTGTTTGGTGTTTGGTGTTTGGTGTAGGAAGCAGTGGAGGGAGGTTGCTATTCTTGTTTTGATATTCTAATATATTTGAGTGAAACCTATTTGCAGGATATACAAGGGGCTTCTATTAGTATACTTTTCCTCATACAATCTTGTTAGAACCACAACTTAAAGATTCTGGACCTTGAGCAATCACGTCTCTGCGTATTTTCATTTTAACCAACTCAAAAAAAAAATCCAATAGTGCATCAGTCAACAAATCTGTAACCCTTTCTGATAAAACTATGAATGAATGGTAGACTCCTTTAGTGTGTGGTAATAATCAAAGAACTATTCTGCTTTGAAGATCCATTGTGAGACCTCACTACCATCAAAGCGAGGAAAGTCTAGCTTGACGCTTCTGACCTGAAATGGTTGGTCGTACACCACTTCTTTGCCTGAGCTTGAACCACCATGATTTTGTTTTTCATACAAATCCTCCGAAATCCTGAGCTCCAGTCCTGCAAGTTATTTTGCGGTATTTTCTTCTCTTTTCTCACCATCCACAAGGATCTGTTCTCTTTTCTCACCATCCACAAGGATCTGTTCAACTACTTCCAGCGCATTTTCTTCATATCATTTTGGAGTAGCACCAATGTAATGTACTTAAATGAACATGTAATAGTAGAAAATGAAAATTATTCTCAAGAACAATAACTATGACCCAAGGAGAATCATAACTAACAAAACATTCTAAAATTCTAAGAGACAAGAGAGATAGAGAGAGAATTTCTAGAGACAAGAGAAAATGTTACACACATATTACTTCTCTTTTTTCTTCACCTTCACTATATTAAATAAAGTAGTCATCCTATAGGATTGGATATTTTTTCTCTCTCTCATTCTTATTGGTGTCCCAACTTTTTATTGCCTGTGTCAGGTGGTGTCCTTTCTCTCCATCCCACTTTAATTTCTGTGCTACTTGCTCTTTGAGCCATTCTTCCCTTTATTGTTGAATCCCTTACACAAACCACTATGAACTAATTTCTTTTGTCTAATTAATTGTTATGTATGTGTGTATAGCGCTTTTGATTACATAATTCAATAATTAAATGACTTGTTTAAATAAAATATCAATTAATTTTGACAATTAATTTTAGAAACTATAATGATAAAATTTAGAGATAATAATAACAATAATAAACTGAACATTACACACACAAAAAATGACAGTAACTTGAATATGATTAATTTATCTAATATTTATTTTAAATTTGGAGATTATTACAATAACATCTTACACATTCAAGGACTAAAGTTGCAGTCTTATTCTGCGCGAAAAAAGTTACAGGGAGTTGGTATTCAAAGCAGCATTTGAAGGTCGATATCGAATGATGGAAACAAAAATAAGGGTCAGTATCACTAATCCTGAATTTCTCAAAATATTCTCATAATTTTGTCTGCAACACTCATGGTACCAATTGTCTCATTCTTTGAAAACTCCAGCAAACAATTACAGGCTGCATGGCTCTTTCTCTTTGTATTTATAAGCAAAACCACCCCTTCAAATTTTGATGATGGAAGCTTGGCTTTTGTTTTGTTCTTATTTAAGAAAGAAAAAGCTTATGAGATGTGCCAAGGAAAAATAATTTTGATTTTGAAATGGATGTGTTGTCCATTCTATATGAAAGAGGGTTCCACATTATTCTCTTCACGATAGAGTCAAGTCAAGTCAAAGTCTAAATTCCATCCCTCATATTCATTCATTCATTCATGTCTTTTGAAGGGAATATTAATAGATCATACCTTTGGCTATACTATGCCATAGCCTCCATGACATGACCACTGTCTTCAGACAATAATGCACCCTCATGCAACCCAAATTTTTTCACCATTCAAACCCTAACAACCTCATTTGTTTGGTTGAGCTGAAAGAAGTATAAACTCAAAAAAACCATTCAAACCCTAATTAAGAAACATCACTTTAATTTGCTACATGCTTTCTTAGTTGGTCATGTTATGTTGTTTTATGTATATCTTTTTGGTTTGATTGTTGCGTTTTTTACGTGTCAGGGGAAATATTTCCATATCTTGTATAGTACTGTTTTCTTCGTGCAGATAAAACATCTCCATGCCAGTTTTATGATCCTTTCTGTCTTCTTGCTTCTGCTTCTGCTTCATCAAATTTGATGTTTTTTTTTTTTCCAAACAATTCATGTTTTGTTTTTATTTTGCTTTTTCTATTTTGTATTTTTCACCTTACCAAACACTCTGAAATGAGAGAAGAAGCCAAAGTCCAATAATTGATTATAGGTTTGGGAAGGAGAAAATGTTTTTGAATTATGCAATTTTGAATATAAAATTTGTATTTTGAATTTTATAATTTAAATTTCAGATTTCGTATTTTAGATGGTGTAATCTGAAATTAATTTTTGCGTTTCAGATTGTAAAATGCAGAATAATCTCGAATGAAGAGGGTAAGAGTTTTTATCTATTTTATTCAGGGTAAAATGGTAATTTTGTTTCTCTTTATAGGGTGGACAAGAAAATCAGAGGTGCAGGAAGAAACCATCTAATTCACAATCACTCTAACCTTGCCTTTTGGGCACCAGGGCTTTTTTTTTTTCCTATTAGTGCAAAACGGGGTTTTATGAAGTTTTTTCCTTTTCCTAATTCTTTGGTGAGATGTTAGTTGAATAAATTCAGTACTTGTTTGCTTCAAATTTTTTACAAAAAAACTATCAAAAGATTATCTGTTTAAATAAATTAATTCAAGCATGTGTTTTGTTAATCAGCACAAACATGTAGTTAATAAAATATTTCCATTCGATGTTACTTAAAATGTATACGCTAAAAATCTTATTTTTTGCAGTGACACATAAAATACTGTTAATAATTAGTGTTATATTATTTTATTAAAACGTATATTGAGAGTGAAAATAATAAATAATAAACAATCGAGATTAAAAGAAACTTAGTTGAGATTCTTAAAATGTTAAATACCAACTTTCTATCCATACGTATAATTGCATGACCTAAATTGAATCTATTCACACTCGTATATAAATTACTTTCTTACTATATAAACACATCCCTAATTGTATGTATAATGACCTCAAGTTAAGTTTAAAAAATTGTCCCGTTTTTATTTTTTTATTTATTATTATAATAAACAACTCACGTTTCACGGCTAAATTTTAAACAATAAAATAAAATAATGAAAACAAGAAGTAACTTGATCTTTCGGTATATTAATTCTGAGCTTTGCAAGAGAAAAAATGACCACTATCTCTATTTTTTTTATATAAATCTCTTTGCATTAATTAATTGGTAACTTTATTGTGACAAAATGGGGAAGATTAACAACAAAATAATATCCCACACCCCATTGTTGAATGTTTAAAGTTTGAGTCCAGAAATTAGAAAAAATATATATATTATGCAGAGAAGCATTAGATAATGTTGTTAAGGTGTTTGTGAAAATGTGTGAGGCAACAGAAAAGCATGGATTGAGAAGAGAGTGAAAGTTTGGAGGAAGGAATTAGAAGAGAGAGAGAAAGTGCGATGGTTAGTAGTATTATTTTAACAGCAACATTGGTTTTCATGCAATCTGTTTTATTTGTAGGTTTGCGATTATTCCATCAATCATTCAAGGCATTATTCCCTCTTCTCCTCGAGAAAAGATAAAAGGTAAAGGCCACCACCACTGTTCCCTCTGTCCATTCAACCAGACAGACAGTCCTCTCTCTCTTTTTCCTCATCTCCTCCTTCTCCTCTCCTTCCTTTCCCTTTTTCTCTCTCCACCACCTTATTCTTAACAAAAACTCATTATTCCATTCACAATGTTTTAAGCTTCTTCTTACTTTCCCACTACAATATTAATCACCTCAAGCTTTTCATAATCTACTTACCTTTACAATCTACAACAAACAAAGAAAGAGAGAGAAAGTTGCATATCACACACCAATCCACTTTCATATAAAAAGCCAAAATTTCCCTCACTGACAAGAAAGGCACAAAACCAACACAATATCTATCCTGCAGACGTTGCTATAAGTGTACCAAACAAAGTATAAACCTCCATATAGAGATACATATCTGCATATCCAAGCTCCTGAGCCAGCATATACACAACCCTTTTCTTTCTAGTTTGTATTACTATACTACATCCTTCAAACCAAATGAACTCCGTTCATCCAAAACTCCTTTAACTTGTATCTAAGCCTAGCCCTTGTACTATATATATACCTTTGTGAGTGTGAGTAGTTATTTTTACTGGTTGAGAAGATGAGAGGAGGTATTTGTAGTATACAGCTTCAGGCTCTAACACCTGAGGCTGCAACTGTTGTTAAGCAAGCTGTTAATCTTGCGACAAGAAGAGGTCATGCACAGGTGACTCCTCTTCATGTTGCTAGTGCCATGCTTGCAACTTCCACAGGCCTTCTCCGCAAGGCTTGTCTTCAGTGTCACTCTCATCCTCTCCAGTGCAAGGCTCTTGAGCTTTGTTTCAATGTTGCACTCAACCGTTTGCCAGCTTCCACTTCAAGCCCTCTTTTGGCTCCTCAATATTCCACCCCTTCTCTTTCCAATGCCTTGGTTGCAGCCTTCAAACGTGCTCAGGCTCATCAGCGCCGTGGATCCATTGAGAACCAGCAGCAGCATATTTTGGCCTTGAAGATTGAGGTGGAACAGCTCATAATTTCCATTCTTGATGACCCAAGTGTTAGCAGGGTCATGAGAGAAGCTGGTTTCTCTAGCACCCTTGTGAAAAGCAGGGTTGAACAAGCTGTTTCAATGGAAGTTTGTTCACAAAAGGCTCCTGATAGGAGCCAGGCCACAGAAAGCACTAAGCCTCAACTTATCCCTGGTGGTGGTAATGTGTCTCCATCTAGACCTTTTGGTCAAGTTGGGGGACAATTCATGAAGCCTCTAGACCATTTCAACAATGACGATGTAACTAGTGTGTTGAGCGAGTTGGTGAGGAAAAGAAGAAACACGGTTATTGTGGGGGAGAGTGTGAGCAATGCTGAGGGTGTAGCTAGGGGAGTAATGGAGATGTTTGAGGTAGGGAATGTTCCTGGAGACTTGAGGTATGTGCAATTTGTGAGCCTTCCTCTTATGTGCTTCAGAAACATTAGCAAGGAGGAAGTTGAGCACAAGCTTATGGAGGTTAGAAACCTTGTGAAAAGCTATGTGGGAAGAGGGGTTATTCTTTATTTGGGTGACCTAAAGTGGTTGTTTGAGTTCTGGACAAACTATTGTGAGCAAAAAACAAACTACTACTGTTCTGTGGAGCACATGGTGATGGAGCTTAAAAAATTGGTAAGTGGTGGGGAGTCTAGCAGACTGTGGCTTATGGGGATTACAACTTTTAAGACATACATGAAGTCTAAAATATGTTACCCATCCCTAGAAGCTATTTGGGACCTTCATCCCTTCACAATTCCTGTCGGAAGCCTGAGCCTGAGTTTGAATTTGGACAGGTAATTCTTTATTCTTCTATATTTATTTATTGTCTGGCCTAGAATTTTTTTATGCTTATATAATTTTTCTCTTTTCTTGTCCTATTGTAGTAACTTCTCTCTTGTGTCCTTTTTCAGTGATTTTCAAGCTAAAGAAAGAAGCAAGGCATTTTTCAAGGATGTCGCTTTTGAAGATGTAGAAAGAGCTCGGAACAATCTAACTTGCTGCAGGGATTGCTCAATAAATTTTGAAAAAGAAGCTCAGAGCATAGCTAACAGTGTAAGCAAGAAAGTTTGCACTACCAGTAACTTGCCAACGTGGCTTCAAAACTGCAAGGAAGAGAGAAGTGACACAGTGGAAGATCAGGTTTGTATCATAGTTAATAATCACACACTTAGCTCGTACAAATGTTGATCTATTTTTTTTTCTTTTAAAAGCATACTGATTTATTCTTCTTTTTTCTGAAACAGGAAAATGCAAGGCTTAAGGATCTGTGCAAGAAATGGAATTCATTGTGCAACTCAATACACAGACACCCTTCCATTTTTGAGAAACCATTTTTGTTTGTTTCATCATCTCCTTCATCTCCCACTTCTGTTTCTTCACTTGAAAGAAAGTCTAACTTCCATCACAGCCACCTAAATTGGCCTATCATTTCTGAATCAGAAAAGTCGCCAAAAGAATGTGAGTTATACACTGAAACTGGCGATGATCGTTATGACAGCAATTTCATAATGTTCATGCCAGATAGAGATGTCCCTAAACCAGATCTTCTGTCAAATCCCAACTCTAGCCCCAACTCAGCTTCTTCAAGTGAAGCAGTGGATGGTTTGGAAAGCACTGAAATGTTCAAGGAACATAATGCTGAGAATCAAAAGATTCTGTGTGATGCCTTGGAGAAAAAGGTTCCACAGCTTAAAGAAGCTATTCCGGAGATTGCAAGTACTGTCCTTCACTGTAGATCAGGAATGAGAAAAAGAGAGAACCTCTTGATGAAGAGAGAAGACAATCAAGAAACTTGGATGTTCTTTCTTGGTGTGAATTCTCAAGCCAAAGAGAGTATCTCAAGGGAGTTAGCTAAAGTTGTTTTTGGCTCTTACAGTAACTTTGTCACAATAGGCATGAGCAGTTTCTCTCCCCCAAAGGATGATTCCACTGATGAAAAGTCCAAAAGGAAGAGGCCAAGAGAAGAGTTGAAAAGCAGTTACGTTCAAAGATTCGGGGAAGCAGTGAATGAGAACCCTCATAGGGTGTTCTTCTTGGAAGACTTGGATCAAGTTGATTACCTTTCTCAAAAGGGTGTAAAGCAAGCAATTCAAAGTGGAAGCATAACACTTCCTGGTGGTGAATCTGTTCCTCTCAAGGATGCCATTGTCATTTTCAGTTGTGAAAGCTTCTCTTCGCCAATGTCAAGATCTCCAGCGAGAAAATCACCATCTGAAAACACAAGGAAAGAGAATATGAACGATGAGAGTTGTAGCCTCTCTTTGGATCTCAACATTGCCATTGAAGATGATAGTGGAAATGTGGCATTAGGTGGAGACACTGGTATCCTAGAGTTAGTTGATAAACAAATTAATTTCAACATACAAGAATTGTGATAGGAATGGGGAAACAATGTTATGTTAAATTTGGGTGTTACCTTTTTTTCTCTTCTTATTGTATTGTTTTTGAGCTACACTTAGTGGGGTCTGGGAGAAAAGAAAAACATGAATGGAAAAGTTATATTAGGTAGAGATATCATATAGCTTAATCTGCATTTCTTAAGCTTCAATGCAGATGGTATATTCAGGAAGAGAATGAGTCTGTGTATATGTTAATTAATGTCCTAAAATCTTTTGCATGTAATTTGATTCCTGTTCTAACTAAATATATTTAGTTATTGGTTTCCAATCTTTCATGGTGCACGTTCCATTCACTAATCATTGTCCCATGGAGTTTCATTCAATAATTTCCTCACATCAGTTATCTTAATTCTTACATCATATTTCTCTCTCTATTTTTCTGCTATCTCATTTTTTTTTTCTAGCAAGTATTATGAAAATTTCGAGTGAAAATAAAATATCGGAATAAATTTCCAACACTAAAAAAACTCAAACTTCTGACATAAACAAAAAAAAAAAACTATAATGATATATTCTAGAATTAATAAAAAGGAAAAATGAAGCCAAAAAGAGAAAAGCACCTACATATTTTAGATCACTTTCTAGATGGGATAATATTTTTTTGTGTTTTCTTTCAGAAAAGCAAGTAGAAAATTATCACAGGCCTTCTTCTGTTTCTGAAACAGGACTTTGGCAGTGATATATATATATGCTTGGCATTCATACAAATTCCTTTGTCAGGACAGTGTACTATGTCTCAGCTTTACTCTTACATGTCTCTATTACATACATCTCCCTCAAATCAAAATCAATCTCTAAAATTCTATTTAATTGTGATGTGAAGCACCATTATTACGACACCAAAGAGGATCATGAATAGTGTGTTCCAAGCAAAGAGGGCGTGTTATCACCATTATTTAATGGTAAAATCTGAGAGTGATTGGCCAATACATGAGACTAGATGTCATTATCATACCTATGCCAATAATGAAAAACAGTGTGCACAAAATTTCTATTGCAGTTTTGAATTTTTCCAAGAAGCTATGTTGTTACAAGAGTTTCCATTTGTCGGCCTTGTGCCAGAATAACAAGAAAAGTTATTTGCAAGTTTGAGACCTTTTACTATCACTTTGTTGTAATATGAGAAAATTATCATTATCTAACTTGAGAGAAATGAGAGTACTAAATATGTGAGGAAAAAAAAAAAGGAGATATAAAAAATTTTTCAAAATGCATTATAAAAGAAAAAAAAAAGTAGAAAATTATTGTAAGACATGTAGAGCTCTAGATACCAAGTTAAGAAAAGAGGAGAAGAAACTAAATTGAGTTTATTATTCATGCATACATGAAGGCATTATATGTATATAAGAAATAAGCTAAACGAGATATAAAAGAGTTATTATATATATATATATA
>Ga0209489_102755_pt1 | contig 35199 bp, 14 predicted proteins | sample SiratrowhiteBW_FD_187527 | JGI IMG/M metagenome (GOLD analysis project Ga0209489, IMG submission 187527) | Root nodule microbial communities of legume samples collected from California, USA - Siratro white BW (SPAdes) (version 2) | ecosystem: Host-associated > Plants > Roots > Nodule | place... | reverse complement strand
CAACTGAAGAAAACTAAATAATTAAACAACATTATTAAGTTATAATTTTTTTTTTAAATTTAAGTATGATATACACTTTTAATATATAATAATATTAATAATAATAATGAGTTATAACAATAATAAGAATAGTAATAGTAACAACAATAATAAGTGATAATGATAATAGTAATAATATGTAATAACAATAATAATAATAATAGTAATAATAATAAGTAACAATAATAATATTAATAATAACATTTTTAATTTTTTTTTTGAGGATGTTACATTACACCTCCACAAACCTTGCACTGAACCTTGTACTTCCACGTTCTGTCTTCATGTGCCTTTAACCTATTTCTCTAATACTAAGGGCATTTTGGTCTTTTCCTCAGGATTAAAATTGTAATATTCAAAATTATGGAGATGCAAGAACATACTATAGAGGTGCAACTCTTAAGTTTAATTTATTAAACTTATTAAACCATTCTTAGACCTTAAGCCCAGTTATTGTTCTTAAGTCCAATTTAATTACATGAGTACTCACATTTACTAAACACAATCCTATATGATATTAACACCTCCTAATAAGCCTCAAGCCTAATTGACACTCTTAAGTTGAATTTATTAAAGCATTCTTAGGCCTAAAGTCCACTTGTTGTTCTTAAGCCCAATTTAATTACACAAGTGCTCACATTTACTTTTTAACGAATTTTTTTTATTTATAAATTTTTTTATCACATTTTTCATCTTTTATTTAATATTTTAACAATTTATTTTTTCAAAATAAAAAAAATTTAATGAAAAATTTTATAAAAAATACTGTAATTTTTTTAATTTTCATACTTACCATAAGTTTTATATTGTTTTCTTTTTTATCATTAAATTCACTTTTTTAAAACTATAATTATTATTATGAATTAAAATAAATTAATATATTATTTTCCTATTTTCTTTTCTTTTAATTATAAATTAATTATAAACCCTAAACCTAAAAAAATAAAAAATAATAGTAAATAATGGAATTTTAGAAACTTTTCTGATCTAGAATCTTCGATAGGTATAGTCCACCGCATTCCTTACCTCATTTTGAACAACTTTCTTTTTTAACGTGTCCCAATTCGAATTCTCTATCAAAAGTTCTGTCCATTTAATTTTTTTCGCCTTAAATTTTTACAGTTCAAAATCTATGATAAATGTACACAGTATACACTAAAAGAAGTTAGTATCTAAAAAATTTGAATCAAAAATAAATTTCTAACTATTTTTAATCAATTTTACAAAATTGCTAATGTGTTACAAAGACAATAAAAAAAGTGTAAATGTGGAACCAAGCAGCAACGATTCACAGTAGAGATAGGCCACACATAAAGTAAAGTCGTTTTTATGTCACCTTTAATAACATAGGACGTCAATCTGAAAACAAGTTAAACAAACCACATACGTTGAAAATGTAAAACAGAGCATAGTGAAAATAGTGACTAAATGTGTGCGAAAATAGTGAGAACAAGCAGTAGAGACTCAAAGCAAGCTGACAAATAGCAAAAATAGTTAAAAAATTAGATTAATAAATATATATATTACATCAATTGTTAAAATAACTGATATAATAAACAATCGATTTAATAAGTTCGCACCAAAATATGTCTTTTAATTAGAGCATGTAGTGTCACTTTCTACATCGAAGCTTGCAATCAATCTATAAAATCATTCTATTACCTCAGTTACAGCAGCAACTGATGTAATAAGTGACATGCATAACTGCTTTTTCAAATTTTTTTCAATGGGATTTTCCTATATATTTTTACATGGATTGTTTCTAACAACCATATAAAATGGATATTATGACATAGATTATCCTTTAACCGATGTAATATGTTTCATTTATTTACAAAATTGTCATTATATTTTTTTTTTACAACTGTATATTTTTAACTGATATGATATCCTGTTATAAAATCTTATTTTTTCAATAATGTACTTATTATTTGTTAAAAGCACTACATTTTCTCAAGCAACATCTCTAATTGGAATACTTTAAATAAATACTAAAACCATACGACTATCATCACTATCAAAATCTTCTCCTATACATATGACCTTCCTACAACCATGAATTTCCCATGGTCAACAATGTCATCATCTAAATTTCAAAATGAAATAGACGTAATTATAAACGACAAGGAAGGAATGATGTATCTATAGTTATACGTCGAAAAATCTAAAATTTGAGAGGATGATGACTAGAAGGGAAAACATGATAAAACAGTAAGGAATAAAATGATAAAGAAAGACAAAATGAAAAAGTGTCCTTTCATTGTATAACAGGAGAATGTTTCAAACGAAACACCACTTTCAAATATTGAAGGTTAAACATTTTTACCAGTTCATTAATGTTTTGGGTCTATGAAAACCCAAACAAATGATATTACAAAATGTTTGAACATCATTAAAAAAAACAAACATTACGCTAAAATATTTTAAATTTATCCATTGTGTGTTATAACTCAATTAGCATCGCACTAATATACTTTAAGTTAATTAAGTTATGTCTTGGTCATTTAAAAGTTTTTGAAAACCCTTTCATTCTTAACCAAAAAAAAAAGAAAAAGTAGTTCAAACAAATTATTCACCTACTCAAACTACTTTCTACTCATATTCCTAATTTGGAGGGTTTTGTATATCTATTTTTGTTCGATATATTTAAAATATAACTTAGATACTAAAAATATAACAAAATATTATTATCAACCTATCAGCTCACAACTAAACAACTTAGTTATCTATTATTATATTTTCAATGTGATATTCAGTTAAAACTGTCATAAGACTTATTAAAAATAAAGAAGCATGTATAAAATTATATTTACAACAACGAGACTCACTTCAATTCAATCTCTCAATACTTATAACTATTGCCTTCTTATTTTCTTTTTCACTTGCTGATTTGAAAATCAGATCGTCATTCACAAGTGAATCCATATTCAATTTTTTCTCATTTTCCATATTCTTAGCTCATTCTTCATTATTATGCACAATTCAACTCATAGAAATTGAAATTTCACTTTATTAATAAGTCAGCCCAAGACATCAATTTCTAATAAAAATAATTACAATTTTATAGTAATTAATAATTTACTGTAATTGTAATTTCAATGCATTTTCAATTTCACTTTTTGATTCAATTTCAATTTATGCTCTCTCCTAAAACTCCTCCATACAACTCGACAAAATTAATATAAATAAAACATTTAACTAAAGTCACACTGATATCATTTATTAAAGACCAAAATCATTTCCTAGGACGTTGTTGTAGATTTGAAAAGTCCAATCTAAACCGAACGATGTTCAATTGTTATTCCATAGTTTCAGCAGGAGGTTGTTAGACATTTGAAAAGATCTGTACAATTTTCTCTTTTCTTTTTTTTCTTCTTCTGGATAATAGTTAATATATAATGTTGTCATTATTCATTGGTTAAGGAAATTATTAACGGGGAATGATAAAAAGATAAATTGCCAACCACATGAAATTTATTTTTCTTTAATAAACTTAAGTGTTAGAGTCTATACTTTTTAGGAATGAAAATGCTAACTCCACCATTGAATCTTTCAACGTTCTTAATTTAAATGACAAGACATCTCATCCAGTAATAAGAAAATGATTTCAGCATAGTTCTTAACAAAATATATAGACATGACTTAATAAAATTACTAAAAGAAATATACCCTTTTCAACAACAACAAAAAAAAAATCATTTTAAAAACTTTAATTGTTACAACTTTTTCAGAAGACCAATTAAACAGGACTCCTATATATTTTAGATCACTCGTGAGGAAATTCTTTCATTTGTCTTTTTACACTTGCGAATATCAAAAAAATATATTATAGAAAATATAACCGTTTAAAATCTTCTTAAAATTTAAAATCATAAATTACCAATGCCAATTTCACATTTTAATAAGAATTTTCTTAAATTTATAATAAGAAGTAGTATATTTCTTAATCATATTTTTTATGAAAATTCTTATTAGTAATATTTTTAAAGTTAATTTTGTAAACCCACACCCGTAGGGATAAGAAAAAAAATAAAAGGCACCCTTTTTTTTTCACTTTCTCTCTCTCTCTATCCTGCCTTTCAACCTTCATAGCTCTCTTTTTCTTCTCTCTTGATTTTCACCTTTCATATTCCATCTATTTCAGATCAAGTCCTACAGTAGTTAAGGATCTTAGGATCATTTTAAACCGATCAAAATCTCAAACAGAGTAAGTTCATATTTGCTCTAAAGATCTCTTGTTCTTTGTTTTTCGTTAAGTTTTTGTCATCAATATTGATGGAAATAGTTGAGAAAAGTGTTCCTCTCAACTTGATTAAGGTAATACTAAAAGTTGGTATTATTTGGAAAACTTGTTCTAGATCCCTAAAGTTAGACCGGAGTTATTGCCTGATCAGACGAATTGGTAGGGGATCGTTGTCTGAGGTACGGGGAGCTAGTAACTTATTTGTATACTAGTTAGTTACTTTAAATAGACCTATAGGATAGAAGATTTGAGTATGTGATTATTAGTACTCAAGTATTTCTTGCAAGTCTGACTGGTCCTTGAGCACTAAATGAATTTGATTGTTTGTTTTGACTTAGTGTGATTAACTTAACTGTTTTGAGTAATTAAGTATTATTTTGATGATAGAAAGATACTTGCATACTATGATTTGTAGATTGAATGAGTATTGATGTGAATGATGAATTGATGCCATACATTTGGGATAAAGTATGAGTTATGCTCGTTTGTGTACATTAAGTATAACAGGCCTATGTTTAATACAGATCCTCTAGCTTCACTGATGATCTAAGTCACATAGACTAAGACATCAGGTGGTGAGAAGCTGTGAGGGAGTTCATACACACCGGGACGGCTGGTGAGACTCGGTATTGGATGTTTGAGCTTACTCTGATCCTTTCTCTTAGATTCGAATGGCAGTCTAAGTCTTGGGTATTGGATTAGTCCTTTCTCTTAGATTCACTGGTAATCTAAGTCTTAGGTATTAGATTAGTGCTTTCTCTTAGAATTGCTGAATCTAAGTTCTGGGTATTGGATTAGATGTCAGTCTCTGGTAAGGGCATACTTAATGGATCTTTCAAAATATGATAGGTCTATGTGTGACCTATGTGTATTGATGTGGTCCATGTGAGACCTTTATGTATGATGTTTGACATGAGTACTTGAAATGAAAAAGAAAAACCTGTATTGAAACTTGATATGCTAGACTTTAAAGAAATTCTTATGACTGAGATACTCTGTTCTATTTGCATGTAGTTAGTATGTTATAAACTTTTAAGTTTACTAGCTTACCCTTGCTTTTTCATGTTGTTGTTTGAATTGCGATGACTGTACTATGTACACGAGCAGGTGCAGATGCAGGTTTTGGAGCACCTTAAAGATGATATGCCCTTAAACTGATGTTCCTTTTGTCTTGTATATACTTGTATATATGTTTTGATGTAGTTAAAGACTTTATGACCTTGGAATGGTCACTCTTTTTATCATGTAAATAGTCATAGATAAGTTTGATGTACCTGAATACTTTATGTAGTACTGTGAACCTTAAATGGATGGTAATACTTAGCAGACAAAAGTTAGTTTAATTGAGAATATTTTTAGATAGTCTCGCTCAAGCAGAAGAATCTCGCTCAAGCCACTTTTGCAGAAAAGTTCACTCTGCAAGTCTCGCCCGAGCGAGATGAAGCTCGCCTGAGCGAGACCTTCGTAAACAAAATAAGATACTCGTTGCAGTGTTTTCGCCCAAGTGAGAGTATTTTCACTCAGGCGAAAATTAGGAGTGCTCTCTGGACTATTTTCTCTCAAGTGACTTCTTTCTAGCTCGGGCGAGGTGGATTTTCGCCCAAGCTAAAATTTTTTTTTTTTTTTTGTTCTTCTTTTCTTTTCTTCTTTCCTTCTTTTATTTATCTTTCATGTATTAAATATTTTATGATTTGGAATATATATTTCGTTTATTTATAAGAGTTTGATTGCATATGCTATAGACTTTTTGGGCTGTTACATTTATGGTGTCAGAGCAGTTCGTCCTTAGGAGGACCTGAGAGTAATGGGTTTATTAGGCTTCTTTTGTGCATTGGTTTGAGATGATTATTGTGAATGTCTATAAAAGTATTAAGAAAGAAAAATATCTTAATAGAGTGGTGAGAGTGCACACTCATGACTAAATCAAGGTGTATTTCTATCTTAACCCTTAATGTTTGAGTATATGTTAAGAGATAAGTTTTGGATGATGATGTATGTGTTATTTGATTTGTTTTGGATGTTTGGAAAATTTTGTTTGTCAATGTACTAAACGACATGGTTATTAGTTCATGATTGGTTGTAATGTTCTTCTTTATATGTCCAAAAAATGACACGTAAACCAATTAACCCTTCTCAATCTACGGATATGCCCAGTTTAGCTCGGGCAATAGAGATGATGGCAACAACCTTACAACAACAAAGTGATACTATGGCCCAAGAACCTCAGGCTGCCCTTCATCAATTAGAAAATGCTAGATTAGCAGCAGAAGCGACTCTTCTTCATCATCAGCACCATTCCTGGAGCTTGGAGGATTTCTTGAAACATAATCCACCAAAGTTCAATGGAGGAGGAAATCCAAATAAAGCATATCAGTGGATGAGAGACATTGAAAGAATTTTTGAAGCCACCTAATGTCCTGAGGATAGAAAATTATCTTGTGTTGTGTATATGCTTACTGAAGATGTTGAATTTTGGTTGAAAGGAATGAGGCAAATGATAGAAGGAAGAGGAGAAAATGTTACCTGGGAAAGTTTCAAAGTAAGATTTTTGGAAGAATATTTCCCAGAAAGTGTTAGAAATGCAAAAGAAATTGAGTTCATGTAGCTAGAACAGGGAAACCTTTCAGTTACTGATTATGCTACTAGATTCAAACATCTAGCTAGGTTCAGTACTCAAATCATGACTAAAGATTGGAGATGCAAAAAGTTTGAGTTTGGACTAAGATAAGAGCTTAAGGATGTGGTAGTTCCATTGTCCATTAGAGAATTCCCAGCTCTAGTGGAGAAAGCAAAAATGGTGGAAAATTTGAAAAATAGTAGCAAAGTTGCTAAGCCACAGATGGTAGGAGGACCCTCCAAGAGCAGACCAAGATATGAAGACAAGAAGAAACCTTACTCCAGGCCTCAATACTTTAGTAGTGGAGGATTTAATCCTCAACTACCACCTAATGTCAAATGTTTTAGGTGTGGTAGCCCGCATATGATAAAATTTTTTCTTTATCCAACTCCGAACGTGACATGTGACAGATGTCACAAATATAGTCATGCAACAAAAGATTGTCGTGTTCGATTTGGAGTTCCAAGTTCTGGTGTAGTACCACAGGTACAACAGAATGACAACCAAAAACCCAGAGTAGCAGGAAGAGTTTTTGCTGTTAGTGAAGCTGAGGCATCTCAGTCTGATAGCCTAGTTAGAGGTATTTGCTTTATTATGGGTACACAGTTGTCTGTTTTGTTTGATTCTGGAGCAACTCATTCATTTATCTCTATTGATTGTGCTAAGAAACTTAACTTACCTGTTCGTGAGTTAGATGTTGAATTGGTGGTATCCACACCAACAAAAGGTACTATAGTAACTTCATCTATGTGTGCTGAGTGTCCAATGATTATAAATGCACGGAAGTATAAGATCAATATGATCTGTATACACACGAAGGATTTGGAAGTTATATTAGGAATGGATTGGTTATCTGCTAACCATATCCTGATAGACTACGGTCATAAACAACTGATTTTCCCTTAATCAGAAAGTATCCAAGTTGTTTCAGCTCAACAAATTGAGAGAGAGGTACATGAGGGTGCAAAGTGTTTCATACTCTTTGCTTGTTTTGTGGATGACGATAAGACTCGGAAAAATATGGCGGTAGTTCAGGAGTTTATGGATGTATTTCCAGATGAGATTCCAGGACTTCCACCTAAAAGAGAAATAGAGTTTGCAATAGACCTTATACCTAGAGCAAGACCTGTGTCAATTACTCCATACCGAATGGCACCAGCCGAATTAGCTGAATTGAAGAAACAACTGGAAGATTTATTGGAGAAACAATTCATTGACCTAGTGTTTCTCCATGGGGAGCTCCAGTATTGTTAGTAAAGAAGAAAGATGGTTCATCTCGTCTATGCATAGATTATAGACAGTTGAACAAACTTACCATCAAGAATAAGTATCCTCTTCCAAGAATAGATGACCTGTTGGACCAACTACATGGGGCAGTTATCTTTTCAAAGATAGACTTGCGCTCGGGTTATCATCAGATCTTAGTTAAAGCTGAAGATGTTCAAAAGACTAATTTTAGATCAAGATATGGTCATTATGAATTTTTGGTTATGCCTTTCGGAGTAACCAATGCACCAGCTATCTTCATGGATTATATGAATCGAATCTTCAGGCCTTTTCTTGATAAGTTTGTGGTGGTATTCATAGATGATATATTGATATATTCTCATTCAATAGAAGAACATGAAGAGCATATCAGAATTGTTCTGAACATTTTAAGAGAAAAGCAGTTGTATGTTAAACTTTCAAGATGCGAGTTCTAGATGTCTGAAATACAGTTTTTAGGACATGTTATCTCTACTCAAAGAATCTCAATGGATTAGTCCTTTCTCTTAGATTCATTGGTAATCTAAGTCTTGGGTATTAGATTAGTCCTTTTTCTTAGAATTGTTGAATCTAAGTCCTGGGTATTGAATTAGATGTTAGTCTCTGGTAGGGGCATACTTAATGGGGCTTTCAGAATATGATGGGTCTATGTGTGACCTATGTGTATTGATGTGGTCCATGTGAGACCTTTATGTATGATGTTTGACATGAGTACTTAAAATGAAAAAGGAAAACATGTATTGAAACTTGATATGCTAGACTTTAAAGAAACTCTTATGATTGAGATACTATATTCTATTTGCATGTAGTTAGTATGTTATAAACTTTTAAGTTTACTAGCTTACCCTTGCTTTTCATGTTGTTGTATGAACTGCGATAATTGTACTATAGACACGAGCAGGTGCAGATGCAGGTTTTGGAGCACCTTAAAGATGATATGCCCTTAAACTGATGTTCCTTTTGCTTTGTATATACTTGTATATATGTTTTGATGTAGTTAAAGACTTTATAACCTTGGAATGGTCACTCTTTTTATCATGTAAATAGTCGTAGATAAGTTTGATGTACCTGAATACTTTATGTAGCAAAAACTTTAAGTTTGATGGTAATACTTAGCAGACAAAAGTTAGTTTAATTGAGAATATTTTTAGATAGTCTCGCTCAAGCAGAAGAATCTCGCTCAAGCCACTTTTGCAGAAGCTCGCTTGAGCAAGACCTTCGTAAACAAAATAAGATGTTCTCTGGAGTGTTTTCACCCAAGCATGAGTATTTTCGCTCAGGCAAAAATTAGGAGTGCTCTCTGGACTGTTTTCACTCAAGCGACTTCTTTCTAGCTCGGGCAAGGTGAATTTTCGCTCGGGCAAAATTATTTTCACCGAAGCTAAAAGGAAGAATTTTTTTTTTTTGTTCTTATTTTCTTTTCTTCTTATTTCTTCTTTCCTTCTTTTATTTATCTTTATCTTTCATGTATTAAATATTTTATGATTTGGAATATATATTTTATTTATTTATAAGAGTTTGATTGCACATGCTATAGAATTTTTGGGTTGTTACAAATTTAATTTGAATAAATTATTATGTTCATTAAATTGTCTTTTTTAGAATAGTAATAGTTAATAACAGTTGTACAATAAGTTATGTTTATATATTTGAAAAATAATGAAAGAGAAAATATCTATTTCTATCAAATGTTACAACTCTAAAAATAAAATTTAATTTTGAACATTTAAACATGAAATTGATATTGACCCACATACCGAAACCTTATTCAAATCATATATCAACAATAAATGCAAAAAGTTATATGAAAAAAAAAAAAAAACAAAGAGAGCATAAAAAATGGTGATAGAAACCAAAATATTTGTTAACTGTAAATTACATATATAGTGTTTTCAATTTTGACCAATTAATAAAAAAAAATTGATTCTTGAATTAATAAAAAATAAATATTAATAAACTCATTTGATTGCAAACTACAAATGTTCATAATTTTTTAAGATGATAATAATAAAATTATAAAATAAAAATCTTTAAAAGGAAAAATTAATGATATCTCAAATTTTATTAAAATCACATGGTATAAAGAAAACCTTCTTTGGTGGGTTTGTAAATTGTTATAGAAAAGTATAAAGAAAGCACGATAGTTAAGGAAATAAAATTCTAAATAAGGCAGACTGTATTGAAAAGGAAGGTGTAAATAGAAATGCTAAAGATAAGCCCATAAGTCTTGCATTTGTTTGGGGTTTCAGAGAGGGATCTCGGTCGACGGAAAAAGAATAAGCAAATTAAGGATATACTTGTAAAGCCAATTTTAATTATCTATTAACCCCTTAGTTGATTAACTTAATTTCTCACCCGTGAATTATTTTTAATACACAATTTAATAAAGTTAATTTCTTATAACAGTCTCTTTAATATTAACATCATTACTTGAAATTTTAGGTTGAATTCTATTGATAAATTCATAAATTTTCTAGCAAAAACTTAAATAAATAAATACCTTTCACATATTTATGTGTAATTAAATTATACGTTCAATAACTAAATCCCAAAAATTAGAAAGACTATATTTTCTATTTAAACCGACTAAGATTCCAATATCAAAGAGATTTATAATTAGTAGTAGTATTAGTATTATGGTTAAACATGTTAGCAGTACAATTAATGCCTATATTTTTATCATTGTTCCTGTTATGAGTGTATTTACTGAAACTAATATACTAGTTAATAGTTTATTTTAATTAACACAGTGTTTTGGAAAGTATTCAGAAATAACTTATTTTAGAAGATTAATTATTACATTATTTTTAATATTTATCAGATTACTTTTAAATTTTTTTATTAATTATTATACTATTTTTAATATTTGTTTGATACTTTTAAATTTTTTATGTAGTTCAAATAAAAAGGGAGTTAATATAATAAATTCACGCAACTAATCTTTCATTTATATGATGTTATGTTAAAATTATACACAATGAAAATTGTTTAAAAAAAAAGACAATTGATTGTAACATTAGTTTAAATTGAAAATTACAAAAATAAATTTACAAAAATAAATAAAAATTAAATTTGATTAGTGCTCATTACATCAATTCACATTGTCAATACCCGATTTTATCCGGATAAAAATATACCCATAAAATTTTTATTAATAAATGATTTATTCATTATTTTGTAGATATTTTCTTTTTTTAAAATTTAAATTAAATTAATTAAACCAAATTGATTAAAAAATTCTTGTTAAAAAAAAAGAAAATGTTTTTTTTAAATAAAATTGATAAAGGAAGAAAAAATGAATGACTAATTAATATTAATTAAAATTGAAGAAGTAAGTGAGTAAAATAAAATTCAATTAGGAGTGGAGAGTTTTTCAAAAAAGGTTAGTGGCCACGTGGCAGAGGAAGAATACAGAAGATTTTGAAAAAAATGATTACCAAATAACAGATTGGAGCGTGAAAAATTGGAGGGGAAGATTCTAGAAGAAGGAGACACGTAAAGAGGTAGGGGATCGTAACAGATTCGGGAGAGAGAGTGAATACACATTCATATAGAAGGAGTCGTCATTTTTGGAAGGAGATTCTTTTACAAATAGATTGGGTTTACAAAATTATAACCCATAAACATTTGTTGGGCCTTTAATACATTAGAAGCCCAATAAAGTCCACATTGATTGGAGAATGATCGTTAATGATTTTCACTTAGAATAGCTTTACAATAAAAAAAAATGACTAATAGCATATGTCGAAAAAAAAAGAGAAATGAAAATGAACGAAAAAGAAATGAAAAAAATCAATATGTCTTTAGTAAAAAAAAGTGACACCAGATTGGAAACTCAAAATAAAAATAGCATTGATAAAGCTAACACTAGTGCAATTGTTTCTCATGAGAGTCATTGTTTATTCAAATTGGTTTGTTATCCTTAAAAAGCAAAACTAGGGCACTCTTTGCACGATTCAGTGCAGTTTTTTTTAATGAGAGTTGCACTCTCCTAACCATCACCCAATGTTCATAAGCCACCCTTTTGAACTCAATTTCTAATATTTCAAAACTGAGGCATTTTCATTACCTATTTGGATTTTAACATTCTTTCCTATATTTTGTTCATCCACCTATTTTCTAACACGTATGCATTAAATATTAGAATTGATAACATTCACAATTTTTGTGTCAAGCATTAAGATTTGTGAATATATTTTGCAAAATGAGGAAAAATCAAAATCAAAATACATTGCCAATAAATTCAATGATTACATAAAAACATTTGGTTTAGAGAAATTAACAAAGAAAAATAATCAAAATTCTCATGCTTTCAAAATAAAAAATGTCATGCATTCCAACATACATTTTCAAAAAAAAAAAAAAAAATCTCATGCATTTATACATGCATTCAAAAAATTCTCATGCATTTACACATGCATTCAAAGCAAAGAAAAAAAAAATCTCATGCATTTATACATGCATTCAAAAACGCAAGAAAAAATTCTCATGCATTTAAAAAAATCTCTCATGCATTCAAAGCAAGTAAAAAATTCTTATGCATTAAATCAAAAGATGAATTTTTAAATAATGGTTTCATGACCCTCTCAAGAACTCAAAGTTGTATCTCCAGTGAAGAAAGGACTCAAAGTCGTATCTTCACATAAACATTTGACTCAATATGTTGTTACAGTTAGATAAATAACTCAAATTGGTATCTCTATTGTTGAAAAGGTGACTCAAAGTCAATCTTTTATTTGGAGAAAGAACTCAAAGTTGTATCTCCAGTGAAGAAAGCTCAAAGTCATATCTTTACAGAAAAGTATGACTTGATGTCATTACATTTAAAGAAAGAACTCAAAGTTGTTGAAAATGTGACTAAAAGTCAACCTTTTATTTGGAAAAATGACTCAAAGTCGAATCTCTATTTAGATGAAGATCTCAGCAGTGTTTGATGTGTAATCCTCTTGTCCTCAAAAGGTCCACTTTACGACATCATTTTTTAATCTTCCTAAGTTTTAAGCTTCGGAAAATATTTTCATCACGGACAAAATCAGTTATTTCTATCTTTACTTATCTTTTACTCTAAAAACTTTGAAATTTCAATTTTTAAAGTTATTAAGTAAAAGTTAAGTAAAGAGGGACAGTTGTCAATACTCGATTTTATCCGAATAAAAATATACCGATAAAATTTTTATTAATAAATGATTTAATCATTATTTTGTTGATATTTTCTTTTTTTTAAATTTAAATTAAATTAATTAAACCAAATTGATTAAAAAATTATTCTTAAAAAAAAGAAAATGTTTTTTTTTAAATAAAATTGATAAAGGAAGAAAAAATGAATGACTAATTAATATTAATTAAAATTGAAGAAGTAAGTGAGTAAAATAAAATTTAATTAATTTCTTTTAAAACAAGTTTAAAATTAAGATAAAAAAAAGAAAGAAAAAAAAAGTCAAAATTGCTTGCCACGTGGCAGAGGAAGAATGGAGAAGATTTTAGAAAAAATGATTATCAAATAACATATTGGAGCAGGAAAAATTCGAGGGGAAGATTCTTAGAGGAAGGAGGCATGTAAAGAGGGCAGGGGATCGTAACAGATTCAGGAGAGAGAGTGAATACACATTCATTGGTCATCATTTTGGAAGGGGATTCTTTCACAGATAGATTGGGTTTCAGTAAGATTCAGAGAGCATACATCAATTGAAGATCAGAAGGCATTGCATATAGGAGTAGAAGGTTTCGTGAATCAGAAAAAAAAGAAGCAGAAAATTACAGAAGCAAGAAGTATTGAAAGTTCAGATCACAAAAAAAATACAGTTCATCTACAAGAATACAGACAAATTTGCTAAGGATTCATACTTAAGGTATATACAGTTGAATTTCTGACTCTCTTGTTCAGCTTCTATTTATCATGCATTGCTCCTGTGCTCAGTTATTGGTTGTTCTCTATAATTATGAATCAAAAATGATTAATTCCAATTCATGGTTCCAAAATACATTGAATCCATTTTCAGAGCCAATTAGGAGAAGTCGTTGCTTCAGTCACACTTCCTAGATAGTGATATTATAAGCTTTGTGGTTTCTCCTTCAATAACTGCATGAATCTGAAATTCCCCAATCAAATATCAATGTCAAAAATGCCATCAATAGATCTTTAATTCTTAGAATCTATAAAAAAAAAAAAAAAGATCCGAATTAGAATCTGAATCAAAAATGGAAACTACAGAAATTAAAAATAGAAGAAGAGAAGGAGGAAGAGGCATGTGCCACGCCATTGAACCTTTGTCAAACCTTAAAACAAGCACTATTGTGCCACCGTCGCACCCTTAATGCCACTGCTGACTCGCTAAGTCGACGACTAGGCCTTTGCCGTCTTTGTTGGCTCTTCCATCTCCTCTTTTCAAACGTTGCTATCATGAACTTAGCCTCCACAAACACTTTCGTTCACTATTTGGCGCTTCAATTATTTCATCCTTAACCTTAGCCTCCAGTAATTCCAGCACAGCCATTGCTCCACCTTCTCAATTTTGCCCTGCTCTAGCCGTCATATCTTCTCACGTTGATATCTCCCCTCACCATCGACGCACCATCCGGCAACGCTGCCACGTTTCTCCGCTGTTGTGACCAAGGTACTCGCCGTCACACCACTATCAATCATCACCAATACCACTTCGTCAATGCGCACAAAGCCCTCCGAGCCAATCCCCTGCCATCGCACCATGCTTCTTCCCCATAGCAATCGTCTTTGCCAAATACATAACCCTAATTTGTTTTTAGGGTAAGGGATGATACGTTGGGCTTATGGCCCAATTTTAACATCAAAACAATAAAAAAAAAAGTGTGGGAAGAAGATTGCTGCCACGGTCTGAAGAAACTTTTGGTACCTCCCATATTCCTGGACCTGCACCCCCATTTACTCCTGATCCCTAAAATGCCCTTAGGTCATTGGGTTTTTGATGACTGAAGTACTCGTCGCACCTCCATATTTCTGGACCTGCACCCCCACTTACTCCTGATCCCTAAAATGCCCTTAGGTAATTGTTTTTTTTATTACTGGAGTACTCATTGCACCTCTATATTTCTGGACCTGTACCCTCAATTCTCTAATTCCTAAAAAACCCTTAGTCATAAGTGAATTTCTAATTAGGGAGATACTTCCTGCACCCCCTTTAATTAAGATATGCACTTACTGATTTTCTAAATTAGAAAACTATCCTTAATTTCATAAAAAAAACACTTTAAGAGTTTAATATTGGGCTATTTCTTTTAGTTTATTTCTCATATTCACGTAAAAAAAATATTATTTTAATAAATTTTAATTCCAAATGACCGTTCGCATTATGCAGGATTGTTTTTTGAAAAGAAAATAATAATAATAACAATTCTTGATTTAAATTCTAAATGACCGCACGCATCATGCGGGATTTAATTCAAGGAGTTTCAATCTTTGTTTGGATTATCAAAAGGGTCGTACACGTCTATGATATCCGAAATGAAATCAATTTTTAAAAATAAAAAAAAATATCAAAAAAATAAAAAATATCAAAGTCTCAAAATAACTCAACTCTCTTTTAGAACTACGTATTCCCTGATTCTTCACCCATTAAGGATGTTGATACGTAGGAGCAAGGTCAATCCTTGTCGGGTCTTTTAATTTAAAAAAATTATTATTTTGTTTTTAATTGCATTTTAATTATATTTTTGGGAAAAAATAAATATTTTATAAACCACATTTGATTTTGTTCACTTGATTAAAGGTACTGTCTTAGTACAGGCGCTGTGGGGCGCTAATATCTTCCCTACACATAACCGACTCCCGAGCTCATATCTAGTTTGCATACTTTTTCTTATTCTTTTCTTGGTTTTTCATAATAAACTATGGTGGCGATTCCATATCTTTCTTTTCATTATTTTTTATTTATTTATTTCTTTTTCGGATCACCATACCCGTCGTAATTTAAGGTCGCGACACATATAACTAAAATGACTTGTCAAAATAATAAAACTCTATATTTTTATTTAAAAAACTTAAATTTCATTTATATAATAAAACTTAGACAGTTATATTTTTTTTACATAATTTTATATTTAGAAAATAGTTTATCATCACTTCTAATAAAATAAGATAACGTATAAATTCGGAACTTAACTAGCTAAAGGCTAGGTTATCTACTACCAGCATATCTGTTCATTTTACCAAACAAACACTAAAATCTTCATACAAATAAAGGAAATAGCATTAATACACTAATAGTCTATATTTTCAAATTTTTCAGTAATAAAATGTTAGAAACCTACAAGAGTCTTGAGTCTTGACAATACAATATTCTGGATAATCCTAATTAAGGTCAAATATAAAAAAAAAACAAAATTAAAATCAATTTACATTACTTACACAAACTGTAATAAAGGACGAAAAAAATACTTTTCAAACTTGTAAAGATTTTCTCAATATTTTAAAATATTAAATGTTTTTTTATATTTCAATATATTAAATTACTTAAGTGATTTTATTCATACAGATTCTGAAATGTTTTAAGTCAAATTAACTATTGAAACAAAAATTTTATTTGATTAAAATATTTTTTTTTACAAATCCAACAAATTTAAAATTATTTGAACAAATTAAAAGAATATTTTTAATTTATCAAAACAAAACTTAGCATCTAAAATAATGATAGTGAGTGACATCAATTGTTCCATGGCAAAGGTCGGGTAAAACAAGCACAATAAATGATGACACTTGTTAAGTTCTTAAGTAGAAAGAGTTACGTCTTGACTGTCTATTATAACTTTTGCATAATAGTAAGTACTTTATTCAACAATTAGTATCAAAGTTAAAGTCACTGTAATGTATCTTTCAGAAACATATTGTTATAGGTTATACAATTATCTTTGTGACGTAGACCGAACTACAATTAAAAAGTTCAATTCCTTGTGGAACAAATAATTTTTAATAAATTGATCACTTATCAAAATCAAAACTAGAGAAATTACTTATAATAATTTTAAATCGAAACTTACAATTCAAATTCAAAATTAAACAAAATAGTGATATCTTTAAACCTTGGGTTATCCTCAACCTAACATATTTAAATTTGAGATATTAAATATTTAAACTTGGAATATCAAAGAAAAAAATATTATTGGGTATTGAAGTATGAGTCTAAGTCTCATATTGAGTAGAAATGAAAAAGTTGAATAATATATAAGAAAGAAGACTCATAAACCTAATGCCTTAAGATTTTAGGTTGAAGGTGGTGTTATTCTCCTGTGTGGATTCGGCTCTTGTCTCATTATTGTTTGTTCTTTTCAGTGTTTCCTCCTCAATTTTCTCAGCAAGTAGTATCAGAGCCGATGGTTTGTGACGGTGACCGGCTCAGACGAGTACAATTTGATCTATATATAGTAAGTTTTCCTGACAGTACAACTAAGTAAATGTTGTCCGAGAGTAAGGTTTTGAAGAAGAGATTGTTGGGTATTCCCACAAAACTCAAAATTAACGTCTTAAAGTTTTGAGTTAAATATGGTGTCATAACCTTGTGTGGATCCGACTTTTATGTTATTGTTGTTGTTTGTGTGGACCAATTGTTTTTTTTTTTTTGCTTGAATTCAGAATTAACAATAATTTGATCAACACTAATTTTTAAAAAAAAGTATTGTTTAGCGCGAGTTTTGAGACTAAATTTTTAAACATCTATCAAGTTAAACTTTAAAAAAACATCTAATGCACTTAAATATCTATAATTGCGAAAATAATGAAGAATTTGTTTTAAAATGGAATGGTCGATATTAGAATGGAAAGTCTTAAATTTTTCTTTAAATAATTTTTCTTTAGATAATGCCAACTAAATTTTGAATTTGAGTGAATATCTCAATTAAAAAAACAGTTAACAAGACGATTAATCATTGAGAAATTTTAGTAGATATTTCATAACATGTGTTCATACACCACATATAATTTTACTTTCTACTTCTTTCATTACACTTTTCCTCCTAAACAAAATACAGAAGCAGAGGGTAGATAACCACTCCCCCACGTCAAAGAGAAGCTTGCTGAAATATTATCAAACATTCAACGCATGAGAATATCCGCATTCAATATTAATTTATTGTTTACCCCATGGATTAATTGCAAATAGCATGTAATGGACCAAGCACAGCTACCAGGCATGCCGGATTGCAGACATAAAAAAATCAATAATGGATGTAATATAGTATATATTTATCCAAAGGCAATGGGGTTGTCTCATGAATGCCCTAAACATGTTTGATTAATAAATTGAAATTAGTGAGTATTAATGTGATGTCTGTCAAAGGTGGAAACAGGGTATCAGAGTCCAGAGGTGCATGCACCATAACAAGCGCTGGGGTTGTCAGATTATCGGGAATTTAGGCCACTGTAAGTGGAGAAGTAGCACGGTTTGTTATTAACATTAATTGTAAACTGTGTAATTGTCATTGCAAGTATTTACTTGTAAAGTGTCTTCAACTGTAGTTCTAGTGTACAATGCGTAAAAGACAATATCTAGATAGTTCTTTTAGGCTCACGAAAATATAAATATTTAGTTTAGGGATTTGGATAAACTTGTTATGGAGGATTTCTTTTAGAGGAAGAACTACTTCATATATTAAAATTATAAAACAAAAGAGTTTACGTAAGAGAGGAATATATTATTAAAAAATATATCATATAGAATTGTTTGAGATTTTTCTTTTTTATCATGTGTACCTTGCGTATAGAAATAAAAATATTAAAATGTAAATGTGGATAGATGTCTCTTTAAAAGTTATTTCATAGTATATATATATATTAGGTATTTCAAAGATTTATAACAATAAGATAAATTTGTAAGAAGTTAATATTATATTCAATTCAAAATTTTAAGACAATAGATTGGTAGATTTAAGTTTTTTATTTTTACTTATCATTAGACTTAGACTTAAATTTATATCTACATCGTAACATATATAAATTTAATCTAAATTATTTTATAATAATTGGAGTGATTTTATAATATTTTAGAGAAATTTTACAATAATGAGATTTGAGATAAATTTATATAAAAAATATTAATATCACATTTAACTTAAAGTATTAAGATAATAGATTTGTAGACTTTTATAATATACATTATTTAACTTTTTCATTTTTATTTATTATGGAACTTAGATTTATACTTAGAAATTGAGAATATATATGAATTCAACATAAATTATCTTATAATAATTAGGGTGGTTTCACAATACTGAAATCTTTTCTGTGTGAGTTTTTTCTTTATTGTTTATAATTTTTTTTTTCATCCTAGATATATCTTCTGATTATTTGTTTGGAAAATGACATAGGGCGTGATTTTTTTTTTTCTTAAATGTAATCTTTTGATTTTTGTATGGAGGGTAGTATGCGTGTGATTGTTTTTTTCATCCGATATGTATTCTTGATTTTTCTTTGGAGAGTGGAAATATCCCAGAACATACTTTGATACTCAAATTATTTGAAACACATGCATAATAATAAATATGTAATAATTTACTAGGCATACTTGGAAATCTTTTTATACAACACTTTAATGGCTTTATTTGCTTTATACTTAAATTAGTATGGGTTAAGTGTTTAAATTATTCTAATACGTTATTGGTACTTAATAATATGATTATTTGTGTAATGCATATTAGATTGTGAGGTTTAGATTTTATGACCGTTAATCATCATGTACAGTGTTTTAGTGGAAAATAAGTCACAACATAATAAATGCATGTTGAATTATGTTTTAAAACTTTTGATTTTTTTTTATGAACATTAGCTAACAAAGTGAATACTTAACCAATGAACTCTTAAAAGCTTTTCTTAAGAGATTGTAAATGATGAGAAACGTTAGATGCAACTTAAAGTTTGACAAACAAACTGTCCAAAAATGCTTTCCAAAATTTATTTTCAAATCTTTTCTTTTAAGAGTAGTTATCATTAAATAACATAACATGTAACATAAGAAGAGAAAGGAAACAATGATTTGTTTTATTTTTATATTAGTTTGTTTGGTAACAAAGATTACCTTTAATTCTCAATCAATTAATTAAGTTTCACTAGACAGACTATTACTGTAAGGTACAAATTAGTATTATTTGGACATCAACTACTTTAGCCTAAAATTGAGTATTATTTGGACCACAATCACTTCTAACCAAGACAGTATTATTTAGACCACAACTATTCCTAGCTAAAACTGAGTATTAGTTGGACTGTAATCACTCCTGGCTAAGACTAAGTATTATTTGGACTACAACTAGGAGTGACTAAGATTAAGTATTATTAAGACCACAACCACTCATAAATAAGATTGAGTATTATTTGGACTGTTGTCTCTCTTGGCTAAGACTGAATATTATTTGAAACGCAGTCATATCTCGCTAAGATTGAGTAATTTTTGGACTACAATCACTTCTAGCTAAGACTTAGTATTGTTTGGAACAAATCACTACTAGCTAACACCAAATATTGTTTAGATCACAATCACTCATGACTAAAACTAAGTATTATTTGGAGCGCAACCACTTTGGCTAAAACTGAGTATTATTTGGAACACACCCGCTTTTGGCTGAGACCACAAGGTTTACAAAGAATATGATCTAAAAGAGCATAGGTTCGCTCACTAGAAAGAGGGGTAGCTTCTTATGACACATACAAAGTTTAGACACTCTTCTAGATTGTTATTGAATACAAACAATGTTCTTATCACAACTACAAGGACATAAGCTTAAGATCTTGTGTATATTCTTGTAGCAAAACTTTTATCGTCATCAACTATGCTTCTTCATTGAGATCTTCTACATATAGAGTTTGAGAAGAAAAGAGTTGTTGCACATCTTCCTCTGTGTTTTAAAATAAATTCCAAAAACTTCTCACCTTCAACCTTAAAGGTGCATTTATTAGGATTTAGCCTTATGTTGTATTTTCTATTTAACAAAGACCTATTTCAAATATGTGGCATGTTGTTGGCTTAATTGGATTTAACAATCATATCATTAACATATACCTCCATGTTCCAACCTATTAGCTCCATGAAGATTTTATCTATCAACCTTTGGTAAATGGAGTTGGCACTATATAAGATGTAAGGCATAATCTTGTAATGCTAATTGGAGTTTTTCATTATAAACACGACCTTTGTTTTCCTTGTCGTACCAGTGTATATAAATTTGATTGTATCTAGGATACCATGACAAAACTTAGCATTTTGTGCCCTACAATACTATCAATAAGTTAATATATACTCGACAAAGGATATGAATCCATTATACATGCTTTATTAAGGTCTGTGTAATTTGTGCACATCTATCATTTGACATTTCCTTTCTTGACAAAAAAAATGGTGGCCAACTATGTGGTGTAATGAAGTTCTCTTATGAATTTTACACCTAGCAATTTGTCTACCTCTTCTTTAGTCGTCATCCTTCTCTCCTCTCTTGGCTTCCTCTTCTTTTGAGAGACCGCTCTAACCTACTTATATACTAAGAGGTTATGAAACATGACATGTAGCTCAATACCAAACATATTGATTGTTATCCATGCAAATGGATCAAAATTCTCCAAAAAGGTGGTGGTAAGTATCTTCTCATTTTCATTCGATAGCGATAAACCTGTCATGGCTCTCCTAACTGGAAAAGAGTCATTTATTCTCTTATCTCCACCTATACTTTATTATCGATATGAAGGTTAAGATCTTTTCTTTCTTAGCTAATTGTAAACTGCATAAGCTAGAAGGGTGTTACTTTAGAGTTGGCAGTGTAACTTCTCTGGTCATTCTCTAGTCATCACTCATAAGCCAATGAAAAACTCATAATAGGTGAAGGGTGAAAACGATTGTACCCAGGATGTTCAAGGAAGGTCTGTCTAGTAAAATCTTGTAGGAATTATTCACATTGACGATAAGGTATCACACTTTGATGGTGTGATAATTGGTGCTTCCCTTCCCAAAATTAATATATAAATCTACGTAGTCATGAAGTTTAATCTTTCTCCTGAGAAGTCAACAATGTAGTCTTCATATGGTTGTATGATGCTTTTTTACATCTACAAGCCCTTAAAATTTTTCTAATATAATATGTTGACCGAGCTTCTTAATTAACCAGTCTTTATCACAATAAAATTTTTTACTTGAACAATGATCACCATGAGATTATTTAGCATTGGGTTTATAGGTTTAAAATATGATCAGTGAAGATAATGAGAGACATCTTCCTCCTTGGAGTGGATAAAATGACGTTTATCAATTACACAACTCGTAAATGTGCAATTGTGTTGATAGCTCCCAAGAGAGGTTGATCTCCATTTAGGGTCCTCCTTCTTTGAGAGATGTATCTTTTTGGTGCCCTTCTAACTCAATGATGTTGCTTTTAAGTGATGTGAAAAAAATGATAAAGGATTATAACATTTGTTTTATAGAGACTAATTTAAGTGATGAACACATCTATATGTTTATTATGATCAGTTGTTACATCGTAGTAGTTAATAGAGACTCTTTAGAGTAGTTTCCATGATCTCATCCACTTTTTGATGTCGATGAGAGCCTTATATGATAAAAAAAAGTAGGTGAGGTATGATGTTTTGAACTTATTTTATTTTTTTTACTATTATCACCATTCTAGATGTATATTGGGTCAAGGTGGTAAATCTGACCATGAAAAATTTGGTATTTTTAATTCTTTCTCATGATGTTTCGTGTTAAAAGATTTTGTAGTGTTACGATTTTTATTCCAATCTTCCTTTTATTGAATGCTAAATAAAACTTGGAATTTTTTATTTATTTTAGATTGTTACTTGAATAAACCTATTAACTAAATTATCCTAATGTTTAATAAGTTCTTAATCATTTAATTATTTATTTTATATATATTATTTTGTGAAACCAAAATATTGTAGTCATTATGATGGAGATGATATTAGTTGTAACCAATTTTTTCTAAAATTAAAATAGTTAAATTCATTTTTGCTTTTCATAATATTGACAACTCATAAATTTGATTTTTATAAAATAAACCTCCATTCGTACATTTCTTCATCTCATGAAATTATCTGTTTTTTAAAAATTAAATTGAACATTTTATCTTTCAATTTTTCAAAATTAAATGATTTTGATCCATCGTGTATATATATAGTTATTAATAAAAAAATCAAGTATAGCAGTCTTTTATGTGAGATATTAATAACAAAATGTAAAGTTTAACATTTTTATAACTTATCACTATTTATCAAAATATTTTCTTAAAAAAAGTTATTTAATTTCAATAAACTAAAAATTAAGTATATTGTTAATTTTTTTAATTTTTATACCAAACATATTTGTGCACAATAATTAAGTAGAAAAATATATTTAAGCCCTTCTAGAAAAATATATTAGTTACTTTAAGAAGGACTGTGATGGAGTAGAGGCTACTCACATGTGTTTTAAATTTTAGTAGCAGCAGGGTTTGGATTCTCTAGAAGTTACAACAGTTGTCAAACACTGGCACTAATATTGAGACAAATATAATTGAGAGGAAAAAAAAAAAGACAGCTTAATAACTTCATCTTTACATCTACTATAAAGTGTTATTACAAACCACACACAGAGATCCTGTGAGTGTGAGTGTGAGTTGAATTTGAATTTGCATCTTGTAGCCTCGCATACCTCCTCGGATACCCACGCCACACCATAAATAACATTCATAAAACCATAGACTTCGATTACGTAAGTGCCAGTTAATTATCCAATAACTTACAGACTGTCATCTAACGTCTCTCTTTCCCTCTTACAAATCGCATTTAACTCTCTCTACACATTCCCACCTCATCCCCAGCCCCTGCTCCCCACGCGCTCCATCAAACACTTCTTGCCTAGCGCGTGGACAAACCACTACCAGTAACGCCGTGGATTAGGGCTACACTTCTCAGTTCTGAATAAAGAAACGCGTTAAAGTAAAGACTGTCTGTGCCACTGTTTCACTGTACCCCACTTCAATATAGCTTTTATTTTTCTTTCATAGAGATAGCTCTCATCTATATATATACTCCTCTCTCAACACTCACAATACACAAGAAATTTACAAACCAAAAAATGTTAAGCTTTCTTTTGAAAATCTTCTTTCTCATATCTATCTTCCACATCTCCTTGGCTACAAGGAGGTTGAATGAGTTGGTGCAGAACCCTACTCAGCTTCTTCATTACCACAATGGCCCTCTTCTCTCTGGCAAAATCTCTATCAACCTCATCTGGTACGGTCACTTCAAACCTTCCCAGAAGGCCATAGTCTCTGATTTCATCACCTCACTGTCACCCTCACCATCACACACCACCCAGCCAACCCAACCATCCGTCGCCACATGGTGGAAAACCACCGAGAAATACTACCACCTCAGCGGTAACAAAAAAGCCACCCAAAAACTCTCATTTTCGCTTAACAAACAGATTCTGGACGAAAGTTACTCGCTTGGGAAATCCCTCACCACCAAGCACCTCATCGAGTTGGCTTCAAAGGGTGAACACAGAAACGCCGTCAATGTCGTTTTGACCTCCGCTGACGTGGCGGTTGAGGGCTTCTGCATGAGCCGATGCGGGACCCACGGTTCCTCCTCCTCCGTGAGCCATGCCAAGGGGAACAGCAAGAGCTACAAATTCGCTTACCTTTGGGTTGGAAACTCCGAGACTCAGTGCCCGGGTCAATGCGCTTGGCCGTTTCACCAACCAATTTATGGGCCGCAAAGCCCGCCGTTGGTGGCGCCTAACAACGATGTGGGCCTTGATGGAATGGTGATCAACCTGGCAAGCCTGTTGGCTGCTACCGCCACGAACCCGTTTGGGAATGGGTTCTTCCAAGGCCCCGCGGAGGCGCCGCTGGAAGCCGCGTCGGCGTGCCCTGGGGTTTACGGCAAAGGGGCTTACCCTGGTTACGCTGGGAACTTGCTGGTGGATTCTTCTACTGGCGCTAGCTACAATGCGCATGGTGCCAACGGAAGGAAGTACCTGCTTCCTGCTCTGTATGACCCTTCCACGTCATCTTGTTCCACCCTAGTTTGAGAAGCACTATATTATATTAGTTTAGTTGTTAGGGTCATATTCATTCATTCCTTAATGTGTTTTGATTGTATGGATTAAGGTTGAAGCAAATTATATTGGTTTGCTTTCAAATGTTAGTGTATTATTAATTTATTAATTAATTAATCAATTAATTTCAGCCAGCCATTCATCATTTCTTTGTCTTATTTCCTGATTTCGAATCATGAAATGTAAGTATGTAAATGAACTCGTCCAATTATTTGATGATGCCATGTGAGGAGTAGTCGGGACCAATTTTTTTTGGTGTGATATTTTAAAGGAACTGATTATTTTCTTATTTTGACTTTTTAGCCTTGTAATTTGATTTCTTAATTAAATAATTGCAAATTTCAACTTTTTACTTAATACTTGTATATTTAATTTTTTCAGGCAATAATGAATCCTTCATTGTTCTCTAGGTTAAAAGGCAGCAAATATTTTATTTCTGGACTGACAAAATGTCAAGATTACCTGACATGCAAATTAGTATTGAGAGTATAATTATTTAAAAACTGAAAAAATGTAAAAAAAATATCAAAAATCAATCAAGGAAGCTCATATTTTAAAAAATACTAAACTCTTGATAAGCATGTCAAATATTGTCCCGAAAGACGTGCACAACACTTAGCAATAGGAAAACTGGACTTATGGGATTGGGGGACAAATTTGAAAATAATATTGGATGGAAGATAGGAGATGAGTATATAAGGGTTTCGGAATTGTTATCGTTGTTAAAATATTATTTTCCATTTCTTTAAGTCTAATTCAAGTTCCCTAATAACACCTTTATCACACTACAATCAGACACACTCATAGTATTCGAAAACAAGCGATCTACACGGAGATCTATGTGCTGGGCACAATTGTATAAAACTAGCTTTTATTTTGTTTTTTCTTCACAAGATGGTCGAAAGTTTCAGTTTTGAATTTGACATTGCAAGGTTTATTTGGCTGAATATGTAAGGGCCAATTTTGTTAAGATATATGTGCTGTAGGAAGTGTTTATATGCTGTATTAGAAAAATTTTTGGTCAAAACACTCTAATCTTAACTATTATTTTTTCTGTAAACAGGTTAAATACATTTTTGTGCTTTTTATTTATTAATTTTTTTGACTAATAAAAAAACAAAAATAGTAACATTGTTTATATGAAAAACTCATCATCAATTTAAATATTTAATTTAATTTTTATATTTAAAAATAAATAAACCATGTATTTTGTATTAATTCAATATTTAATTCACTAATAATCCTAGCGAAAACACCGGACCATAAGCACATGAGATATTGAAAGATAAAAAATTGATGAAGTGGTTATAGAAAAATAAGGAATCATGCAGTATATGTGAAGAAAATAATTGACAGAAATTTAAAAAGAAAAAAAGTTGATAACATTATATGAGAGAACTCTGATTATATATATATATATGGATTCAAAGTATTACCACAAATATATTATATATATATAATGATAATTTTTTATAATGGTTATAATTAAAAAGTAAAATTCATTCATTTTTCTTTCCCTTCTCCCATCCCTCTATCTCACCCCATAGCACCTATTAATTCTTCTTTCCCACACTCCTTCACCAATCTATTATTCTTCCTAGCTTCCTCACCTCTTTTTTTCTCCCCTATCTCACTCATTTTTCCTCCTCCTTCCATAACCTTCTTTTTCACTCTTCCTCTACTCCTTTTTCCTCTTCTATTTTTACCATTGTATCTCTCTCCCCGTTACACCATTTCACTTTCCGTTTTTACTTTTACAACATCACTTCATTTGACCTTGTCCATTTTTCTTTTCTTTATCTTCCTCTCTCGTATATGCTACTATTTCACTTTAACATGAATTTGTAGTAATTGGAAAAAAAATTATCTATTTCCAATAAATCTCAAAAAATAATGTGTTATAAATTTCATAAATACTTATTTAGGGATCTAAATTTCTGTGTAATTATATACATATACAAATATATAGGTAATTTATCTATATATATTTTCGTAGGAAATAATTTTGTAGGTAAAATTTGTAACTAATGTCAAAATTATCTAAGGATTAAAGTCTATATATTACTTGCAAATTAAAATTTGTATGTTATTTATGAATTTTTCCATAAATTAAATTCGTAGGTAAAATTTGAATGAAATAGATTCGTAGATAAAATTTTTAAGTAATTTTAAATTTATTTACAAATAAAAATTCATATGTAAAATAAATAAATCAAGAATTTTTTTATAATGATGATTGAAAGTGTGAAATGTTTTAACTAAAACCATATATGGATCGGATGATAATGAGATGAAGTTTAAATAAAATAAACATGTGTGTGCATAGATTGAATGAGTAAGATATCAAAGTTAATAAAAAACTTTATTTAAACAATAAAATTTAAATCAAACTTTAATCTCATAAAATTGACTTAATAAATTTTAATTATATATTATAATTTAGTTTTGTTTTTAATTAATATAGCACATTCAACACAATTTCTTGTATCGAAAATATCCGGTATTCACATGAAAATCATCAAAGATGAAAATAGAGGAATGTGAATAACATTGTAAGTCTAAATAATCTCAAGTAGAATGAACTCTTAAGAGATTTCTTTTTAAAATTTTACCAAAAAGAAAAAACAGCAGCAGATAAAAATTTCAAAACCGTCTCACGAAAGCTGGCAACTCATGGTTCGGGTCCGCCCTACTTTTTTTTCTTTAATAGGAGAGCCTCGCCCTACTTTTTTTTTCTTTAACAGGAGCCTCTTTTCTCGGTTCTGACTTTCTTTTAATCAATTACCGCAAACAGATTTTAAGAGGGAAAAAAGCCTGTAAATTATTTGTTCGGACCCAAAATGTCTATATACCCATACAGATTTTGAATTTTTTTGAAAGACCATACAGCTTTCATAAACAAAAGCGTGTAAATTAGGGGTTGTCTTTATAATCAAAACTGTGCCTTCAAAATTACATAGGCATCTGCTATCTTATTCTTTTTAAATAAAATAAAAAAGTATAACTTAAGAAAATATATAAACATTAAATATGTGAGAGATTTTTTCTAATAAATATAACTCACATTATTTTATGTATCAAGGCTTTGTTGTGTTGGAGAAATGAATTTGATTTAAAAAAATTTGAATAAATTATATGTGGATGATAAGGTTCTTCAGATTAATAGATAAATAGTATGATTTTTTAAAAAAATTTGAAAAAAATATTTGTGAAAGTTTGAGAATAATTTGATAGTTGTTATAGATTTTTTTATTTTTTTAATTGAAATATTTGTAAAATTATTAATTAATCCTTGTGAAAAAAATATTTAGTAATTTTCAACTCATTTATAAAAATGTAATTTGTATTATATCACATCACTTATTCTCTATTTTATTTAATGAATTTCGTTATAAAATTCTAAATAACTCACTATTTTATTTTTTTCTAATTTATGTTTAACTATTGTGCATAATAATATTTATCATTTAAATAGGTAAAATATTACATTTTATCTTTAAAGTTAAGTTATTCGTTAAAGTAACTAGAACATCTTTCAGATATCTAGGAATATTAGGTTATATCTCTATAACAAGAGAAGACGTTTCGAAAATTATTTCTTTGAACATTTTTCTTGCTGGAGATGCTTTCAGAAGTATTTCTCTACTTTTAAACACTTGTTCATGTTATAAAAAAGTCTTATTTCCAAGCCACAGAAACAACATCTTAAGACCATATAATTTGTAATGCAGCAATATTTTGAAAAAAAAAACTGCAACTAGCCCAGACCCACTACACATTTGCTACAAACTCTATTATTTTATAATTAACACGTAGTTCCACACATAATTTTTCCCCAGTAAGCATGCATTAAGACGGAGAAGTCAAATTGTTTTGGAAGTATAGAAGGAAAAAGGGAAAGCTGCCAAATTAGCAAGCGGATCCAGCACATATTCTTGAGGCATAAATAATTCATTTCCATGAACCAAATAAAAGGGACCCTACCCTTCTTCAAAGGGTACACGGGATTTGTCTTCATGTCACCATCCCCAGTTGTTATTATCCGCGCCAACTCTCCCCTTAGCTGGCCATGCACTGTCCCCACCACCCTCACCACTCAGTCAAACGAAACCTACGAATCAATCACCTCACACCATTCCCATCATTTTACTTCACCCTCTCCCATTATATATATCCACCAACACCTCCTTCTTTCTCAACAATTCACCAACAACCTAAACAAATGGCCTCTCTTACCTCCTCAAGCTTTCTCCTCACTCTTTTTCTTGCTGTTTCCGTTCTTCGTTTGAGTTCAGCGAGGAGACTCACTGAGTCAGACTCCCAACTGCAGTTTCAATACCACAAAGGGCCTCTCCTCACAGGCAAAATCTCCCTCAACCTCATTTGGTATGGCAATTTCAAGCCTTCCCAGAAAGCCATTGTCACTGACTTCATCACCTCCCTCTCCTTTCCCAAACCCCTCACCGCCCAACCATCCGTTGCCACGTGGTGGAGCACCATTGAAAAATACTACAAAACCCCATCTTCCAAACTCGCCCTCTCTCTGGGCTCCCAGATCCTCGATGAAAACTACTCCTTCGGGAAATCACTCACCACCGATCAAATCCAGAAGCTCGCATCCAAGGGCCCCCAGAGAAACGCCATCAACGTGGTTCTCACCTCCGCTGACGTGGCAGTGGAAGGGTTCTGCTCCAGTAGGTGCGGGACTCACGGTTCCTCCGTGGGGGCGCGCGTGAACGGGAAGAGATACAAGTTCGCGTACATATGGGTGGGTAACTCTGAAAGCCAGTGCCCGGGGCAATGCGCGTGGCCATTCCACCAACCCATTTACGGTCCCCAGAGCCCAGCCCTTGTTGCGCCCAACAACGATGTTGGTGTTGACGGCATGGTCATCAACGTGGCTAGCCTCTTGGCTGGCACTGTCACTAACCCTTTCGGGAACGGCTACTTCCAGGGACCCAAAGAGGCTCCGCTCGAAGCTGCCTCCGCCTGCACCGGTGTCTACGCTAAGGGCGCCTACCCTGGCTATGCGGGGAACCTCTTGGTGGACCCCACAACTGGTGCCAGCTACAACGCTAATGGGGTCAATGGAAGGAAGTTTCTCTTGCCAGCTCTCTTTGACCCTAAGACTTCTGCTTGTTCAACCATCGTCTGAAACCACCACCCAAAGCTTTCACTTTTCACCCTGTTTAACTGTTAGGCTACAGGAACATTCTTTCATTTCTTCATTCATTCACTCACCTATCATAGAAGAGAATTACAGTCTTAATAAACTTTTATATTGAGATGTCTAAGAAACTATAGCACCATTATATTAATAATATTTTTATTAATTTTTAATTTAATCAGCCGAAGTTAGCGCCCACTTGGAACTTTTTTACAAACATGAAGGTCTAATTTCTTTTGCAACACCCTTCAAGCCGAATAATTAGACAGTTACCCAAAAGAATACCTAAATATTTTTTTTTCTTTCATTATAATTATATTAATAATAAGTAAAACGATTTAATGAAAATATACACTATTTAAAATAAAGTAATAAAAATATTTACCATTACAATGGCAACCACATCATTTAATAAGCACAAATTTGAATGGTGCAATTTTGTCTTAAATGTCTTTATAAGAAAGAAAGTCGTATAACTTTGTTGAGATTTGTAATATAACTTAAATAATTGTAAGGGTTTTTTTAATTAAAAGTAGACGGTATGTTTGTAAACATCATTTTAAGTTTTTTTTTTCTTTAAAAAAAGTGAATTAAAATACGGTTTAGAATTTTTATTTTTATTTTAAATTTAATTATAAAAATCGCGTTTATCAATAGAATTTTAGGTTTGGTAATTAAGGTTTGCCCCAGTTAAGTGTTTGTAATTAGTGAACTAGGTAACTAGTACGTGGTCTAAGGGATCTAGATAGAATGTAAAGATTTTATTTTGTTGCAGGTATATATACTTGAGAAGAAGGTTGAGAGTTACAAGAAGATAACATCAAGGTGACTACTGATTCCTGGATATAATATTTATGGAAGAAGCACAGCACAGGAGTTCAATGGAGAAAGTGTGGGGTACTGTGTATTATAATATATATTTGAAGATTTAACTTATCACTATTGTATAGCTTTTGTACATGTATTATTTCTACAAACTATCTTTGAAGGAATGTAATGGAGTCTATTTTATGTATAAACACATCTGGGGCTGGAAAGGGATCAAAGTACTATGATTAGGGTGTATAAGGTTGGACTACCCCTCAAGTGACCTAATTAATCTAAATTTATTTATTGTTGGCTGTTAAAAAAAAAGGTTTAAGTTGAATTCCTGTTACTAAATGTAATAATACATACTAAATATATGGTAGTTGGAGTTAATTTTTGTCATGTTAAGGACATAAAGTACACATTATTGTTTAATAGATATAAATAACTTTTTAGTTTTTATCTAATTTTTCCCTATAATTCTTATTAGTTAGGTCTCTTATGTGTTGATTTGGTATATTTATGATCATGTGGAGGCTTGAATTTCTTTTTCTATGTTACAACTATAGACATAACTTTCTCTATTCTTCATTTGCATCAATATGGTTCTATAACGGTTTATAAATGGTTTTGAATTGTATACTTAGTATGGTGTCATGGAAGGATGCCAAATATATTTGCTTGATATGGAAAATATTATACTAGTAAGGAATTTGTTAAAATTAAGATTTCTCAAGTAGGTTGTGAAAATAATTTGTATAATGAAGAAGGTTTAAAACTAGAGTAGTCAACATATTGTTAGTGATGTAAATATATATTTGATGAAGAATTGATATTCCATAAGTAGGTTGTGGTGAGAGATGTTTAAAAATGTAAAATGAATATTAACAAAAAAAATAGTATTATATATATATATGGATAACTTTTTATATTTACTTCATCTTGTGTGTTTGGTGTTTTTGAGGTGATATGTATCTTACTTTTATTTTAAACATTCTAACTTATAATGTCTTAATTTATTGTATTTGTAACACACAACTTCTTCCTTATGCTTTTTGAACTCCTTTCTAGTGACCCTTTTTTATATCTTAAATCCTCTATGCTTTCTTAGTGTCTTCTTAAACTTGCGAGTTAGAAAGGAGAATTATTCTTCATTGCATACTTTTCAACTTCAAATGAATCATCTACTACTTCTAGTGTTATAATCAGTGCAACCTTTTTCTATATGTTACAATTGAGTGCTAAGGATTTGCTTTTACTTCTTTTTAGGCATCATGTTAAAACATTTTTTTCATGAGCTTTAAGTATGCCAATAAGCTTATCCAAGATAAGCATCTACAGGTTCTTGGACGTTCTCAGAGCCATTTCTTGATATCTCCTTGAAGTAAGAAAAAAATTTTAGCCAAGGAGTGAAGCTTGTTGATAATGACTTGGAATTTGCTAAGCATAGCTAAACAACTCTTATTGGACAAGTTTATTTCTTGTATTTCCTTAATGTGGATAGCTAATGTGTCACACATTTGCTTTAACATTTAAATGTTTGAATATTTGCATATTCATCTTTAGAGATGTCACACATGATAGCAAGACATGCTCTTGCATCGATCTCGTAATGTTTGATACAAATGACAAGCTAAAGCCTATACATCAATCTATGTACACTTTGGAATAAGCTTTTTCTTGTCATCTAGTAGAATGTAGTTGTCATTTTCAACAATATTTATCATATTTATATGCATGACTTAAGGAACACAAGCATTCTTTACTTGTAGAAGTCGCACTTCACACATTTAAAAATAGTTGTTTCATTTTTATTTTCAAAAAATTGACACAATATTCCTTTTATAAAGTTTACAAAAAAAATTTAAGTAAAATCATAAATTCAAGAGATATGGAATATATGAAAAAAAAAAGATCAAATAATATATTGTACAAATTTACACCAAAATAAAAAGTTTGATTGAATTAAAACATAACAGTAAAATAAGTTAAGCCTTTATAAAGAAAATTCCTATCTAACAAAACAAATAAGGTAGAAGTTTGTTAAAGTTTGTGGTCTCCTTCTAACTTCACCAATACTAAAAGGAATTATTAAAATATTATAGAGCTAGAAAGCTACATATAAATATATAGGACTTATAATAAACTTCAAAAAAAGTTATTCTCCACACCTTAAACAAAAAGTTGTTATATCCACACTTGAAAAAAAAGTTGACTAACCTCATTGATATTATTTGCATTGTCAATTTCCTTCTCTTTAAAAAAAAAAGTGAATAATTCCCTTACCATTAAAATAACATCTTAAAATTTATAACAATTATTTAACTATATGAACTTCCAATAATTATAAATCACAAACAGTTGGAAAAATTGAGGAGGAAAATACTGGGAAGATCTTAAACACAATGAGACATGAGCTAGATCCACAAAACGAATTGACACCACGTTCAACCCAAAATCTTAAGACAATGGGTTTGTGGGTCTTATTTCTTATATGTTACTCAACTTTCTCATTTCTACTCAATGTGAGACTTAGAATCATTCTTGGATTCCTAACAATATCCCCCTCAAGTAAGAGTGCCTTCCATATTAGTTCATCCTCCTCGACTGGAAGTATTTTTTAAACACGAGCACCTCACACACACTTAATGAGACACGTTTGTCTGAAACCTTCGACAGGAAGACTTTCGATACAGTGATCAAACTATAATTGTCTAAGGCAGCCACCAAGACAAATCATTCGGCTCTGATACCACTTATTGAGAAGATCTACTTGCTGAGAAAATTGAGGGAACACTAGGGGGATATCTCAAACATAAGGGAATGACACCACCTTCAACCCAAAACCTTAAGATAATGGATTTATGGGTCTTTTTTCTTATATGTTGCTCAACTTTCTCATTTTTACTCAATGTGAGACTTAGACTCATATTTAGATTCCTAACACAAACAAACATGTCAAAATAAATAAATCAAGTTGATTACAAAAAAACATTTCGTAAGCACATGCAAATATTATATGCAAATATCATAAATGTTGCTATCATCATAACTACGTAATAACCTATGGCACTTACAATTACGAACAATGTAATTATACCTCCCGAGTCACAATAGTATTATACTAATATGAATAGTTGATAATAGGTCATGCACTCCCACAAATACAACATGTGCACTATACAACCTCTTTGGCTAAATGTGTTAGACCGAGCGCTCATCACAAGGCCGAAAGTTATAGTTAATAGTCAGTTCAAATCTCTTTTTTATCTGGAAGTCGACCTTAGTTTTGATAACCATCATTGGATCAAGTATTTATCATTATGTCAAAAGTTATAACGGATAGTCAGAGTGCAATTATATCAACTTAAGAGTATAGTAGTCCAAGTGTCATAAATTATAACTTAACCTACCTACAAGACAATTGATATCACTTATATAATAAAAAAATTACAAAAAATTTGAAAATATTGTGTGAGACTTATAATTAATTTTATTTGACTAATTGTGTACGTCAATATAAGATAATCATATCACCTCCACTAAGTCTACCTGAACTTCCTTTGAACTTTATACTTAATTAACTATCGATATAGTTCTTAAATTCACAAAATATTATTTTCTTATTCTTGTATAATAATTACTTTCACTGTAATTTAAAGTAAATTTCAATATCATATTTCATATTTCAATAATCCTAATACATTTATTTTCCATACTTGAAATTTAAATTTATTCATAAAAAAGTTAAAATTGACAAAAAAATTCAACAATATAATGATCAGACATCCCAATATTTTAAAAATAGTAAGGTTAGTCACAAGACAACAAATACAACTCATGCAAATAGATATATAATATCAAATTATTAATTTACTGGAAATTGGAGATCTCTAAACTTAATCCAATCTGCAACATTTTTTTTTCAAATTACACTAATCTTTAAAATTCAAAACACATATTGTAGTGTTTTGCCTTCACACACACATATATA
>Ga0209489_102753_pt1 | contig 35215 bp, 18 predicted proteins | sample SiratrowhiteBW_FD_187527 | JGI IMG/M metagenome (GOLD analysis project Ga0209489, IMG submission 187527) | Root nodule microbial communities of legume samples collected from California, USA - Siratro white BW (SPAdes) (version 2) | ecosystem: Host-associated > Plants > Roots > Nodule | place... | reverse complement strand
TATATATATATCATTCAATGAAACATGTGACATGCTATATGATACGCATATTGAGGATGGGTAGGTACAAGAAAAACACATAATCTTGGTGGGATGCCGAGGTAGGAGGAGTAATAGTATATACCTAGGATACCATAAAACATGAATACAAAAGGAACATACAATTAGGAAGAGGTGGCGGTTCCAGCTATGATACTTCTAAATTATAGAATTGTGATCCCTCTATCTCCTGCATGAGTAACAGTGTAAGCCTTGATGTTTCTTTTGAAAGTTAGCATATAGGCTCATGTGAATGAAATGAATGTAATTAACTAAAATGTTACCCTTTCTAACAAAAAGCCTTTATATCCACCTCAAAATTAATTAAGAGGTAAGTGAACTATTGACACCTGTTAATACAATTTTATTATTAATTTTTATTATATTATTGGAGTAAAAAAATATTTTGTAAGTATAATACTGATTAAAAGTTTTTTAAGTTTATGTATTAAAATTAATATCACCATTCTTCAGACATTTTACTTTTTTATTCAATACAGATAATTGAATATTTTGAGAAGAAAAAGAATAATTAAATATAAAATGAATACATCTTATATAATTAGGAAATATTCTATAAGAAAATTAATTAATCTAGCAAAATTAAATTTGTTATAAACTTACATGCTTTTTAAAAATTATTCCTAATATATATGAGACAAAATATTCTTTTCAAATAATTTTATTAATCTTATTTATTTAAGACTTAAATACTTAAATATTATTTAAGTTTCTATGTCTTGTTTTAGTACTTACTGAATAAATAAGATAACAAATAAGTTTAGAATTATGATAAATTAACTATTTTTAAATGTTTCATTCAACAAAAATATGTATTTATTATTTTATTCAATGTAATTACTTTTACATTACTTTTATAATTTATAAATATTTTTTTTGTTTATAAATTTACCAATATGCTTTTGCATTCTATTTATAAGATTCCAAACTTTTATTTTAGAGTAGTAGTATGTAATTAGAAATGGTATTAATAAATGATCGTTAAAATTAAAAATTTATATAAATAGAAAAATAAATTATTTATATTATATTTTTATAAAATCACCGTATCTTTATAATTGAATTTTTTTCTCCTTTACCTTTATTCTAAAACTCTTACTTTACTTTTTTTTGTTAGAACTCTGACTTTACCTGTATATCAAAGTGATAATCGAAACCCGTAACCCGTAAACATAGAATAGAATAAGAGTATCCATATATATATATATATATATATATATATATATATATATATATATATATATATATATATATATATATATATATATATATAATAATAAACTTAAAAGCGTTTAACTCAAAAAATACCATAATTTATTATTCTTTTTATTCTCTAGGGTGTATTCTAAGGGTTTTTCATTAATTAAAAATAATATATATATATATTTTATTTTAATAAAATATGTACTATAGGGCCGATTTAGGTTCATATATCCAAACTACATTTGCACAAACAATCTAGGCCACTTGTATATGAATACATAAGTCGATAGAGATGTAAGAATGTCTGGTTGGTCCTAAAAGATCTTTCTTATTAAAGTGATCTTTTTCATTGAGGTGTAACTGACAGAAGATACATGATAGCTCATCATTCAGAACATGTAAAGAAACACAAAGGGAGGCTCTTAATGAATTGGGCTTATGGCCTAGACAATCAAGGCCTACAAGAAAGCCTATAAATAAGAAGATCATCTTTATACATAAAATACTTTTTATTTTAATCCTATTCACCTTGCATTACTCAAACATTTACTAATTTAAGCGTCAGAGTGCCAGTAAGACTCCCTTTCAAGACCGTGAACACTTGAAGGAGCAATAGATGCGTGTGACTGGAGCTCAAGAGCTGTCAAGGATGACCGAAGACTTTGTGATTGCAAGGACTAATCGGTCTTGCATGAACATATTGGAGCCCACCTAGGATCGAGATTAGCCTAACGATCCAATAGTGATCACGAGGAATGTGGAGAATCATGGAAGTTATCAAAACCACCATAACGACCAAATGGCCTTGTTAGCCAAGATGAGGAGGGAGATGGAAGCAATGAAAAGGAAGAGTGAGGAAGGTTTAAATATGCTTTGAGTTGAGAATGAGAGAGTGAGACAAAAGGTTAAAGGGGCCAAACACGAACACAACCATCGAGTTAGGTCAACTGAGCACCAGGGCTCACATAGAGAAGGCGAAGGCAAGGAGTCGAGAGGTATCACTTTTGACAATACCTCTAGGCGGCACCCCTTCACCGAGAACATCATTGGGGCCAACCTCCCTCCCAACTGGAAAGGTCCTATGATGGATAGATATGACAGATTGATTGATTCTGGATGGACATATTGATATTTACATTACTCAGATTGGGCTCTACACGTCAGATGATAACATCTTCTGTAAGGTCTTTCCTTTAGCTGGTTCACCTGCTTACCTCCCATGTTAATATACTGCTTCGAGATCCGGTCATTCAATTTGGGACGCAGTTTGTAACGAGCAGACTCCATCATCTGACATCCATAGCCCTGATCAATATTCGGTAAGAGGAATCTTTGAGGACATTTATGTCAGGCTTGGTAAAGTTATCCTCAACATCAAAGGACTTAACCCAGAAGTATGGTCACTACTCTCCGATCGGGACCATTCTCAAACAACCTATGCACAAAGCCAGGGATGAACTGCAACAAAGGACTGCCAAGTTTAAGCAGTTGGATGAGCTTAAAGAATTTAAGAATAAGGTGAGAGCCGAGGAGAACCCAACCAAGAAAAATGATAGGGACCGTGGGGTACAACGGTAGAGAGAAGGACCCAGAAACCCCAAGTTCAAGAAATACACCCTCTCAGCACTGGTCGAGCTCGTATCTTGGAAGAAGCCCTTAACGCTGAACTGATCCCAACACTGCATAAGTTCCCTTCACTCCAATGTCGACCAGAGCATTGTTGGTACCATAGTAACTTACAACCATAATACCCAAGAATGCATCACTTTGAAGGATAAAATCGAAGACCTTATCCAAACAGGAAAATTTTATAGAAGGGGAAATAATAAGAGGAAACAACTTCTACATCCTATATAGATCATTGAATGTCATCATATATAGATCATTGAATGAAACATGAACATGTGACATACTACTCGAATATCGAATAGGATTTTGTCGAGGTAGAAACGGATAAAAGGAGTAATGGGGTATGCTTAGGATATCATATTAAACCATGACTGCGAAAACTAATACAAAAGGAACATACAATTATGAATCTGTGATTCCTCTAGTGCATGTGGTTATGGGAAATTATTGCTGGCTGCATGTAACCCTTTTGGAAATTAGTATATAAGCTCATGTGAATGAATAAATGCAATTAACTAAAATGTTCTCATTTGAATCCAAAGAAGCTTTACGCCACTGGCGTTTGTTTCTTTTCTTTGCTAAATTCAATCTTCGCATTTTTTGTTTTGTTTTTAATTCTTTTCAATAGTTAAAAGGGTTACTTAAAATGGATATATAAGGTGGTGATAAACATATTTATGTTTTTTTAGTGTCTTGATCAAAACTGTTATGTGTGAGTCACATTAGGTCAAATTGTTTGTTATAAAAAAAAAATATTTTATCAACAATGAATTAGTCAAATACTTACCAAATATTAAAGTGTTTATAATTGCATGAAGCTCGTCAAATTGGTAAGAAACAGAAGGACTACATTTCTACTAAATTTAATTCTGCATGAACACCAATATAAGTTATTCACTTTAACAAAATGAAGTTACACAGAGAAAAAGTAGATATGTATTTGCATTCTTATTAGTAATAATTAGTTACATGTAGTTATGTCTTGTATTCTTATTATACCTATTTTACTATATTTAATCTTTTTACTGTAAAAAATAAATAAAAAGCTTCACAACTGCGTGATAGATTGTGAAGCTTATTTTTTTTCATATACTATAATTCCGTTGTAATTACTTACCATCTTAATATTTTTAAATGAGTAAATACATGCTTACGTCTTATAATTAAAATGAGTAAGTTTTAGTTACAATACTTTAATTAAAAAAAAAAAAAACTCTATTTTCCCACATTTTCAAATTTGATATAGTTGTATTTGAAAACACTGTTATATGTATTTATTACCTGCAACAAGCTTAACACTTTTAACAAATAATATGTTAACACAGTTACATTATATCATTTTAAACCATTATTTAATTTTTCCTTTTAGTGTCTAAACAATTAACTAATATGATATAATATTAAAACAAAAACATATTTTTTCTTACTTTTAAAAAATGAAGAGAAAAAAACGAATTACAAAATATAGACTGAAAATAAGATGATAAAACAAGTTCTGATTTAACAGTAATAGTTGAGATAAGCCTATAGAGAAAAGAGAAAATTGAAAGAACACTAATAAGTCTATAGAGAACACTTACAATCACTAACTGCATCCACAAACAACCACACAAAATCTATTGCATATATTTTTCATTCATGGATCAGTGTGCATGCATTACTCTATAGTGGATAAGTTCTAAAACAAGTGCATGCAATGATTCTAAAACAAGTGCATTTTCGGAAACAACAACACGGAAAAAAATGAAAGAACAACTGAAAATGAAACAGTAGAATGGATAAGTTGGGAAACAACAACTGAAAATTTAACAGTACAATGAGATCAGATTCGGAAATAACAACACTTGAAAATTGAACCGATTGTGACAGTTAAACTTGCAATTCTTTTGAGATATGCACGGTCCAGCACAATTAATCCATGGACTAAGGGTCACACAGGTTGTCCCGTCACGAAAACAAAGTTAAGAATATTTATTAGATAAATCTAAATTTTTCTTTCAATAAATCATTCAAATGGAATTCCACATTCACAACCCTGCACAATCTGTGATGGTAAAAAATACTTCACAATTTGTGACTATAAAAAACCAGTAGAGAATCACTCATTCTACAATTAAAGTTGAAGCATACACACATCTAAATTTAAAAGATCTATTGAGTTGTTAGTTGTTATCTAATATTGTTATCTAATGTAAGGACTAAAGTAGAACATAAGATTCCCAAAATAATAACAATTTGAAACACAAAGGAGGTCATTTTGTGAAGATTTCTAGTATCAGTTTCTTCTTTGCGTTGGGTTCCCTTTTATTACATAACAGAAATTATTACTCTCTCTTCCCACCTACTATAAAAATAATTATTCAAAAAATAATTAAGGTGTAAGTAAACTATCGACACGTGTTAATACAATTTATGATTTTTATTATTATGCTATTATTTGAAATATTATTTTATAAAAAATTTGGAGTAAAAGAATATCCAATACATGTACTACATGGCCTAGGAGGATATCTTGTCGTCCTAAACCAATAAAATTTTGGACCAAGGCAACTCTAGGCATGCCAGCTCACGAACAATTTCTGACAGTCGCAGTGTGCAAAAGTTACAACATGACAACACCTAGATCAATGACGAGAATCTTGTCTCAGTCCTGAGTATTATAAATAAGTGAATAGAGCAAGTCAAAGGTACGCATTATATTCCCAATTGCCTTTTGCTCCCATAACTCAAGAAGTTATTACACACAGATTCATCCTAGAAACACACTACACGACGTGACTGGCCAAGGTCGTTATGGTGAAGAAGCCGAGTGGGAAGTGGAGGATGTGCACAAACTACGCTGATCTCAACAAGGCGTGCCCAAGGACGCCTACCTGCTTCCCAGCATAGACCGTCTAGTAGACGAGACATCCAGGCACATGTTTATGAGTTTCCTCGATGCATACTTAGGCTATAACCAGATAAGCATGCACCTATAGGACAAGAGTAAGACCGTGTTCATGACTGATGAGGCCAATTACTTTTACGAAGTCATGCCATTCAGCCTAAAGATCATTGAAGTGACCTACCAACGCTATATAGACAAGGTGTTAAGAGACTTGACTAGGAGGAACATAGAGGTGTATTTCAATGATATGGTGGTAAAATCTGAGTCTTACCAGTAACACGTCCAAGACTTACAAGAAGTATTCACCGTGTTAAGAGTGGTAGGAATGCAGTTGAATCCAAAGAAGTGTGTCTTTAGAGTGGAAGGAGGAAAGTTTTTGGGATTTATATTGACACACTGGGAAATTGAGGCCAACCCCAACACATGTCAAGCTATAATCGACATGCAAAGCCTCAAAAACATCAAGGAGGTCCAAAGACTGATTGAAAGGTTGACGTCCTATCACGATTCATGCCAAAAATGACTGAAGAAATTAAAGCAATCATTAATTGACCTATCATTGGCAGGTACTCCCATTCGGTCTTGGACTATCCAAACAACGTGATCGAGAACTCTTTGGGTTCCAAAATTTGTGTAAGAACATATATATAGTATCTATTAAAATTAATATAACTAGAATGGTGATATTAATTTTAATACATAGTCTTAAGAAACTTTTAATCAGTATTATACGTACTGAATATTTATTTACTCCAAATTTTTTATAAAATAATATTTCAAACTAAATAATAGTATGATAATAAACATCAGTAATAAAACTATATTATTAAACACCTTAATTAATTTTTGAATAATTATTTGTGTAGTAGGTGGGAAGAGAAAGTAATAATTTCTGTTATGTAATAGAAGGGAACCCAAGGCAAAGAATTTTAAATTGTTGTTTAGGGAATATTGTTTTGTTATGCTTTGGTCCTCATATCAGGTAACAATTCAATCGATCTTTTAAAGTTAGATGTGTGTATGCTGAACTTTGATTGTAGAATGAATGATTTTGAACTATGTTTTATACTGTCGTGAACTGTCTCTTACGGTCACAAATTGCGCATGATAGTGAATCTGAAATTCCATTTGAATGATTTATTGAAAGAAAAAATAGATTTATAATAAATATTTTTAACTTTGTTTTTTGACAGGACAATCTGTGACGCTAAGTCCATGGATTGATTGTGCAGGACCGTAAGTATCTCCAAAGAATTGTCACTTTAACTGTTATAACCTGGAAATAAAAACGGGAGGTTCTGTTTAATTTTTAAATGTTAGTTGTTTTCGAACTTGATCTTCAGTGTACTGTTTAATTTTTAGATATTGTTTCCAAACTTATCGACATTGTATGTTTAATTTTCAGTTGTTTTTGAATGTTGTTGTTTTCAAACTTGATCCATTGTACTGGAGAATGGATCATTCCATACACTTGTTTTAGAACTTATCCACATTGTAATCATCAATGCATGAATAAAACGGATCGATGAATGAATAATATTTGCAATAGATTTGGTTTGGTTGTTTATGGATGCAGTTAGTAATTCTAAGAGTTCTTCATTTTCTCTTTTCTATATAGACTTATCTCAATAATTAATGTTAGATCAGAACTTATCTCAAAAAGTCGTTTTTGGATGATGATACTGAGTTTCCGCACTTATTTTCATCTTGTATAAAAATGGAAAAATGTCATTTCTACCATGGGCATTTCCATTAAAAAAAATTCAATAACTTGTAACTGGTATTACAGGTTTTATGGTGGTCCCTATAAAAGGAAAACTATTTTAAATAAATAAAATACTTTAAAAAATATATATAAAGGCATACACTGTTATCCATGCAGGAGACAGAGGGATCACAGTTTCATAATTGTATTAGTTTTGGTAGTGATAGTTTTAATATAGTATGATATCCTAGGCATATAACATAGTATGATAACAAAGTATATATGCGTATCATATACTTTCAGATGTACTTTAAGACATACTTTACGTACTATACTTTATTAAAGTACCAAGTGAAATTAGCCATCCAAACACTCTTTCAAACTATTTTCCTCTTATTGACTTGCTACAGACAAAAACTCTCAAAATGCTTTTATGGTTGGTAATGGAAACAGTTGTAATATCTATCCTGATATAAGACATACTTTACGTATAGGTGCTTAGACATACTTTACGAAGTATACTGGATTAAAGTAGCAAGTGAAATTAGCCATCCACACTTTTGGAGACTATTTTCCTTCTTATTGAATTGCATAAAAACTCTGAAAATGCAATTATGATTGGTAATGGAAACAACTATAGTAGCTGTTTCTCTTACTATTTCCCTTCTTATTAAATTTTCCAATCTATACATTACAAAAAACTTGCATTTACTTATACTCAAAATGTAATACATAATCCTTTCTAGTGAGTTGTTGCTTGATCTATTAATAATTATTCATACAACTTCTCTATCTTAGGTAGGAGTAACTTCTCTATCTTAATTAGGAGTAACTTCTCTATCTATAATTAGGAGCGATTATTTTAAGAGTGACTATTTGATAAAGAATATTCAATTATTAGTTAGGTGTAACTAATTATAATTTTAAACTAATAATCAACTAGTCCTCCATTCTTCATAAAAAATTAAATTTTTTCAAAACAAATATGATATTTGATATCTAAGTTGTTCACATGCTTTTTATATAATCTGTACATCAAATCAACTCAATATAGTAATTTTTAACATAATGAAACATGAAAATCCAATACTCTATTAAAGAGTCTCACAAAACTAATTATGGACAACACATACTAAAAGCATCTCACTTAGTTCTTATACTAATTTTCAACATGTTCATGCACATTATCATTCAAATTTGTTCAATATCCATTTCTAAACCAAATTCAGGGAAACATGTTCTTAAAAAAAATATCAATTAGCTCACAAAGTCAATAATGAAACATTTCTAGACAAGGTAAAACAATAACTATATAAAGTACTAAGACTCTGAAGACACATGCAACAACTATACAGACCTGTAAAATAGATTCAAAACTGACATAAAGAGAAAAATGACAAGATTAAAGTTACTCTTTTTTTGATCAGAGAGTGTTGTTCAGACTTCTGCCACGAGTTCAGTGATGAACTGAACTCAATCTGATAAAGGATGAACGCAGGAGTTCAAAGAAAAGACAATGAGAAAAGGATAGTATTTTTAAATGAGTAATAGATGCTTACGTCTCATAAAATAATGAGTAAGTTTTAGTTACACTACTTTAATAAAAAAAAAATCTCTATTTTCCCTCTTTTTCGAATTTGATATAGTTGTATTTGGAAACAAAAAAGTTAAAAACATTAACTTCAGCTATGTGAACACTGTTATATGTATTTATTAGCTGCAACACTTAAATATATTGAAAGAAGAGAATATATTGAATGCCACAATAAACTTTTATTTTAACATCTATATAACATTTACATTATATCATTTTAAATCATTGTTTTTCCTTTTAGTGTCTGAACAATTAACTAATATGATATAATATTAAAAGAAAAACATAATTTTTCTTATTTTTAGAAAATGAAGAAAAAAAAGAATTACAAAATAAAAACTGAGAATAAGACAATAAAACAATTTTTGATTTAACAGTAATAGTTGAGATAAGCCTCTAGAGAAAATAGAAATTTGGAAGAACACTTATAAGCCTCTAGAGAACACTTAGAATCACTAAGTGCATCGATAAACAACCACACCAAGTCTATTGCAAATACTTTTCATTCATGGATCAGTTTTATTTTGTGGATGCATTACTCTATAGTGGATAACTTCTAAAACAAGTGCATGCAATGATTCTAAAACAAGTACATTTTCGGAAACAACAATACTGATAGGTTGTATATAGGCTTGTTTGCTCCTTTGTGTAGGATAATTGGTTTCAAGCATAAAATTTATCTACGGATGTAGAATTGTTTGGTTCAGATTCATTTGGACTGAATGATCCTTTGGAAAGAAAAAAAAAATCTAAATGTTCTAGGAGAAGCATTAAGATTTACATATACAAAATGTTTATTATTATATATTTTGTTTGTGTTTGAATGGATATTAGTCCTATAACATAGTATTAGACTTGATGAATTTTGTTTTTATATGATGTATATGTAATTGAGGGAACTATATGTAATTGGTTGTGATTTATTTGTTTTAGTCTTTCAAAGATATTTGTCTAATAAGATTGGATCACTCCTTAAATATTTCTATTAATTTTAATTTTTCTCTATTAAAAAAATAATATTAAAAACAATTAAAAATGAAAGAACAACTTAGAATGGAACATTACTGATAGTGGAATAGTAAAATGTGGTTCAAATTCGGAAATAGCAACAACTGAAAATTGAACAGTATAATGGATCAGGTTCCGAAACAACAACACTAAAAAATTGAACAGAACCGCATTTTTATATCTCAAATTGTGAAAGTTAAAGTTGCAACTCTTATGAAATACGCACGCTCCAGCACAACCTATCCGTAGGAGCACAACCTATCCGTAGGTCAGAGGTTGTCCTGTAACAAAAGCAAAGTTAAAAATATTTATTAAATAAATCTAGATTTTTCTTTAATAAATCATTCAAATGGAATTCCAGACTCACAACCATCATGCACAATATGTGGTTGTAAGAAATAGTCCACAATTTGTGACTATAAAAAATCACATGAGAATCACTCATTTTACCATTAAAGTTGAAGCATACATATACACATCCATGTATCGAGTTGTTACAGTCATTCTACCATTAAAGTTGAAGCATACACATACACATCTATGTATCGAGTTGTTACCTGATGTAAGACTAAAGCAGAACATAAGATTTTCGAAAGAACAATTTGAAACACAAAAGGAGATCATTCCATAAAGATTTCTCGTATGAGTTTTGCGTTGGGTTCCCTTTTATTACATAACATAAATTTTTACTCTCTCTTCCCACCTACTAAAAAAATAAAAAATAATTATTCAAAAATTAATTAAAATGTAAGTAAACTAATGACACCTGATAATACAGTTTTATTACTATTTTTATCACCATATTATTATTTCAAATATTATTTTATAAGAGAATTGGAGTAAAAAAATTACATATGTAGTATGTATTAAAATTAATATCACTATTCTTCACCTCATATTATCTAAATAATATAATATGAAACTACAATTTATATATATATATATATAATATATGAAAGTACAATGTTGAAAGAATGATGATATTAATTTTAATACATAAACTTAAAAAACTTTAATCAGTTTTATACATACCGAATATTTTTTTACTCCAATTTTTTTATAAAATAATATAATACTTTAATATGATAATCAATAATAAAACTGTATTAACACGTGTCAATAGTTTACTTAAGCCTTAATAATTTTTGAATAATTATTTTTGTAATTATAATATAATACTTTAATATGATAATCAATAATAAAACTGTATTAACACGTGTCAATAGTTTACTTAAGTCTTAATAATTTTTGAATAATTATTTTTGTAATAATTACAAGAGAGTAATAAAAAGGAACCAAGGTAAAGAAGAAATTCATACTACAAATTTTCACACATGGCCTCCTCTTTCATGTTTCAAATTGTTCATTTGGGAATCCTCTGTTCTGCTTTGGTCCTCATATCAGGTAACAATTCAACAGATCTTTTTTAAAAATGTTTATATGTTTCAACTTTGATGATAAATTGAGTGATTCTCAAATAGTTTTTTTTACATAGTCACATACTGTGAACTGATCACAGATTGTGCATGGTTCTGAATTGTAATTCCATTTGAATGATTTATTGAAAGAAAAATCTAAATTTAATTAATAAATATTTTTAACTTTGTTTTTGGGACAGGAAAATCTGTGAAGCTGAGTCCATGGATGGATTGTGCCGGATCCTGCGTATCTCATAAGAATAGCAACTTTAACTGTCACAGTCTGGGATAAAAAAAGGATTCTATTCCATTTTCAAGTGTTGTTGTTTCGGAACATACACACTGTACTGTTCAATTTTCAGTTGTTGTTTCCAAACATTATCCACATTGTACTGATTCATTTTCATTCACTTCGGCTCGTACAAATCACAAATAAGTTTGTTAAGTTTGTTTTGAAGGCTGTGTATGGAATAGAATATAAAAAACAGAAAACGTGAAGATTGAATTTAGCAAAGAGAAGAAACAAATAACAGTGGTGTATATCAACTTTCAAGGGATGTTAAGAATGAATAAATTTGACATTTAACCATAGAAAGAACGTAAAGGTTTGTCTGGTTGCAAATAGGAACATTTGAGTTAATTGCATTTATTCATTAACTTTGGCTTATATGCTAACTTCCAAAAGAAGAACATAAAGACTTACACTATTACTCATGCAGGAGACACAGGGATCACAGTTTCATAATTGGCAATGATGTTTTAACATAGTATGGTATCCTAGGCATATAACATAGTATGATAACATAGTATATATGCGTATCATATAGTTTCAGTGTTTTATATGTACTTACATACTTTACGTACTATACTTTATTAAAGTACCAAGTGAAATTAGCCATCCAAACACTCTTGCAGACTATTTTCCTCTTATTAAATTGCTACGGACAAAAATTCTGAAAATGCTTTTATGGTTGGTAATGGAAACAGTTGTATCTATCTTATTATAAAACCTAGTTGATACTTGAGCAGCATGTCACATGTTTCAATGATCCATATACAATGTTTCCTATATAATAAAGGTGGTCCAATTCCCTGGCCTTTCCGCGTCTATTTGTGGTTCATGTATTTTGTATTTCACGATTATTCTTTATCAACCATACACAGTTCTGAATCCGGGGTCCCCTTCCCAAGTCTCACACCTTCCTAGGTAAGACCTTTTCTACTTAATTACTCCCCTAAAAACCAAATGTACACAAAGATACTAAAGAAACAAAACTTCTTTAGAAAAAAGAATTTAAGCCCTCTTAGATATTATCCTAGGCACATACCATTACTCCTCTTATGTTTTCTTATAGCCACCCTAAGTCTGCGTATCATATAACTGTCTTGGTTTAGTATTGTACAGAAGAATAAAGTACCAACAAAGTGAAATTAACCATGAATATTTGTTTATAAGGAAGGCTCCACCTTCGGCTGTGAATTCCTATGTTTCCACATTGCTCAAATGATTGTGATCCAAACACTCTTGTAGACTATTTTTTTTCTTATTGAATTGCTATAGACAAAAACTCTGAAAATGCTTTTATGGTTGGTAATGGAAACAGCTGTAGTAGCTGTTTTCTCTTGCTATTTCCCTTCTTAAATTTTCCAATTTATACATTATAAAAACCTCGCATCTACTTGTACTGGAAATGTAATAGATATTGTAGATAATTTGTACACTTTGTCTTTCATGAACACGTGTGGTTTAGCTTCTTGACTTTTGTGTGGCGTCTTCGTAGTATTGTAGAGGCGGTGTTCTAGAAGAACAAATTAGCATCACAAATTTTTTAAGTTGTTATCAACTATTCTATGGAGTGTGTGTGGTTTTTATATTAGGCTTATTATTAACGTTAAGTATTTTCTTTTTATTATTATACAAAAACTAAGAAGATATGAATTAATCTGACAAAGCAAAAGACAACGTCGTACTCTACGGAAACTTTGTTAAAATTTTTTCACTTATCAAACATTTTGTAGAAGAATATTTTTGTTCTATTAGCTAACTAGAAGAGGGAGTATAAATATCATATATGTCGATAGACGATAATCTTCTCTAATGAATTATTACGTGATGTGTTAATAATCATTCATATAACTTTTCTATTTTAGTTAAGAGTGACTATTTGGTAAAGAAGTGAGGAGTGACTAATTACGGTTCTAAACTTATCAGTTATATCAATTAGTCTTGCATTCTTAATCAAGAATTAAATTTTCTCCAAAATAAACCTTTGACATCCTAACTTGTTCACATGTTTTTTAAATCAGCTGTATAACAAAACAACTCAATATGGTAACTCTTAGCACAATGGAACATGAAAATCCAAGACTCTACCAGAGAGTCTCAAGAGAACCAATCTGGACAACACTTACTAAAAACATTTCAGTTCTCATGCTGATTTTCAACATGTTCATGCATTTAAAGCTACATTATTCAATACCCATTTGTAAACCAAATTCAGAGAAACAAGTTTATATTCTTAAAAAAATCAATCAACTCACAAAGTCCTATAATAAAGCATTCTTACTAGAGGCAAAACAAAACTATACTGCACTTATAAGTTCATCTTATACAAAAAAAAAATCATCACACAAGCAAATCCTATCAATGTTCACACAAGCAAATTATATCAATATTTTGATGAAAATTAAATATGCAACACCAGGAACTTTACTCTTATAACTTCGAATTCTAAAAGAAAAAAATCTAATTCAACTTCCCTTACCTGATTTGAGCAGATACTTTTTCAAAAGAGCTTCGACAATCTAAAATAGGAGCAATCTAACCTATAACACAGAGTATCTAATCAATGATCGGACTACATTACAAGGATGTGGAACTAAGAGAGACTCTTCTTGAAGTCTCTAAAAGCACATGCAACAACTATACATAGACCTATAGAACAGATTTAAAACTAATTCAGATGAGAAAAATGGTAGGATTGAACTTATTATAACAAAATTTCTGATCGGACAGTGTTGCTCAGATTTCTACCACGAGTTTAGTGATGGATTCCAAACCTTGATCTGATAAAGGATGGAGCTTCGAAAACCTAAAATTGGAGCAATCTAACCTACAACAAAGAGTTCTAATCAATGATCAGACTCCATTACAAGGATGTGGAACTAAGAAAGACTCTTCTTGAAGTCTCTGAAAACACATGCAACAACTATATAGAGATCTATATAATAGGTTTAAAACTGATTCAGACGAGAAAAATGGTAGGACTGAACTTACTGTAACAAAATTTTTGATCAGACAGTGTTGCTCAGATTTCTACCATGAGTTCAGTGATGGACTCCAAACCTTGATCTGATCAAGGATGGAGCTTCGAAAACCTAAAATAGGAGCAATCTAACTAGCAACAAAGAGTATCTAATCAATGATTAGACTACATTATAAGGATGTGGAACTAAAAGCGACTCTTCTTGAAGTCTCTGAAAACAAATACAACAACTATACAAAGACCTATAGAATAGATTTAAAACTGATTCAGACAAGAAAAATAGTAGGATTGAACTTATTATAACAAAATATATGATCGGACAGTATTGAAGCAATTTCTTCCACGAGTTCAGTGATAGACTCCAAACCTTGATCTGATAAAGGATGGAAGTAGGGGTTCAGAAGACAAAAAGGAGAAACAGAGGTTGGGTGGTGGTTTTGTGAGAGTGTATTATCTTTTTTTTATAAATAAGTATTTTGAAACTAGAGAGAAATGAAAAAGAAAAGATTTTAATTGAAAAGGAATATAAAAATGTAAAATAAGATGTACTTTAATGAGTAAGCAACTCAATTGGTTTAATATTATTATATTATTCTTTTGAACGGTCCCTAAAAGAATCAGTTCCCCTTAAAATATCAACCTATTCCTATAACAATTTATGAAAGGATGAACATGATTAATTCGACAATCAAATCTGTATAAAAACAAACATGGCACCTCCATATAATAAATACGAGGACAGGTAAGCATTTTGATGAACAAATTTAGTAATATAATCCACATATTACTTTCCCACAATTTAATTAATAATTTCACTTTCATTAAATATTAAAATGTACTACATATATGGGGACAAATATTGAAAAATAGAATAAAAAATAATTGTACATAATATAAATATTCAAATCTCAAAATTCATTTCCTCCTTCTCTTTCCTTTACACCTTAAAAAAAAAATCTTTTTACCAGCAACTAAAAAATTTGCATAATTACTTAGACTTTAAAAAATACTTTGGTTTTTTTTTTCTTATTTATCTAAGATGGGTAGTAATTAATGATAAAATCGACAACGAAACAATAGCCTAAACCCTATTGATGATTGTAAATAATTTTTTTTTAATTTCATTTTACAATAATAAATAAATAAATATAGAAAATATTTATAGTGTTACAATCCTTTTACATGTTTAGATATTTACCAATAAATTGAATATGACCCAGACAATCCACTATCATACACATAATTTATATATCTAAATTTATTATACAGATAGTATTGACATTAAACTTGTGTAACTAAATTTCCGATTATGTTATACAGTTGGCACACAAATTATGAGATATTTCTTTAAGATATTATATTATTTCAAAATGAAAAACTTTCGAAAAAACAATATGCAAACCCTTCTCTATTATCCGTGGTCCCCTCATGCCCATAACTCAATATGTCTGTAACAATTAAATGATATAACTTGCAATACACAATGCACCATTTCCAAAAAAATTGGATACAGTGGGCGTGTAGCCCCCGGTAAACAAAATGAAAACAAACTGCACCCACCCCTCTCTCCATAACTTTCTTTTTTCATCTTCTCTCTCCAACTTTCAAGCTCTCTTTTCTTTTTTAATTTTTTTTTTCTATATGTCATCTATTTCAGATTATAGTAAAATTTAATTTTGTTTGGATAAATTATTCTAAATTCCTAAAGATTGGATTAATATTCGGTGTGGATTGAAGAAATTATTTTGAAAATCATTATTTCAGATAAGAAAAGCTAGTAACTTGTGTTTTATACTAGTTAGTTACTTTTAAATAGAACTTTAAGATAGAAGACTTGAATATGTGATTATTAGTGCTTAAGTCTTTCTTACAGATCTAAATGGTCCTTGAATACTGAATGAGTATGACTGTTTATGTTCATTTGATATGATTAATTGACCTAATTTGAGTAATGATGTTAAAAAATATCATGCATTTGGAATAAAGTATGAGTTGTGCTTGTTTGTATACATTAAGTATAACACGCCTATGTTTTAAGAGAGATCCTCTAGTTTCACTGAAAATCTAAGTCATGCAAACCAAGATATCAGGTGGTGAGAAGCTGACGGGGAGTTCACACACACCGGGACCATTGGTAGAATCTCGGTTTTGTATGAGGCCTTTATGTATGATGTTCAATATGAATACTTGAAATGAAAATGTATTTGGTATTGAAACTTTTTATGTCAATTTTTAAATGAATTCTTATGAATGACTAATATGATTGTTCTTTTTGCATGTATGAAATATGTTATAAAATTTTATTTTTATTAGGTTACCCATTTTTTTCATGTTGTTTTATGAACTGCGATGCTATTGAAAGGTCTCATCTCTAGTCGATGTGGGATCTCCAACACACCCCTCACACCGAGACTGCTCAACTCGTGTGTGGGACTATATTGTTTAAGGATGGTTCGATAGCGGCCCGGTAGCGGGTGACCCAACAACCGTGCTTGTAAAGTGAGGTTTGCACCCATTTATAAACTATTGAAATGTCTCATCTCTTGTCGATGTGGGATCTCCAACACTTGGTATAAATCCTTTCGTGGGTTTACTGCGTAATAGTCTATATATTTATATTTTGGTGCTTTACGTTTTATGGTATCATAGTAGTTTGTCCTTAAGAGGACCCGAGGGTAGTGGGTTTGTTAGGTTTCCTCTGTTTGCAAATATTTGTTTAAGCCTGGTTCCAAGGCATAGTTAAAATTTTTGGTTGGATAATTGATAAATGATCTTTGCAATTTTGGTTGCATTTGAGTTGAAGTGATTGTTATGAATGAAGATTAAAATATTAAGAAAGAAAATAATCTTGATAAGTGGTGAGGGTGCACACTCATGACTAAATCAAGATGAATTTCTATCTTAATTATAAATGTTTAAAGTACATTTGAAAGATATGTTTTAGATGATTGATTATATTTTGTGTGTAACTTGATGTTGACATATATTGAATTTTAGCATAAAATGTTCTCTTATTTTAAATGTTGTTTGTAAACTTTAACATTATCTTCTATGTTGAAAGTTTTACACCAACATTTTTTATTTGTATAGCATTTTAATATTACAGTAGGTGTTGTGATGTTGTGGATAGGCATAAATTCTAAGTAAAATTGAGACGTCTAAATTTGAAAGATCTAAATATAATTTTTTTAGATGAATCGACTCTAATAATTTCGTTCTTTTAGTTTGGGATGAATAAAAATTGGTATCATCAAATTAGAAGAATAGGGAATGAATAATCACGTAAAGGATGTGGAGTGAGTTACAAGTTAATTATTTCATGATATATTTTAAGATAGAAGTTGATTGTGAGAGCTAGATAAGAAGTGCGTCAACAATCTAGAGATTTACATATACTTTTGCAGAGGAAATTTTAGGGTTACCTTTCATGATAGAAGTATAATTTCTATTTAAAGGGGTACGACGGCGGTTGGAGCCCAACAACCGCCGATGTAGCCCCTATTTTTAGGTCCCCTTCACTCACTTTTCCCTGTACGCTTTGGTCTCCTCTCCCGTGTGCGTCGTCGCCCTTGGTATCTTTTTGCCATCGTCCACCATAGCCCCTCTCTCGCATGCCTCATCCTCCTCCATAGCCCTCTCGCAAGCCCCTCCTCCTCTCTCGCACGCCTCATCCTCCTCCATAGCCCTCTCGCAAGCCCCATCTCCTTTCTCACACGCCCTTCCTCCTCCATAGCCCCCACTCTTGCACGCCCCCTCCTCCTCCATAGCACCCTCTCTCACCCACGCCCCTCTCTCACGCCCCTCTTCCTCCATAGCCCTCTGGCACGCATGCCCCTCCTCCTCCATAGCACCCTCTCTCGCACGCCTCTATAGCCCTCATGCACACCCCTGCTCCTCCGTCTTCTCCTTCTCCAAACCACGTAAACTTGGTGTTGCCGTCGGCCACAAGGGGCTTCGCAATCACCGAAAACTCGTGTCTAGCAGATTTGGTTATTCGCGTTTTGGTTCATTTGCACTTGTTCTCATCAGCCATAAAAGGTATGTTTTTATGTATTTTTGAAATGTTTGTATTGTTTAGATTTCTCGTTGTATGCTTTTAATGCTTTGTGTATTGAAATGATTGTTGTTGTATGCTTGGTTGTTGTGTATACTTTCATGAAAACGTGTTGGTATTGAGTCCGGGGATGTATAATCCCCGACAATTTTTATCTGATATTTTCTTACATGAAAACGTGTTGGTATTGAGTTTGGGGATGGTCAATCCCTGATATTCTTTCTTTATATTTTCATATTAAGTAATTTATAAAGCATGACTAATGGATTGACTGTTTTAGGACCTATTGTCAACTGATGCTTATTTATCCTGCGAATAACACTGTGGTTTAGTTATGTTCACTCCATAAGAAGCCAAGTTTAGATATGAAACCATAAAAATAAAGTTGTGTTTAGGAATGGGATCGTGGACAGTTGTGAATTTTTTTATACGGCACAATGGAAGAGTTGGTTATAAAAATCACAAAACCATTTTCCCATACCCTCAGTGTATGCACGATTGAATGTGTCAAAACTTTGGGCTAATTCCTAATAGTCATTGTGTTAGGCGGATACTTGACAGACTGTTTCCGAGTGGTTGAGATTGTTACAGGTCTCAAAGAGAAAGGTGTGTTAGGATTGTTTGACCTGTATTTTGGTGTTGGAAGGATGACTTCATATTTTGCAGGTACAAAAATTATGACAATAGATAAGGATCAGAAACAAGCAAGGGACAACGTAGAAGCAAAAACATGGGTCCAGGAAGCTAAAACAAAAAAGGATAGTAGGTGTGGACTATTATACTTGCTATCGACATGCTTTATATATTGTTAGTGTTTGGCAATCTGTACTTTTGTTATGTTTTTGTGAGTTACCTTAAATTCTTGCACAACCTGGGAAGGAAATTACATGTCTAGTGTAGTAGCTGCCTTATTTTTTCTGATTGGGTTGTGTTGTTGATGTAGCTTGATCTAAGGAGGTAGGAGAACTAATTAACAATATCTCTAACTATGATTCTTTTTGAAACTTTTGTATAAGGGTTAGAATATATCTCTAAAATGTTTTTATTATATTTACTTTTAACTGTTAAAAAAGATAAAAAAAAAATTGCAATAATCCTTTACTTACAATGTTGAATAATGATTTTTGTAACATGAGGAAATAATAATTTCTGTAATAAATAATTTGTGGAAGTGTCAAATATATAATAAATGTATATAATATTTAATAATAAGAAGAAATTATTAGTTTAGTTCGTCTTTTATTTAAGAATTTTAACCATAGGTTAGAATTTTTTTCTATTATACTTTTATATTTCTTTCAATTTTAAAATAATTTGCATATATATAGTCGATGGGGAGAAGAAAATTGCATAACCATTTTATTAAAACTAAAGAAAATTTATTATATTTTTTAATTTAATGGAAAAATCCTTAAAATATACCTAAGAGAATAAAAAAAATTGTATTTTCTGAGTTTATAGGTTTTTAAATTTATTATTATTATTATTATTATTATTATTATAATATTAATTAATAAACATTCTTATTCTACAATTTAGGAGTGATTTTCGATCATCAGTCTCAATAATTTATTTTCTTATTTATATAGACTTTTAATTTTAATAATAAAATATTTAGATATTATTTTATTAATATCACTTTTCCTTTAAGTCCTTACATACTATTACTTTAAAATAAAAATTTAAAATATAAATAGAATGCAAAAGTATATTGGTAGATTTAAAAATAATAATTGTTATAAAAAATAATTATTTATAAATTATAAAAGTAAGGTAAAAGTAATTAAATTGAATAAAATAATAAATACATATTTTTATTGAATGAAACATTTAAAAATAGTTAATTTATCATCATTCTGAAACTTATTTACTACATTATTTATTCACTGAGTACTAAAACAAGACATATTAGAAACTAAAATAATATTTAAATATTTAAGTATTAAATAAATAAGATTTTGAAAAGAAAATTTTATTTCACATATATTAGGAATAATTTTTAAAAGGCACGTAAGTTTATAACAAATTTAATTTTGCTTGATTAATTAATTTTCATATAAAAAATTTCTTAATTATATAAAATGTATTCATTTTATATTTAATTATTTGTTTTTTCTTCACCGTAAATTTAATTATTTGTATTGAATAAAAGTTATGATATTAATTTTAGTTCATAAACTTAAAAAAAACTTTTAATCAGTATTATACTGTGTAGACCATCCCATGGGTGAAGGGGCTCAATTGATAAAGAAAAACACGCAACTCCTTTGGGTTTTCCAGCACTTCTATTTTTTTACTCCAATTTTTTTATAAAATAATATTTTAAATAATAGTATGATAATACAATTCATACTATTTAACACATGTCAATAATTTCCTTACAGCTTAATTAATTTTTAAATAATTAATTTTGTAGTAGGTGGGAGAAAGAGTAAATAAAAGGGAACCAAAAGGTGAAGAAGAAACTCATACGAGAAATCTTCACCGATGGCCTTCTTCTTCATGTTTCGAATTGTTCTTTTGGGAATACTGTGTTATGCTTTGGTCCTCATATCAGGTAACAATTCACTAGATATTTGTAAGTTGGATGTATGTATGCTTTAACTTTGATCATGAGTGATTTTCATCTCCATCAGATCAGATGCTCCAAGACCTGAACTTTTTGCAAAGGAATCAACCATCTTTGGGAGAACTACTTTCTGTTCCTTGCTTATGGTGATGGTGGACTGAATGTATTCCTCTTTGGCACATGGTCAGTATGCCATCCACACCAAGAAGACAAAGAGTTACCATCTGGGTCTCTGTTAAACATTATTTGTTACTTGTTAATATATATATTCATGCATATGAACATGTATAACTAGAAATGTTTGTGCTGTTCCAAGTATATATAATTATATTAAACTCTAAAACTAAAATATACTCGAAACAGCATTTTGAAGTGAGCTGAAAAGCATTACGGTTCCAGGCCATAACCTAGCCCATAAGTAAGGATATCCATGAAAAGAAACGTCATGCCTTTTAAACAGCCATCAATATATAAGTGTTCTGCTACTAGCATCACATTCAATCTCCTTAACAACTTATATGTATAGACTTATATTGCTGGCCCCTCTTGGCTTGTGCTTCTTGAATCATTTGCTGGGATTGGAGTTTCAACACTATCTAGATCCTTTTCTAATATTAGAGATCTTGGTGCCTTAGCCTTGCTTGGTAAGCAACCACCTCCTTTCCCCATTGAAATTCAAGTCTGTTGTGAGAATACTGTCAAATATATTTGTCAATGAAGTTTCACAGTACAATATAAGGCTACTCTTGTTTTACTTGCCAAACAAGATACAAAGACAAATATTGGAAGAAGAATGAAACAGATCCAATGGAATAAAAAAAGAATGTGAAAAGAATTAGAAGTTTCTTGGGATATGTTGGATTTTACAGGAGATTCATTAAGGACTTTTTCAAAATTGCAAAGTCATTAAGCAACTTAGTGAATATGGATACTCTTTTTAATTTTGATGACCACTATTTATCTACTTTTAAAATTTTAAAAGAAAAATTAATATTTGCACCTCATTAGCACTATAACTTCGAATTAATGTGTGATACTAGTGATTATGTCACACGAGCAGTTTTAGGCAAAAGAAAAGATAAAAAAATTCAAGTAAAGTTCAAATGAAAATCAAGTTAATTATGCCACCAATATAAAAGAATTGCTTGTTATAGTGTATGCATCGGAGAAATTTAGATCATATCTGATAGGCTCTAAGATCATTACTTTTACAGATCATGCTGCAATTAAATATCTCTTGAATGAATTTGATTTCGAACCAAGATTGGTCATATGTAAAAAACCAGGAAGCTACGCGAGGAGGACTGGATGCATCACACCGATGCCCTCGACATCCACCACGAGGAAAATGAAAGACTTAGATAAAGAATTGACAGAGTGGAACGAGAGCGAGTCTACGTTGAAAACCGTACTGAAGAGGGCTCTCGGCATGAGATCCAAAAAGAATAAGGTATCGGCACGAGAGCCGAAGAGAGAGCTCCCGACACGAGACGCGAAGAGAAGAAGGCTCTCAGCTCCAGGGCCGAAGGGAAGAAAGTAGTCGACATGAAGACCGTAAAGGAGCGTGGGAGGAAACATTTCGGATGACAGTGCCTAATACGTCCGGACAATATCCTTTCACGGATGAGATATAAGACCAGAATAAGAATATATTAGTGCCAGCATAAAATTTTTGCATTGCAACTCGATGTCCTATTGTGCTGGGGTCTTCCATATATTCACTAAAATAATAAAATCCAACAGGCAAATGTTCTAGCCCCTTAATCTTTAAAACAGTGGTGTAGTAGTCATTTGTCTCTACTTTGCTGAACAATTCCTTTTCAAGGTCACTTGCATCCATTACTTCTGTTTCACAATCTGCCATAGACTTGTTTGATCAGGTTTGAATCTGGACACAATAACACTACCTTACGTAAATAAGGAGCAGTAAGAATTTTACCCCAAATTATTAACATTTTGTTTAAATGAAAGGCTTTCAATTAAGAATAAAATACATAGACTATAATAAAACATTTATTTAGAGAACAATTTTAGTTATTAAATAAAATAGTTACTAATTGTAACCAAAATAATCACCAAATTAGCTTTTGGTTGCTAAATAACTACAAAATAAAAATAATAATTGAATTTATTAATCAGTTAAGTCAAGATAATTAGTATCTAACATTAGCTATCAAGATTTTAGACACTTATACCATTAGATTCTAAATTAGTCTTTAACTTAATTAGATATACCAATCTAGAATCTAGTGGTATAAGTGGCTAAAATCTTGGTAGCTAATATTAGATACCAATTATCTTGACTTAATTGATCACTAAATTCAATCATTAACTGATTTTTTAGTCATAGATTGTGAACTGTTTCTTGTGCATGATTGTAAATGAAAATAACATTTGAATGATTTATTGATAAAAAAATCTAAATTTATTTAATAAATATTTTTAACTTTGTTTTTGTAACAGGACAATCTCTGACCTTGAGCCCGTGGGCTGATTGTGGTGGACCGTGCATATCTCAAAAGAATTGCAAGTTTAACTGTTACAATCTGGGATATAAAAAAGGGGTTCTGTTCAATTTTCAAGTGTTGTTGTTTCCGAACCTGATCCATTTTCAGTTGTTCTTCAATTTCTGAGTTGTTTTTCAGTGTTATTGTTTACGAAAATGTACTCTGGAGTCAGATCATTGCATGTTGCAATAAATTTGGTGTGATTGTTTATTGATGCAGTTAGTGATTCTAAATGTTCTCCAGGCTTATCAGTTTTCTTCCAAATTCCTCTTTTCTCTATAGGCTTTATCTCAACTATTACTGTTAAATCATAATTTGTTTTATCAACTTATTTTTAGTTTTTTATTTTGTAACTTTTTTTCTTCATTTTTTAAAAAATAAGAAAATTTATTTTTTCTTTTAATATTAAAGCATGTTAGTTAATTGTTCAGACACTAAAAGAAAAAAATTAAATAATGGTTTAAAATGATATAATAATGTAAATGTTATATACATGTTAAAATAAAAATTTATTGTAGCATTCAATATATTCTCTTCTTTCAATATATTTAAGTGTTGCAGTTAATAAATACATATAGCAGTGTTAACATAGCTGAAGTTAATGTTTTTAACTTTTTTGTTTTCAAATACAACTATATCAAATTTGAAAAAGAGGAAAAATAGAGTTGTTGTTTTTTTTTATTAAAGTATTGTAACTAAAACTTACTCATTTTATCAGACGTAAGCATCTGTTTACTCATTTAAAAATATTAAGATGGTAAGTAATTACAAGAGAATTATAGGATATGAAACAAAATAAACTTCACAAAACTCTATCACTCAGTTGTGAAGCTTTTTATTTATTTTTTACCAGAAAAAAGATTAAATATATTAAAATAGGTATAATAAGAATACAAGACATAATTACATGTAACTAATTATTACTAATAAGAATGAAAATATATATCTACTTTTTTTTTTCTCTGTGTAACTTCATTTTGTTAGAGTGAATAACTCCATTTTGTTAAAGTGAATAACTCATATAAATTGGTGTCCATCTCTTAACTAGTGAATTAAATTTAGTAATATTTGTTATGAAAATACACCTTTGTTTTTATAAGTAACAAACAATTTGACCTAATTTGACTCACACATAATTAACAAGTTTTGATCAAGACACTAAAAAAACATAAATATGTTTATCACCACCTTGTCCATTTTAAGTAACCCTCTTAACTACAGAAAAGAATTAAAAAAAGAAAAAAACAGAAATAGGCCGACAGTGGTATATATGAACTTTGAAGGGATGTTAAGAATGAATAAATTTGACATTAAACATAAGAAGTACATAAAGGCTTCTTTAATTTCAAATGAGAACATTTTAGTTAATTGCATTTATTGATTCACTTTGGCTTATATGCTAACTTCCAAAGGAAGAACATAAAGGCTTACAGTGTTACCCATGTCTGGGATTAAAGTTCCATAATTATATGTTCCTTTTGTATTAGTTTTGGCAGGATGTTTTTACATAGTATGGTATACTAGGCATATACCATGCCTTTCTACCTCGGCATCCCATCATCAGTCTGCGTATCATATAATTTCAGTGTTTTATATGTACTTATACGTACTTTAGTTACTATACTGGATTAAAGTACCAAGTGAAATTAGCCATCCACACCCTTGCAAACTATTTTTCTTCTTATTGAATTGCACAAAAACTCTGAAAATGCATGAATGGTAATTGAATATACAAAAGGCATATTAAAATTGACTAAAAAAAGAAAAATGATAGAATTAAATTTACTTTAATGGCGTTTTTAATCTAACAGTATTACAAGTTCAATGGTAGACTTGTTGATTTCGTAAAGGAAGGAAGCAAAGTTTCAGACAGAAGGTAAAGAGAAGAGGGAAAACAAATTTTGTTAAAGTGAATCTTTACTATTAACTTTTTATATAAATAAGTGTTTTCAGTTAATTAATAAAATTTTCAAGTATTTATTTCATTCCTACCATTTCTATTCTAAAATAAATTTCTCTGTCATTACATATATTTATAAAATTTAAATTTCTTATTTAATATAACTTTTTTACCACATATTATATTTGTTTTTTTTAAAAGATTGCAGAAAATGAAATGTGTTGTTTTTATTATTTTCTATAGTTTCTTTACAATACAAATATTTGAAACTAGAGAGAAATGAAAAAAAAAAGTTTTTATTTCAAAAGGAAAATAAAAATTTAAAATAAGTTGTAGTTTAAAAAGTAAGCAACTCAATTCGTTTAATATTATTATATTATTCTTTTGAATTGTCTCTAAATAAATCCGTCCCCCCTTAAAATATGAACCTTTTCCAAAAACAATTATATTTTCGTGTGACTCCTATAGCAATTTATGAAAAGACGAACATGATTAATGCGACAATCAAAATTGTATAAAAACAAACATGGCACCTTCCATACAATCCACATATTATTATGATGGACAAATTTAGTAATATAATCCACATATTACTTTCCGACCAAAATTTAATTATTAACTTCACTTTCATTAAATATTAAAATGTAATACATATATGGGGAGAGGTATTGAAAAATAAAATAAAATAAATAATTGTACATACTATAAATACTCAAATCTCAAAATTCATTTCCTCCTTCTCTTTACTTTACACTTTAAAAAAATTTATTTTTACCAGCAACTAAAAACTTTGCATAATTACTTAGACTTTAAAAAATACTTTGCTTTTTTTTTTTCTTCTATATCTAAGATGGGTAGTAATTACATTAATGATAAAATCGACAATGAAACAATAGTCTCAACTCCATTGATGATTGCAAATAATTTTTTCTAATTTGATTTGATGATAATAAATAAATAAATATAGAAAATATTTATAGTGTTACAATCCTTTTACATGTTTATATATTTACAAATAATTTTTAGTCAAGTACAAGCAAATAGTATTTCTACCAAATTGCATACGACCCAGACAATCCACTACCATGCACAAAATTTATATAACTAAATTAATAGTGTTGACATTAAACTTTTACAAACCCTTCTCTATTATTATCCTTGGTCCTCTCATGCCCATACGTCAGTATTTTTTGTTTTTTTTAGCATCCATGAATAAATATACTAAAATGGAGTACTTTAGAAATACTCAAACCCTATTATAACTGAGTAGATCCAAAATAAAGAGGAAAACAAACATGGCACCTTCCATGTAATCCACATATTATTATGATGGACAAATTTAGTAATATAATAAAATGGAGTGCTTTTGAGATGTTTAAATCTTATTACAACTGATCAGTAGATCCAAAATAAAAGAGAAAAAACAATAAATCACTAAAACACGAACAAAGATACGGATAGACAGAGGTGCCTAAATACAAGTTTTGAAAATATATACAGAAAAATCAAATATAGTCTCTAACAAACTCCCATAAGAATGGTCTCTTTGCACAGTAAGAAACATCATCTTTGAAAGCACGTCAATATGCCTTTAACAATCAAATGATATAACTTGCAACACACAATGCACCATTTCCATAGAACAGAACAAAAATTGGGATTGTGGGCGTAGATATCTGAGTTAATTTTTAATCAAATTAATCAGTTACAAAACGTAAACATTAATTTTAAGTTTTCAGGAATATATTTAAAAATACTTTTTTTTTAACTGAATATAATATTGATATTCTTTTATTTGAAGAAACCATAAAAAAAGAAGAGTTTATTCCGGGGAGAGATCCACTACATCTTATGCCTTTGCCGCATCTAAGCTGAAAAATTAAATAAATAAAGTTTATTCAACTATACTAATTTTGATATATATGGGGCAAGTGTAATTCACTGTAGAAATATTTATTATAATATATACAACTTTCATTTTTTATAAAATAATATTTCAAATAATAGTATGATAATAAAAATCACTAATAAAACTGCATTAACAGGTGTCAATGCAGTTTAAAATTGAATTAAAGTATAGGTATAAGTTTAAAAACTGCATTAAAACTGAATTTAAGTATAGGTATAAGTCTCGTATTGACTAAAATAAAAAATTGAATAAAATATAAGAAAAAATAATCTACAAACACATGATATTAAAATTTTGAAAGACATTATTCTTATTGATATGCAAATATTACTTCTGCAACACAAAATATATTTATACGTAGATGTTATTGTCCCTGCGATAAATAAAAATAAGAAAAACAGATGTATAGCGTTAACAACTATGTCTCTATTTTTAATATCTATTTAGTTATTTCTTAATTTTTAAACTGTCGTGTCACTATTTTGAAATAAATTATTAAATTTTATAGAGATTTTGTGACTTTGGAAAAAGAAGACCAAAAGATTACATGGATAAAATGTAAGTTATTTCTCAATTTTTAAACTTTCGTGTCACTATTTTGAAATAAATTATTAAAATTTATAGAGATTTTGTGACTTTGGAAAAAGAAGACCAAAAGATTACATGGATGAAATATAAAAGCACAGGAGAAGGTGGGTTGAGTGTTAAGGACGTATTAGAAAAATAGAAGATAGAAGTGAAGGATGAATAAGAAAGAAAAGGGTTTGTCCACGAATATAATTATAATTGATTCTAAATATAGGTTTTGGAGGAAGTTAAATAATTGTAGAGAATGTTCAAGTGAGTGTAGATGATTAAGAGATCTTAGAAAATAGAGAAAGAGTACAAGAAAATTGGTTAGAGATTTTGGAAGTTTAATGGAAACATGACTTAGAAATTAAAAGCATGTAGCAAGATATTATTTTGGGAAGACAAATGGTTAGAGATAGCATACTAAAAGAAAAGTATCCGAGCACACTAATTCTAACCAAAAGGATCTTAGGATTATAGATCATGTAGGTGTTTGGCAAGAGAATCTATGGGAGTGGTGTTTTGGTTGAATGAAAACCCTATTGTCGAGTCTTTTTTAAAACAGTCAGAGGGTAGTAAGATATATGAGAACAGAGAGGATAAGTGGATATGGAAAGGAAAGGACAATAGATTATACTTGGACAAATCCAATAAGAAATGGAGACATGAAATAGTAACGTTACTATGACTTATCTATAAAGAATAAGATTTTGCTTATATGAATAGGCAAAATATGTAGTTTACTAATAAGATTTTGCCCATAATCTTTTAGAATGGTAGTAAGGATTAATTAGTTTACTAGTATTGTAAATTCTTGGCATGCTGAAACTTCTTGAGTATAAGAAATTATGTCATAATTTGGATCATGTGTGGAAACATAGAAAGGATGGTAGGCTATGTTTATAGGAAGCTAAAAGTTCATGAAAAGAATTACTCAACTATGTGACATAAAGATAGTGATAATGGTATTGCACTCTAGATTTAGAGACACTATCTTATGTTGCTCAATTTCACATCTCTAGCATCGTAAAAGACCTTAAATACTCATTTGATTGGAAATAACTAGACATGAGACAAAAGGAATTGGTGACACCATTAAAGGTTTAGGATTTCGAGTTTTTGTATAATCTACAGAAGGAGGATCTAGTTAAAGACCATATGAGTAAGAAAACAGTCCAACTATTGAATGTGATGGTCAAGAATTTAAGTTAATTGAGGGTTAGGTATTAAACTAGTGTTGAACTTTCGGGCAAGTGTACTGAGTCAAAAGTAATATAGATGTTAAAGTACGAATGTCGATTCCATAGAGAACAATTTTGCTTAAAAGTCTCAATTTTCACTATTCACTAAGCAAATAAAGTTTTAAGGATGATTTTATTCAAGTAACGTGCAAACAATAAACTAACAATCAATAAGAGCGATTTAATATATTTGGGAGAATTGTGGGATTGAACTTCATCTATCGCACTCATTCGTATTCTGGTAAATTATAATTGACTGCTTATCTAAATTTGCTCATTTTATTCAATTGACAACTGATTTTTCAGCCCACAAAGTGACTGATTTATTCATTCAGAAGATAGTGACTGTGCATGGTCTTCCTCAATCAATTGTGTCTGATCGTGATAAGGTTTTTACTAGCAAATTTTGAGACCAAATACGTTCTTGTCAAGACATTAAACTAGCATGCAATTCAGCTTATCATCCACAATCTGATGGTCAGACCGAAGTACTTAATAAATGCTTGGAGGTGAACTTGAGATGCTACAATCAATCAAATCCCAAAGATTGGCCCAAGTTGTTACCATGGGCAACGTACTCTTATAATACCTCTTTCCATTCAGCAATTGGTATGTCCCCGTATAAAGCAGTTTTGGTAGAGACCCACCTTCTGTAATTTGTTATGAGGCATAGGTAGGAGACACACCAACCATGCAAGAACAACTACAGTCCAGAGATGTTTTACTGGATTCATTAAAAAAGAATATAGCAAAGGCTCAACATAGAATGAAAGTTTACGCTGATCAGACACGAAGTGGAATACCATGTGGGAGATTTTGTTTATGTGAAACTGCAACCACATAGACAACATTCCTTGCAATTAATTAATGCATAATCAAAAATTGTCTATGGGTTACTTTGGCCCATTTTTAATATTAGCACGCATTGGTCCAGTGGCATACAAACAGAAATTGCCTCTCTCAACTCAAATTCACCTAGTGTTCCACGTATCTGTCTTGAAGAAATGTACAGGTGAACCCCAACCTGCGTGTGTGCCTGAACCATTATTGCTAAATGCCAAAGGTCACCCGTTTCAACTGCTGAAGTTGCTTGGGAATCACATGATTAAAAAAAATGGCAAATGGCACAAAGAAGTCTTGATTCAGTGGCAGGGTTTGACATATGAGGAAGCTACATGGGAAAGTTATCCTTATATACAAACTCAATATCCAACTTTCAATCTTGAGGACAAGGTTTTGTTCAATGGTGGAGGTAATGGTACCAAAAGAAGAACAAAAGCAGTTATAGAAGGAGGACAGGTGGAGAAGATCCAAGAGAGAAGAAAGAAAAAGGGCAATTGTGGTTAAGTAGTGGTGGAAAGGAGAAAAAAGACAGATTTCGTATCCTTCTTTGAAAATTCCCTTTCTCTCTTCTTTGTTATGTTCTGATTCTTATATAGAAAGTGCTATCCTTCAACTTACAGGTGGAAACATTCTAGTACCGTTATACCGATTATGTAGAGGAATGAAATTGCTATTTTACAGTTATAAAAAATGATCTGATATAGGATCATATTGGTGTTGTTTTTATTTCAGAAACAATCTCAACACCCTTACATATACTATCTATTTTGTGCTATTTTGTACTATTTTGTGCTGTTTTAGAATCTGCATCACTTTTACTATTTAATTCAGGTATCATATTCGAAAGAAAATAAATACAATAAAAACTGTTTGTTTTCATCTTGCATGCATTGATAATTTGGTTAAATGCTGCTACATAAATAAACTCGTAATATATAACTCTAATTATAACTTATAACCAAAATATAAGTTAAAGTATGTGTATTTTTATTTTGTTTTTCATACAATGTAAGGAAAGAGATTCTCTTCAAGTACATTTGTTTTTACTTATATAAATTATGTTAAGAATTTAAGTATAGGTATAAGTCTCGTATTGACTAAAATAAAAAATTGAATAAAATATAAGAAGAAATAATGTACAAAACACATGATATTAAAATTTTGAAAGAGCGAGCAAATAATCATAATCTCATCATTTATATCATGTTTGAACTTCAACTTAAAATATAGATGCATTAAATCTTGCATTATATCATAAACTGTTCGCACTGTTATTCTTATTGATATGCAAATATTACTTCTACAACACAAAATATATTTATCCGTAGATGTTATTGTTCCTGTGATAAATAAGAATAAGAAAAACAGATGTATAGCGTTAACAGCTATGTCTCTATTTTTAATATTAGTTATTTCTCAATTTTTAAAATGTCGTGTCATTACTTTGAAATAAATTATTAAAATTTATAGAGATTTTGTGACTTTGGAAAAAGAAGATCAAAAGATTACATAGATGAAATATAAAAGCAAAGGAGATGTAAAAGAGAAGGAGAAGGTGGGTTGAGTGTTAAGGACGTTAAAACTTTTAATATGACGGTATTAGAAAAATAGAAGTGGAGGATAAATAAGAAAGAAAAGGGTTTGTGCAGAGATATAATTGAGTCTAAATATAAGTTTTGGAGGAAGTTAAATAATTGTAAAAAATGTTCAAGTGAGTCTAGACTATTAAGAGATCTTAGAAAATAGAAAAAGAGTACAAGATATACGAGAACAAAGAGGACAAGTGGATAGAGAAAGGAGAGGACAATAGATTATATTTGGACAAATCTGATAAAAGAGGGAGACAGAGAGGGAGGATGATAAGCTGTATGAGAAATTTTGAAACTTTAAAGCATTGCCATTTGTACAATTTTATGCTTGGTGTGCCATTCGGGACCAGCTGGCAACAGATGAAAATCTGCCAACAAAAAAGAATAATGTTGACTGGTTGAAGATGTATTGCCTGCCAATCTCACATAGAATTGTGAAGTCATCTCTTTTTCACTCGTAGAGTGGTAAGAAATGTATGGAAGTTATGTGATAGTTGATTAAGAGTGCAAAAAGTGCATTATAATGGAAAGAAACATTTTTGAGGTTTTGACCTTTCTTTTTTAAACAAAAAAATTAAGTCTGTATAGAGAGTAATGTAGATGACAATAGTTTAGAATGTTTTACTGAAAAAATATGTTGGTTGAAGTTTTAGAAGAAAGTGAATTGAATTATTAATTTTTTTTAAAAATAAGATGAAAATAATGAGTATTTTTATTTATCAATGACCACCAAACTAAGTATGCATAATTCAATTAATTAAATTGACAAAACAACAAGCTAAAATGAAATTATTATGACAATTAGCTAAAATGTCAAAACGGTTGATTAAAAACAATACTCCAGAGCTTAGAGAAATTCCAGAAAAAAATAGTTAGCTAAAATCTGATTTTAACAAAATAAAATTTTTGAACAGTGACAATTTAAAAGAAAAACCAATTATTCAAATTGAAAAACTCGTTTTAAAAGCTGATTTTGATCAAGAAATATTAAAGATGATTTACAATCTGTCCACAAGAACAGTTAACTAAATCTGAAAAACAACAAGTTAGAAAGTTTTAGAGCAAAGTGTTGAAACTGATTTTTTGATACAGTGTTATCAAGACAGTGACGGATTTCAAGTTTGTACAAAAATTACTCTTTCAAACTTTTTTCCAGAAACAATTTGTAAGAAGAAAGATCAAAAGATGAATATCAAATATATTCAAACACAGAAAAACACAAGCCTAAGCTTGAAGATTTATTTGATGAAGTTTGTACACAAAGATTTTGAGCAATTCTGCACTGTGCTCAATCAAACATAATTTTTTTTTTTCACTAATGAAAATGAATTGAATCACTTGATGAAATTGAGTTCTTAATCAAGAAGCACATACAAGATCAGTTATACAAATATTCCAATAAAATAGTTGATTAAAATCCATTTCAGTTAATTGTTTTGTATGTCAGAATTAAGTTTCGTCTAGGAAAACAATCACATGTTTTCTCAGTTTTAACAACTTGCTTATACGAGACATAAATTCACGTGAAGTAAGATGTGGTAAGATAATAGAGATCACATACCAAATTGGATACTGGTTCACTCTTTTTTAAGAGTTAGATCCACTCGTTTACAAAACTATGGATTCTTTTTGTTTATTTATAAAAGTAACGTACAGGTAATTGCATTTTATTTAATAAAATAATAAATATATATATTTTTATTGAATGAAGCATTTAAAAATAGTTAATTTATCGTAATTCTAAAACTTATTTACTATATTAATTATTGAGTGAGTATTAAAACAAGACATATTAGAAACTTAAATAATATTTAAGTATTTAAGTATTAAATAAATAAGATTAATAAAATTATTTGAAAAGAATATTTTGTTTCAAATATATTAGGAATAATTTCTAAAAAGCATGTAAATTTATAACAAATTTAATTAGCTAGATTAATTAATTTTATTGTAAAAGATTCTCCTAGTTATATAATATGTATTTATTTTGTATTTAATTATTTGTTTTTTCTCTAAATATTTATTTTTTTTTATAAAATAAAATAAAAATATATATATATATATATATATATATATATATATATATATATATATAATGAAAGTACAATGTTGAAAGAATGGTGATATTAATTTTAATACATAAACTTAACAAAACTTAATATTTATTATAATATATACGTACTGAATATTTTTCTTACACTCATTATCTTATAAAATAATATTTTAAATAATAGTAAAATCACTAATAAAACTACATTAAGATGTGTCAATAGTTTACTTACATCCTAATTAATATTTTTGAATAATTATTTCTGTAGTAGGTGGGAAGGAGGAGAGTAATAATTTCTGTAGTATATAATTTTTCACTAGTATAAAAAGGATCTTCATCGTTGGTTCCAAGAGATATTTATTGTCGGGTATTGAACCGACGCTGACCCAGGAGACGTTGATCATGACGTCGGTTAACAAAATTGATGTTGTGTTAAACACAACAATGTCGGTTAGAACACCCAAACCGACGTTGGATTCGCTGAATTTCTTACATAACTGGGTCCCAGGCCACGTCAGTTAAGGCACAAAACGACGTTGTAGAAGAATCACAACGTTGGTTGGAGCCTTTTAACCGACGTGGTGATGCACCTGAAATTTGAAAACAGATGCATCACAACGTCGATTAAGAGGCTCCAACCGACGTTGTGATTCTTCCACAACGTCGTCTTGTGCCTTAACCGACGTTGTGATGCATCTGTTTTCAAATTTCAGGTGCATCACCACGTCGGATTTGACCATAACCGATGTTGTGTTAGTTTTTTTTTTTTTTTCTAATACTCAGTTTGGATTAGCTATTACCTCCCTGCATCAGTAAACAATCCAGACAGAATTCATTTTTAGAAGAGTACTTCTAATTATATAGAAATGCAATTCATATTTTATATACACTAATGTACAATAAAGCTACTTCTAATTTCAAATAAAGTACTTATAATTTACAATGAAACTATTTCTAATCTAAACTATTTACTTCTTACTTTGAGAAAATACTTGGCCCATTCTTTTTGAAGCTCTTCTATATCTTGTTTGTCCAATGGCTGTGTATCTTGAAAAACTTGAATTGAATGATAATCTTTAATGTTATAACTTTAAAGTTGACAAACATTTGACATATTTAAAAACTTATAAGACAAATTCTTACATGCTCCCAAGAATCTATGATCCCCGCCCTTGCAATGATTCTCATCCACTGCATAACGTAGTATCCACAT
>Ga0209489_102752_pt1 | contig 35217 bp, 12 predicted proteins | sample SiratrowhiteBW_FD_187527 | JGI IMG/M metagenome (GOLD analysis project Ga0209489, IMG submission 187527) | Root nodule microbial communities of legume samples collected from California, USA - Siratro white BW (SPAdes) (version 2) | ecosystem: Host-associated > Plants > Roots > Nodule | place... | reverse complement strand
TTTTTATTTTTTTCAATTTAAAAATAATATATATATATATATATATATATATATATATATATATATGTATGTATATATGTATAAATGAATTTCTAAATTTAAATGATAGAAATGCATTTAATTTCTTCTAAGATGACCTAAAAATTTGCATTGTCCAAATGAAGGGAATCTCCATAAGGGAATATATACCTACCAACATAGGACTTTGGTGATGGGTGTGGAGGGTCCATACACAATGTATTTGATATTTGTAGGGACCTATATTGGTTTAAACATTTTTATAAATTATCAATCAATGTTTAGATGAAAGTGTAAAAAGAAGAAGATTATAGAGAATAGAGTTAGATCGAACTCTTTTAAATGTGAGTACATAATTCTTTTGAAAAAATAAAAGAAATAAAACTAAACTAATAATGAATAATTTTGGTAATTAAAAATATTTTTTATTAAGCACGTGTTTTTATAAAGCTATGAGAAAACTAAGTATCTTCACCTAATTTAAAATTAGTTTATAAACAAGTTAAAAATAAGAATTTAGAATATATATATATATATATATATATATATATATATATATATATATATATATATATATATCTTAATAAATTATCTTATATATAAATTAAGTTTAGTTTATGAAAAAAATAACTTTGTATATTTTTCTTATTCTTTCCTAAAAGAAGAAAGTCGTCTAAATATAACCTAACTTCACGTATCATACTGTTAAACTCAGTTAGAAGGTATTCTTCAGTATATTATTTATCATAAGTATTATTTTGATTATTTTTTCGTTAATGCATTTCTTACTTTATTTCAATATACTTTTATATAAGGATAGAAAATATGTGTTTCAATATTTAAAAAAAAATATAGAAATAAACTTAATCAAAATTTATTCATGTTTTTGTTAATACCTATATCTCACTATTTCTGTTCTTGCTTAAAAAAAAACTATACATACTACTTTTTCTATCATATCCATATAATCTTTTTATTACTCTCACTTTTTTATTTCTTCTTGTTATCCATTTAATTGTTAACATTTATATTCCTCAAATGTGTAGTTGTGTATAATAAATTTTTTCTTTGAACTTGATAAATAATCTATTATTACAAGTAACATCACTAATGTCTTTTCTACAACGTGAAACATATCTGAAACATTTTTTTTTTTCACTATTTCATGTGTCCTTTCTAATATTGATCTTGGATACTTGAAGTTATCATAAACTTGTATATGACATTTATTTCTCAATTTTTATCTGCAAAGTAATTTTTCTTTTGTTGTTTTGCTAAAATAATGAAAAAAATATTTCTTATCTTACTCTCGTACTCAAGTACGTAGAAGTATTTTGATTCCATTATTTATCCCTACACTAAAGTTTAGAGTTAATATTTTGTCTTAACCCTTTTATTCAAAACTACTTCATCTAAAAAGAAGCAAGTATTTAAGATATACTTTTTCTTTTGTCTTTCTGTAAGTAAAATAAAAAATTGATTCAAGAAGAACGATTGTACAAATTTCTCCGAACAAAAATATAAAAAAATAACTTATTTATAAATTAAAATTATTTTATATATAAATTAATGTAGAAACTTTGTCCTATAATTTCTCTAGTTTTATTTTTATTTCGTATATAAATTAGTTTAATTTATTTATAAACAAATTTTAATTTAATTTTTATTTTAAAAATATTTTCGAAAGAAACTCATGCAACTATAACTGAAATAAAGAAAATTATGTCAAATTTTTAATTTGAAATTATTATATTTTTAAATTTAATATTTTAATTAAATTTTCATTAAAATATTTCTCTATTAGTTGGTTTTTCCTATTCTCAAAAGTTGACTCACAATTAAAGGAAATTAAAAAAAAAACATTGACCAACAAATAAGATACGAAAAATAAAAGGAAACAACCACGTAATCCATTAATAGTAAATTTGAACGAGAGTACTTTTAATAAAAATTCAATCAATAAAATACCTAAATTTATTTAGTATTTAAAATTTAATTAAATGTGAATAATATAATAACTTTTAACTGATAAAAAACCTCGAGTAAATTAAGAAAACAAAAGAAAAACAGGACACTTATGAAAGGGAACTATTTACGCGTTAGTTAATTCAATATTTTGACCAACTTGGATCTGTATTATATATGTAAACTATGGAAGTTTGGAAAAATAGTAAAAAAATAAAAGAAAGAATAACGTAAAGTAGAATTCGTTGTACCTGAAGTGAACAAATTTTTATTATTTTATGTATTTTTAAATAAATTTAATTTGTTCTCGAGATGCTTTCCATTTAAACTTTTTTCTCAAAAAAAAAAAATAATTAAAATGAAAGAGATATTATTTTCCTAACAAAATCATTGTACGTAGCCTTTTAACAAAAGATTATATATATGTCCCTTTTTACCTTTTTTTTGTTGTTGACTTTTTTGCAAGAATCTTTACCCTAATGGCACCTTTGCTAGTGACACTCATTTGCAAAAGAATCTCTTTCTCATTGGTCACAAAATCTAGTGAAAATCCTCATTAATTGACTTTTACACTACACATACCTTTATTTTGTTAAGGAAAACAGCTCACCAAATTATCATTCATAAATTTTTTATTTGGTTGAACATTGGAAATTATATTTCTAGTATTATAAACACATTATATATGTGATTTGTAAATTGCAAAACCTAGTTTTATGTTCTCCACCACCTTTTGTACACTTTGATGAGAGTTAAGTGTGAAATTCTCAATGTTTAAGTGGTGTTTAGGTTTCTATTTTTTTATTTATTTCTGTAGCTTTGTGAATGTATAACTTTGGTTCTTATTAAATTTTAAGCAGATTTGATTTTTATATTTTTTCAAATTTAAGCAATTCTGATTCAATGTTAATATCTTATGTAATTATTATAAGAAAATATTAACATATACATTTTGTCTTACCTAATGAATAGTTGATATCATTATCAGGTATTAATTTTTGTAAACAAATATTATTAGATTAAAAAATTGCTTAAAATTTTCAAAAAATGGAAAACCAAGTTTATAATTAAATTTTTCTAAGAATAAAAAAAAAATTGAACATTTCTAAATTATAGGAATGAAAAGTGGATTTAAGCTTTATTTTTACCAGGTTCAAATATATGTTTAATATCTTTAATTTAGTATTTAGACCATAATGTAATGAAGAGACACTATTTGTCACCCCAACTTTTTAAGGAAACTTCATTAACAACGAAAACTAAAAATGATCTAAATAATGAAATTTTGAGTGTGACATTGCAATCATCAAAGAAAATAATGTCAAAAGTGACATTTTACTTTTTTTTAAGTCCCTTTTACACTTTCAATCCATGTCTGTCTAGCTTTGAATATTGATTATTCCTACATCTCATATTTAGTGTTGAATGAGAGTGTTTTGGGTTCCAATCACCTTTTTACACCTTTTTTATTTTGTTGCGAGATGCTTTATTCATATATTTTTTGGAGACTAGTGAATTGATCATAAAAGTAAGAAAGAAAGAATATTTAATGGGGATTGTGGCTTAATATGTCAATAATCAATTGAAGAAGAATTTGGTTGGTGATTTTTGCATTTGATTAAATTAAAAGAATAAAGAAAACAATTAAATCATTTAAAAAGTTTAATAAGTGAAAGGTAATATGGATTATAATCATCTCATAGGTCAATTTTATGAATCCAACATAATTTTTTTTATAAAAAATTTAAAGTTTATATAAATTAAGATCATTTTAACCATATATTTATCATCTGAGTTATGAACAAAACAAGGAAAAGGATTAAAATTTGAGTTTTAATTTTTTTTAAATTATCATATTTTTTATTTATCTAGAAAAAAAACTATGAATGATTGTAATATCGAAGAAGAGAAAACAACAAATAATATGAAAAGAAGAAACTATGGTTCGAGAGTGAGTTTGAAAATGTTGGTTATCGAGAGACACGTGAAACATATAAAAAATTGAACGTGAGAAACTATACTTAAGATAAAAATCGACGAGAATAATCCTTTAATTTTTAATTCATAAGAAAGTGATGATTACATCAGAAATAAGAAACAATCTCTAATAGTCTTAGTCTATATTTTAAATATTTTAGTTATAAAATTAAGATAATTTTATATTATACATTTGTTTTTACTTATAATGTTAAGCCATATTAAAATATCATGATTTTAATTGTTTATGTTTTAAGAATCATATTTATAAATTTAAACCATACTTTTATTAATTTATACCATATTTTTTTAATGTAATATATTCTTTTTTGTAAAGGTTACACCATAAAACTCTAATCTAAATATCTATAACTCAAAAATGATTTTTGATCTATAGTAATTCATAAACTACATTTATAAAAAGTATGTTTTTTTAATTTTAAATTATATTTATTTATCCTTAACTAACTTAAGAATTGTTTAAATGAAAAATGATATAAGATATATTTTGTTGGTAGAACAAGAGTAGTATCATTAAAATAAGTTTTGAGAGCCCAAATATAAAGATGGATTCGTAGGGACATATATCACATATCAATTAAGCTTTATATATTATTTATTTATTTACTTGATTCATCTGTTCTGTGACATCAAAATGATTACTAATGGCCAAGTAGACGTTATTTGTGCTATTATTACGTGATTTATTACAGTAACTAGTACTTTATTATGAGATAGAGTTGACTAAATCATTTATCAAAAGCTATATAAGAATATGGAGCAATTGTATTTATGATTTTTGTATGTGATTTCACTTGCAGAGCTCTCACAATTGGAAAAGTAATTAAGGTGTTGAAGATTAGCATAATGAAAATGTAAAAAAGTATAGATTTATGAAATGAAAAGAGAAATGTTAGTTTAATAAGTGATAAAAGCATTAAATATGAAGAGTGTTGTCCTTTGCAGTAGCATGGAACATAAAATGGGGACCAAGGGCAGTGGATACCTCGTTAAGAGGATAGAAACAAACAGAATGTGGTATTTAGTAGAATAATAAGAATGATTGTGAATTTCATTAAGAAAAAACTAAAAAAGAAGATAGTATGGTATTTTTGTTGGAGAAAGGTTACTGAACCTGATTTAATGGTTGAACCTAACCCATTAACTTTGTTACTTCACTTCTGGGGCTTAGTTAAAACTGTTAGTTTTTGGTAAACACTTAACCTAATATATATTTTCAAAACACTTCAGTTGTTAGAGCCATACTTGGAGTTTTCAGTAGATAGGACTGGAAAAGAAAATTCAAAATTTTAAATCTTTGAATCTGAGCATGTAATTATTCAAATATATATTAGCTTAAGTCTATTTCATGAATTTATTTAAATATATATTTCTATTTTAAGATTTTAAGTCTAATCCATTTATTTGGATTTGAATTGGATAATTCTTTTTGGATTTAAAAAATCTAAAACCAATGTTTATGGAAACTCAAATTATGAAAAGTTGAGTAACGTTAAGTTCAAGTAAGTTATTGATAGATTATGTTAGATATAATTAATATAAGGTTCATCCTACTTGGACTGAGGTTATTCAATGAGTCAGGTTAAGTTCAATATAAGTTGGACTAAGTCACGTCAAAATTAAGTTAGTCAGACTCATATTAAGTTGGTTTAGCTAGATCCATATCAAGCTAGCTTAGGTTGGGTATTGCCTAAAGTCAGATTAGACTTAAGTCAAGTTGGATAAAACATACGTAAGTTAGTTTGGATCAGGTCAAACTCTAGTCAAGTTAGGTTTGGTAAAAACTATATCAAGTTGATTTGATTGAGTCTAATTTAGGTTAGGTCGAGTTAGGTCTAGGTCAACTGAGTGAGACTACTGAGTTGGTTGAGACAAGTTTGTGTTAGGTCAAATTAGGCCAAACCAAAGTTTTACTAAGACGAATAGGATACAAATCGAGCTAAGCCAACAACGTCCAACTCAAGCCAAGATAAACAAGTGAAGCTGACATAAACTAGGTCCAGGTTGAGTTAAGCCGACCTAGGTCCACATCAACTTGAGTCATCTCATATGAGTCTGGGTTAGGTTTAGTTGGCTTAGGTATGACTGGTTGAGTCGACCCATGTCCATATTTGGTTGAGTTAACCCTGGTCCATGATAGGCCAAGTCGGAGTGAATAAATATATATATTAATTATTAGTATAGCGTTGGTTCAGCATTGACTAATGAAATCTTATTGAAAGTTTTATTATAAATAATTATAAAGTCATATTGTTTGTTTATTATTAGTCATTTGAATGCTACCATAATTAAATAATTAAATTTAGAGTCCATCAAATTGATTCTATATTAAAATATTTTTTACTATCCGTCCTTAACGTCAGCTATACTGATATTGTAGTTTATTGTTATTTATTTTTTAATACAAAAATATCATATACAGTCAGGTAGATTTTATGTTACTTTATCTTAATATTATTATTTTCTAACTTATTATTGTTTTAACGTCCGTCATCCAAAAAAAATTATAATATGAATTTAGTTTATGTTGAATGGTTTCTATCTCTTATGAAGTCGGAGATCTAATATTGATTAAATAAGATTTTTTAATAATTTATAAATAGATGTAAATTTTATTTTAAAAGTTGATTTTGTAAGATTGAATTAAGTTTAAAGATTGATTTTGTAAGATTGAGTTAGGTTTAAAGATCATTTCTTAAGATGATATCAGAAACTATTTTAACAAGGTTGTGGGGCTACCTAAGGCCACTCTTATGCTTTGTTTGGATGAGAAAGTGAATTTGAGAAGAAAATGTGCTTAAAGTTAAGTTGTTTAGATGAAGGAATGGATGGTAAAAAAAAAAGAAAAAAATTTATAAAAGTTTGTAAGTGATATTAGGGTGTAGTTGATAAAATAATTTGTTAATGGATGAAATTATAATTAAAATTAATTTATTTTGATTATTATTATAATTTTAATTTTATTATTATTATTATTATCATTTTACATTTTTATTATTATAATTTTAATTATTATTTTTAATTTTATTATTATTAATTTTAAATATTAATATTATTAATAATTATTTTAATAATTATTTATTTTAATTATTATTATTTTATATTTTATTGAATTTATTTATTATAAAGTTAATTATTATGTATATTTTTAAATTATTTATTATTTTAAAATAAAAAAATCATTTCTATATTTTATTTAATTATTATATATGATACAGTAAACTTTTGAAAAAAAATACTCAACGAAGAAAATTTCTAATTTTTAGCAATTACTTTTTTCGTTTTTCTCACTTCCATGGCATTTCACTTCTTCATGACTTAGTTTCAAGCAAACACGCTCTTAAATATATACTCACACATTTAAGGTTGGAGAGTCTTACTCTGAGAATGATATATCTATCGGAGATTCAACATAGACTAATAAGTATTTTTCTAGTAGTGTGTGTAGATTTTATTTTTCATGCATTAAATACTAGATAATGCTACTACTGATGCAAGCATATTATACGTAGAGAGAGTAAGAATTCAAAATTTGTCAGAATCACCATATAATGGCCAGAAAAATTTAACTCCACTTTCAAACAAGTTCGTACGTGAGAGACATCTCATGTTCTTAAAAGTAGAAAAATACAAATGACTAATAATACGAGTGTAATCCTTAGAAAAATATAGAAATGATTGCATATTAACAAAAGGTTTTCTAAACAAGAATTTGCTAATATATTTTGAATGTTTAATTAGTGTAAGTTGAAAAGGATTCAGGTGAAAGGGAAATAAAGAAAACTGCATATAACAAGTGTACGTGCATATGTGAAGTGGTTTGAGATTGATGGAGCCTAATAAATAGGAAAGTGAGGCAAATATTTAAATCAGAAAAGCATGTCACAAGTTACAGACATACTTTAGATAATTTGATAGGGTGTGTTGGTACGTTTGTTTGTATCAACCTTGCAAAAGTAAGAGTCACATCCTCATCGATGAATATCTGAGCATTCTTGTTGAGAGGGTAAAATACAAAAATCACTTTCATCTCAATGCTTCTGTACTACACAATTTTAACTGTTAATTTTAGGTCAATAGGTCCAATGCACTGCCCAATCATACATGTGGGTTCCATCTCTGTGATCCTCATCAAAATATAAGGGGGCCATTGCTTCTTATTTAAACTAGCCGACAAAATTTGTGAGAGAAGGAGCTATCAACTAACAAAGGTTAAACTAGAAGGCAAATTTGAATTTTAAACATGAAACAAATCAAGTATTAATGTAGTTTTTTATCCCTCTATGCCTACCTTCTCTCTAGCCACAACAATGGTAGTAAACAATAGGCTAAAAAAGAAAAGTTATGTGCAAGAAATTATCCGTTCATCCTAAGTACCAATTATATTCTACTTTTGGGAGGAAGACGTGTTGATTTGTGTGATTTACAATTACTTAATAAACTTAGACACATACGAATAATATTATCTTTAAATGGAAGAGGTACCAACTGATTTCTAATTTCTATAGAAAGGGGTTACCAAATTAATTTATAATAATGAAGAGGTTCTCTACCAAAACAATTTTCTACACTTTGTGAATATGCTTCCTTCAATGGAGACCTCCAAAGTCTTCAACTGTTCCCATCCTATTGGCTGAAAAGGCAACGATTTCTCTACTCTGCTATAATCTGAATATCATAGAGTTGCAAGGATTCAGCCTGTTATTTTTAACCCAACAAAGAAATTTTACTTATAAATTATTTTATCTTGGAACATACATTGATTCCGCTTATACTAAAGACTCCAAATACTTGCGAAAAACAAAATTTTCGATTTAGTTGTTTTATCTTCCCACATATGATTTATGTTGCCAGAAGTGTTCCCTAGCATTGCAGTGAAATACAATATTAAAATTAACCAACTATAGCAAGCAACCACAACTATGTAAGATTACATGTTGTGCAGTTTCTTCTATAACGATTGAATTAGTGACTGCAGAACTTCATTTTTCTTAATTAATCCTTAGTTGAGAGTCTATTCCAAAACAATGTTCAAGTAAAATATATAACATTTCGGAGGAATTGTGCATATCAAACCCAGGTTTTGGATTTTTGTGTTCAGAAGTATGATGTGCTTTAGCCTAACCTGTGCAACACTAGATTACGCTGGTACTCTGCAGAGCACATGGGTTGGCAGTGTGCATCACACATGAGCTTCATCTCTATTTTCACTTTGTAGTCGCCTCTAAGATTGTTTGACTTTTTTTATTTTCTTTTTCTATTATATATCATTTATATTTTTTTTGTCACTATTATATATCATTTATATTTTTTTTAAGATTTTTTTTTCTGTAAAAGACACTTTGATATTAAGGTCAGTATTCATATATCAAAGATTATAAGTTAAAGGACAAGATACTTTTAATTTGTTTTGGTTATTTATAATGATTTTTGAGATGTGATTGATAGGTAATGATTCGTTTTGTTGATTGTCAGAGAGATGAGGTGAGATGTAAAGTAAATAATGATGATATATAACTGATCAAAGAGGATCCTTAATCGAAAACACCTCAACCTTATGTACATCTATTTGATATATGATTAGACTGAAAATCATATCTTAACCAATGACATCTCGAGTGTATAGTACATATATTATTTGTGTTTAGATTTACTTTGACAACTAAGATTTATTTTATTTGTGTCCAAATTAAATATGTAAATTTGCTTTTAGTTATTTTTATATTGACGTGAATTCAATTAGAATAGAATTAAAACTAAATGAGAGAAATTTTATAAACGATCTCTTTTATTCATGATATCATATATATATATTATATCATATATATATATATATATATATATATATATATATATATGAATATTCCTTTCATGAGTGTAAGCTTAACTTTTTTCCATTTTGTATGTATCAAAACTCACCTAGGCTTTTATTGGAAAGAAATTTAAAACAAATGCAGAGTTAGTTATTTGATCTGAACCTCCCCTTCCATAGGATCTGTGAAGCCTTTTTTTTTCCTTAGTGCATTAAAGATGATACCTATCCTAAGCAAAATTTATTCCCTTTATAGATTTGTGCAAAGAACTCCTTAAGCTATAAACAACAACATTTATGTATTCAACTAACTACTATTCAATTTCAAAGTCTCCTTGCACATGACAGTTTGCGTAAAACTCAATAAAATAATAACTATTTGTGCTACTTGATTGGTCCTTCTATTATACTACTCAATTCTTATACTTCGGAACCTAAAAGTACGTGGTTGTTATGGATTCTGTGTAATTAACAAGTTCATGGCATGTGACCCAATATTGACAACATCTCAACAACCAGCCTCAAACAAAGCTTTTCATTTCAAACCCATCCTAACATAATATATTACCACTTTTTAGTTTCTATTATTCAAATCTGTTTTCTCTCCAAAAACTTATTTCCACTTCCACCAACCAATTAGTGTCATTAAAACCAAGGCCACTAATAATACATAATATGTATCATCGGTTTTAGTACAACTTTTGTTTTTGTTTTTTTATTAATCGCCAATTTGACTATCTAGCTACCAAAGCTTAATGAAAAAAGTTAGCTAAACAAAATTTGAACACAATTTAATGACAATGTTGAACAAAAATTGAATGATTGATTAGTTTTCTTTTTCATGGTAGGGGCAAGCATTTGAGTGCTTTTCGACTAATTAATTACTTGAGGACAAACAAGCAAATCCAATTCATTTGCATTCACAAACAAGCAAAAATAAAGGTTCTTAGCTTGTTTTTCTTTTTATTAGATCGGTAGATATATACTCAAATTGTTTGTGTGTGTCTGAGGATTATTTTCTTTGAGAGATTCACACACTAGTCAAATCATTAATACGCAATGCGTAGTGAATTTTATATTACAAAGGTGTGAAGTGGTTTTGATTAATGAAAGAATATTAGATGTTTGATGAATCAGTTTGAATCTGCAATTTGCAGGTAGATTAATATTCAATAACCAACAGGGGAAAAAATGTGACAAACATGGAGTATGCAAAATGATGGGATCTCTTGCATAAGAGTTTGTGAAATTTGGGTCATGTGCATCAAGAACTCCAAATCAAGACCTAAAACCTTTAACAAACTTGCATCATGTGCATTGAAAACTCTAAAAATTCAGTTCTTTAAAAGTCTTATAGCCTTGAACAATCTCATTAATTATATCCATTCTCCAAGTAGAGGCTGCTAGATGCAACTTGCTTTCTTTGATGAACACCTGTAAATGGGTCCAAATTTCACAATCCACCAATTAATATATTTATTTTCAAATTATTAATTAGCATTAGTTCATACAATAGTAAGCTTTTATTTCACAAAGTATTATACATTTAAAACTCTTCATTTCTTTCTTATAGATACATGTTTACCACTTAATTATAACTATTTTAAAAAATTTGAGATTTTAAATATTTGATCAACTCGGTAAATTTCTGTGAATAGCTAGAGGAAAAAAAAATGAAAACAACTTAAAACATATCATCATTTGGTTAGACCGTAGTTTTTAATAAACTTTTGAATGTTTAAAAGTAAATATAGAAAGAGTGGTGTTAACGATAGTGATTGAGTTTTGTTTTTTAATTTGGTGTTTAACCTGCCAATCTTGACTAACGTGCCACATGTCAATCATTGGCACGAATAATGCCCCCATTAATTACAGTTGCATCTCTTAATTATAAATTTTTTGGTTGAAATAAAAAAAGTGATAATACAGAAAGGGTGTTTAGGATCCTCTGATATCCAAATTTTTTAAACAGCTTGCTATTAGTCAAAAAGGTACATAGAGTTTGGTCATGTTACTCTATCATTTAGTATTAGTTATTCTCGTTAAGATGATTAACAAATACCACAGAATTAAAATATTACATTAATCAATGATTGGGGATTACGGTATACATACATTAGTGCAAGACCAAATATTTCATATTTCAAAAGCATCGGTCTTCACGTAACCATGTTCATAAAAGATATCATAAAAATTTAGTAAATAATAGGCGATATTGATGAAGCAACAAGGTAATAAACTTTAATAAAGTGAGTTTTTTTTTTTTTTTTTGCATACTTTTCTCTTATTTATTTCTAAACACTTAAATTCCACTGAGTAAGATGTATTAATCACATTCAAAACTATCGAATAGTCTATTATCCTAAAATAAAGCATTACAAACTGAAGTATTACAGTGGTTAATAAGTTGTTTAAAATATGTTAATGAAATATTAAAATGAGATACTAAATTACATATAGTCATTATAATATAGTGTAGTCATGTTTTAACTTCTATTTTCATCAATTGTCTTAAACATTATTAATGAGAGAGTTTTACACATTAGCATAATTATACATAAATATTTAAACATTATAATTAGTTAAGTCTCACAAACAAATACTTATTTATTATGTATTTATGTCTATGTGGAGTTTATAATTCAGTCAAAATCACTTAATAACAATTTAATTTAAACATTTGACACTCACAATGAAGTCTAGAAAAAACTAATCTCAAACTACGAGTTTTTTATGATTCTTACCGGAAACAAAGTTGCTGTATTATCCTTGTCAAATCCTTATATAAACCCAGCATTTTATTAGAACCTTGAAACAACATATGGAAGTTCTTCTTAAAAATAAATAAATAAATAAGAAAAACCTCCAAAAAGCGGTAGCTGGCATCTCGAAATTATTGAATCAAAACCTATGATTTGTACCTATATTATTGAATCTCGAAATTGAGGAGTATTGGACTCTTTTTTTTTTTTGGCAAGATATTATGCAATATAACTTTTTATTGGTAAATAAGTAAATGCATACTCGTACTCATCTGCCAAGTCATTTTCATTTTTATTGTGGATTTTTTTACATATGCCTCTTTGATGGTCCAATTACCGGTTAATGTGGAATGTTAGAAAAAATATTTCAGATATATATATATATATATTAATGTCAATAGCTATAGACATAGTTAATAGCAGAAACAAACATGAAAGTGTTGATGCATGAAGAATGTAGCATGTCTTCTGCCTAAAATCGTAGGTATCTAAGATAATTGTGAAAGGAACAATCATAAAAGGACTATCATACTAAGAGAAAGCCGAGACGTACATGAAGGGAACAAGAAGTCACAAGATTTGACATTAAAAGATGCAAATATGGACAATAAACCTCAATATCTAACATGATTCACCAAATTATTGAGAGCCACCGAGTGAGAGATTTCCACCAAAAGACAACACCTCCTCTAAAGTTAATTAGATTCTTTTCATTTTATATATTTTTACTTGTCTATATAAAAATATAATTAAGTTAGCTATCTATCCGGTAATGATATCAGATTTAACTAAATTTGTTGCGAACTAGTCCACTATTAATTATTAATCACTGTTTTATTATGGTTGATCCTAATTAATATCGATCTTAATAATTTGTAATTCTTAACGTCCAAAATCATTATTAAGAAAATATACGATCTTTAATTATAAATATGACCTAGTTCAACAAGAAGTTTAACAGGAAGTATCATCTATCTCATTACACTTATATTTTTATTTCTTAAACAACTTTTTTCACTCTTAGTTACTTTAATATCAGAGAATCTTTTAAGGATGAACTCCCATTCGATTTAACGTCCCCAACTCAATTGCCGACTACACCATTGCAGACGACTCGCAAAAACAAGTTACATATTTTGACTTAAGATTATATATATTTTTCTTCAAATAATCACAATGACATCTTCACCAGCAATAGAGTAATGTCGGGAAAAAAAAATTCTGTTGTAATTATTCTTTATAACATCGTTAAACTAATGTCATCAAAGCAAGTCTAGTTCTTTTATATGGGATGCCTTCAAATGAGATATAAAAAAAAATCCAACTTTTCCAAATCAATCTTGCATTGTGTAGACATTAGAAACTTTTACTTTTTTTTTTGAAAAAATTATAAAACATCATGAAAAAAACTGGAAGCAAAATTAAATAAGTAGACAATAGTACACATACCCTTTTATGAAAAAAAATATCTAATATTATTATTATTATTATTATTATTATTATTATTATTATATATTAAGTTAGTTATAGTATAACTACAACAACTAGTCGTATCTACACGACTTTGAGATATTTTATAATTTTTGTTACCCTGAATTAAAGTTGCATAACAATAATTTAAAAGATTTATATTCAACCTTATTAAAATAGAAATGACAAGTGTAAAATAAAATTGAATTGTAAGCCGTGGTAATCAACACTAAGATTCAAATTCACCTATTTTAAGATTAGATTTAATAAGAACATAATCTCTTATAAATTTTCAAGGGTTATATTTTTGTTCTTGTACACTAGCTTAAAAGTGTCTTCTTTGCTACTTAATTTTTAGACAGTTATTACCGGTCTTCGATTTTTAAGTTTTCAATTTTCAACACAAGTAGAGATATCTAAAAAAAACACTCTAATACTAAATTTAATTCTCAAATATCAGAATTTTTATCTGAATGAATCTAAAAAACGTACATTTCTTTATGGATTTCTTATGTTATTCATAATGAGTTAAAAGTAGTTTTTTATGTGGATTAATTGACATTTGACAGCTTTTCTACATTGTCATTTGTCAAACTTGACAGATGATTATAGTAAAAAAATATTATGATGTAAAATATGACGGACTTCCTAAAATATAATTTTAATATTTAATTCATGACTTATTAAATTATATTCATTTTCACAAGAACATGAAATTAATTAATGAATTTGACCAATTAATAGTCTTGATTCTACTTCTTACATATACATCTACTTCTAACATATGAAGTTTTACTTAAATTAATTCGAATTTGAATTAGACAATATTTTGTAATCAGTATCTCAACCTCAAAACATAAGATGAATGATCAAATCATATGAAATTAAGTATAAAATCAGTCCACTAAGTTGAATAGGAAATCACCTATATAATATATAAGAGAGAAAGAGTTTGATAAACTAAATTATACTATACATACTAATTCTACGCTCACGCCATATATATATATATTATCAGCTCGCGCCATATTTTATAGTGTTACAAGAAACCAATACTCAAAGAAAATAAGAGTTGTTCTTCAATCTTTACCGATTGTGCTGCTAAACTCTTGCATTACATGTTTGATGTTTGGCAATGAATCATCTGCAGATGGGAGTAGAAAAATAAAGTGTATAAGATATGGTTTGGTGAAGATGCAGAATTATTTTATTTGGAACACTTGCTTGTTTAGACAGATAGTATTGTCTCGGAATCCCATTATCAGTAAAATTAATTATTTTTATACTGATTAAAAATAAAATTTAAATTTATTTAATACTTTTTCTGAATTATATTTATTGAAAAATGTTTAAAAGTAATAATATTGGATAAAATAAAAAAATGGAAATGTGTGTATATGATTTATTTATTATATGGTAGCAGCATAGATGTAGCATTAATTGGAAACAAAAGATATACATATAATGAGAGATCCGGTGGTGGGCACTTACGCATGATATCATATGGTCAACAAATTTAATGCATGCACATCACTACATCATTGTGAGTACCGAGGTAGTTATGTGTTCTTTCACACACATTTTTTCCTCTGTCATTTCCCCTTTCATATAAAACTATTTCTCCGTTTCTACCACCTTCCAAACGCACCATTTCTAACCATTTTTCGTGCATAATCAATCAAAAAGTCAACAAAGGTTAACCCCATTCCTAATTAACCAGTAATAATTTTTAAGCCACCAATTTAAAAAAAAAATATTCATCAGATTATAAATTGTATAATCAATTTAATTATGTGATTGTTGTTGTGACAGAGCGAGCCTCAATCTCTGCTAAAGGCATAAACAGTTTATGGAAATTAAAGAAAATAATAAAAGCATAACTAAACTAAATAACAATGAAAATAAAAAGTTTTATTTAATTTCCTTTTTCTCATTTCCCCCACCCACTAACACACAATAAAAAGGGGAAACCATAAATAAAGGTAGGTTTTTAATTTTCACAGACGGGTTTGAGTGTTGTCTCCCCAGACATGGGCAAGGACCAAAATGTGGTTTAAACCAGAGCTAAAACCTAGCAAGCTTTATAGGTACAGCCTCGTAGCCATCCTTAAAAAAGCCATCACAACCCAAACTCAATTTCTCATTCCCCACGGAATCCTTCATTGTCCATTCTTTATCACTTTTATTAAAGCTCATCTTTATTATTTCTACTTTATATTCATTTTCAGTAATATCAATACTTTTTAACCTATAGTCCTTATAACATTTCCAATTTTCATCAGTCCACATATATCATAAGGATAGTACGTAACTATACGATGTGGAAATAAATTCTGGATAGTATATTCAGTATTATTAGTGATATATTGTAATTCAAATTGTCATCCGTTTCAATAATTGATTTATGTACAATTATTGAACTGGAATGTGGATTTAAACAGGCTAGCTGGGAGTAGTTTTTTTTATGATTATACATAAATTTTGAATTCATTTTCTTTGAAAACGAAAGTGCAATCGTTGTTTAATTTATTTATTAAATTAAAAATAGAAAAAAAAATAATAGTTAACTTTCAATACTGTAAGTAATATTAACATATTCCTGAAAATAAGTGCAACATAAAAATAATAATAATAATTAAGAGCGTGTGTAATATGTTAAATATAAAAAAGTATAGTTAATAGTTAATTTGTGGGATATATACTTCGATTTCTGGAAAGTTGACAATTGAGATTTGACGCACGCAGTTCTACGAGTGGGTTTGTTTTGTTTTTGTTTGCTACGCATTGCACGAAGGAACACACACAGGTACTGCTAGCAGTATACGAAAACGTCATCAGCTTAGGGTTTAGATGCGAAACGGCGTTGAAAGTCGCACCGTAACCTAACCTTGCGACATGCGTGTCGAAATTATTGACTCTTTGATGATACTTGCAGTCAAATCTCTCTCTCTCTATCTCTCTGTTATGTTCTTTTGGGAAGGTACCAACCTACCTCTGTGTGTGAGGCTGTGACTTCTCAGCCTAGGTTTCCTAGCCTTAAGAAATCTACCCCTACTGGTTCATTTTGGTGGCTATGCATTTGTCAACAACGACTCTACCTAGTTCATTATTCTTGAATTGCACTACCATACTTCATAAATAATCAAACCCCATTTGAAATTCCCTTCCCTAAGCCATTAAGAAACCATTCTATAACTGTAACTGTATAAAGTCGTAGTTTCTAAGTAAAGTTTAAGTCTTGCAGATACGGGATTGAAAAGGAGAATTGTAATAAAAGTGGGTCATCGATAAAGGTGTTAATAAGATGAAAGAAGAGTAGGGATGTGAATTATTGAATGCGGAAATAATATGGTAAATGTAAATGGGTGAGTGAGATTGTAGGGCAAGCCCCGTGCAGAGAGAAAGGGGAGGGTATGGTCTGAAGAAGGGTTTGCTGTTGTAGGGTCTGAGTGGGAGGGGGGGCTTTCTGCATAGGTCTCCAAACTACTGACACACCAAGAAAGGACGGGTCATGTGGATGTCTGGTGAGTGAGTGTTTTATTATTATATATATTGTAGTAGTAATAGTAATTCTGACTTTTTGATGGCAATTAATGTTTTCACCTTTCTGTACTCTATTCTACGTTCCCCTACCTCCTGCTGAATCAAACATTGCATGGAGTAGAATTAGTAGCAGTACTTGTGTACTCCAAAAGCTGGGGTGACATCTAGGTTTTACTGTTTATGAAAATTACCACACTGTAATCCCAGGTTAATGTCAGGGTAAATTTGGGAGTGTACACGTCCTCGTACCCTCCCCACCGGACTCCACCAATAATTCAAACACAGTGCATGCATAGTGACAGTAGTGAGTAGTAAAAATTGGAATTTTGTGCGGCTGGCACACACTGGATCTTCCCTCAGTGGTCCCACTTTGATGCCCTTTGACGGTGGATGGAGGAGGTGGTGATGCATCAAACGGCCAACGTTGTATGAGAGATGGGAGTAGAGAGGGTATTTTTGAGTTCAAGGGTTGTTTTGTGTGTAAGGTGTGAGGTGAAGCGGGAATGAAATGAAATGAATGTTGAGTTGAGCCGTGTATGGCACGTGTTGGTATGTGTGGAGGTGTCACAGCACTACACAACTAACAAGGTGGTGTGCATGGGGACTGCGTCATCTCTTAGGTTATCCTCTTCCCTCTCACCTATTGCTGCCATCTCATACATCATCAACCTTTAGCGGTTCAACAATTACTACTTAATCACATATTATTCTTCATTTTTATATTGATTATTTTCTTTAATACTAGATAATAACTTATTTTCTTTAATACTCCATCTCTCTCTTTCTCTTTTCTTTATGCTAATTTATTGTAATCCAAGTATTTTATATGATTATTATACATTGTGAAAGGAATATTCTTCAGCTCAAACTCAAATCCCTTTCATGCAAACATGATTTAAAAATTACACTGACAAAACTCTGATTTTAAAATTAAATGAACTAGTCCTAAAACGATTTCAAAATTAAAAATAATAAAATTTGAAGGAGAAAAATAACCTAAAGTCAGAGTTTGAAGCATAAAAATCTTAGATTAGAGTTTAACTACTTTTAAAATTAACGATGGTGAGACCAAATTGTACACAATTCAAATTTAGATAATGAAAAGTGCAAATGAGACGGAGATTTGAGTTGCTGAAAGATTTTTATGATTTAAATATAATAATTGTTAAAGACGTTGATTTTTAACCTTTAAAAGCGTAATATTTAATTCTCCGAAGTTCTGATGCAGGAATTGCGTTTGTTGTTTAGTGGTTGATCTTTACCAGCTTTGGCAATAGTGTGAGTGATATGTTAAAAGAATAATAGAAATGATTAATATTGAAAAAAATATGAAATGATTAATGATTAGTTAGATAGTTAGGGAGAGAGGGGAAATAAGAGGTGGCAGTTATGGTGGTAAAAAGTGTATAGTTATTGTGAAGTAGTAAATGATGGGTTTAGGTTTGATTTGTTTAATTATTGGTAGTAGATGTAGATGTAGACGGTAATTGGCGTCACTATTCTCCTTCGAAAAGCACCACCATATATAAATATGCAGACGAAGCAGGCCTTCCCTTTTTGTACAAATTACACATATACAGACACACAGAGAGAGAAAGAGGGACAGATCTCTCTCAAGGCGTTTAATTGCAGAGATCTTTTGGGTTTCTCGATATAAGGGAGGGAGAGAGAGAGAAGAGAAGATCGAAAGAGCTATCCCTGCCTCTCTGAATATATCTCCTTTTATCTGAATCCATCCCTTGAGTTTGTCTCTTAGCCTTATTTTCGTTTGATCCCATGCCCCTCCACCAAAATTCGTTTGTCTTCTGTGCCACCTTCAGATTCATCAAAACAAACAAAACTTGTTTTTTCCCTACCTTTCTCTCCCTTTGAGAAAAGCGATAGAAAGGGATCCATTCTCTGTATATTCATATATATTCCTCAGCTGTAGCTCTCACTCTGTAAAGATGGGTACTGGCTGGAGGAGAGCCTTCTGCACCCGCGACCCAGCTTCTACCATATCGGATAAACAGCCCGGAAGCCCAAGCCCAGGCCCCAGCCCGAGAAGCTGTGCCCGCTTGGGTTTTCTCTCCGGAGGAAGCAACCCTTCCACCCCACGCTTGCGCTGCACTACAATACAAGAATCCGCTTCTCAAACAGTTACTGTAAACGAGAGCCCCAGAGTTGAAAGCAAGAACAACATCTCAAGAGCAACCAAGTCTCCGAAAACGGTTTCACTCTCAAATCCATCTTCACCGCGTTCTCCTCTGAAGCTCTCCCTCTTCAAGAACAGTTTCAAATTCAGGGTATGTTACGTTGTCTCTGTATGCGGTGATAAATTATAAGAAATTAGTTGTGGTGTGAATGATTGTGATTTCTTGTGGTTGAGCAGAGTAGCTGTGGAATTTGCTTGAACAGCGTGAAGACGGGACAGGGTACGGCTATTTACACTGCGGAATGCGGTCACGCGTTTCATTTCCCGTGTATCGCAGCGCATGTACGCAAACATGGTAGCCTGGTGTGCCCCGTCTGCAACGCCACGTGGAAAGACGTGCCACTACTCGCGGCGCACAAGAACCTCGCTGCACAATCCGCCACGCAAAACGACGTCGCCCAAAGGACCACCCAAAATCCCAATGCTAACGTCAAAAAGCCCACAGAAAACACATCCCCCGTTTTCAAGACCTACACCCACGTGGAGCCCCCACCCAAGCATTCCGATTCGATTCGCTCCTACCACGACGACGAGCCGCTTCTCTCTCCCACCTCAGGCGCAAGGATCATTCCTATTCCAGAAGCCGACGAGAATGCCGAAGAAGACGACGAAGACGAAGACGCCGGCGAGTTCCAGGGCTTTTTCGTCAATACCAAGAATTCCTCCTCCTCAAAATCCTACTCCGATTCGTTCCAAACAACTGAAGGAGATTCCAGAACAGTTCAGGTCAAACTCATGCCGGAGTGCGCCGTTATCTCGGCTACCCGAACGCACGAGACCTACGCTTTGGTCTTGAAAGTGAAGGCTCCACCGCCGCCGCCTCCACCACGGAGCAGCGCGGCGCCATCGCAGCGTGCGCCGATAGATCTCGTCACCGTGCTGGACGTTGGTGGAAGCATGACCGGCGCGAAGCTGCATATGCTAAAGCGCGCGATGCGTTTGGTTATCTCTTCGCTCGGCCCCGCTGACAGGCTCTCGATCGTTGCTTTCTCCGGCACATCGAAACGGCTCTTACCGCTGCGCGTAATGACAGCCCAAGGACAGCGCGTGGCTCGACGCATAGTTGACAGGCTGGTGGCGGGTCAAGGGTCGAGCGTAGGCGACGCGTTGAGGAAAGCGACGAGAGTGTTAGAGGATCGCAGGGAGAGAAACCCGGTGGCGAGCGTGATGCTGTTATCGGACGGTCAAGAAGAGAGGGTTCAGAATCAGAGGGGTAACAGTAGCGGTAGTCAGAGGAAGTCGTCGAGCCACGTGTCGTCGACGCGGTTCGCGCATATCGAGATTCCGGTTCACGCTTTCGGGTTCGGGGCGAAAAGCGGTTACAGCCAGGAACCGGGGGAGGAGGCGTTTGCGAAGTGCGTGGGTGGGCTTCTGAGCGTGGTGGTACAGGACTTGAGGATTCAAGTGGGGTTCGAGTCAGAGGCAGTTGAGATGAGCGCGATTTACTCGTGCAGTGGAAGGCCCAGTCTGCTGAGCTCAGGGGCGGTGCGGTTGGGTGACTTGTACGCGGAGGAAGAGAGGGAGCTGCTGGTGGAATTGAGAGTTCCCGCGTCGTCAGGAGCTGGGACCCACCACGTGATGGCTGTACGGTGCCTCTACAAGGACCCTGCTAGCCAGGAGATCGTATACGGTAGGGAGCAGGGTCTTCTGGTCCCGCCGCCTCAGAGCCTGCGTTGTTCCGGTACTAGGATCCAGAGGCTCAGGAATCTCTTCATAACCACCCGAGCCATTGCAGAGTCCAGAAGGCTTCTTGAGCACAACCCTGACTTCACCAGCGCGCATCATTTGCTTGCCTCCGCGCGTGCACTTCTCATGCACTCCAACGCCGCTTCGGCTGAAGACTACATTCGCGCCGTGGAGGCTGAGCTGGCAGAGCTTCACTGGCGGAGGCAGCACGAGCAGCTTCAGCAGCAGCAAATTGTGCAACAGCGGAGAAGAGGGAATGAGAGAGAGGTGACTTTGGTGGACGAGAATGGCGAGCCGCTTACACCCACGTCGGCTTGGAGAGCCGCCGAGAAGCTGGCTAAGATGGCAATGATGAAGAAGTCTTTGAACAGAGTGAGCGACTTGCACGGCTTCGAAAACGCTAGGTTTTAATTTTCTTTTTTTAAATTATGTTTTCTTTTTATTATTTTAAAATGTAGAGGCATATGCGAGAGAGAGAGAGAGAGAGAGAAGGTAAGAAAAGGGGAATGGAATGGGGACAAGGTGGTAGCAGACGGCGCGGCCCTTTCTGCATTGGAAGATGACCACAGAAGAAAGGGTATGGCCCACCCTTCAAATGGGAGAAATTCATTGGATGCATCCTCCATCATGTCTTTCTGTCTTGTGCCTTTTATATACACTCTTGTTTTCCATTTTAATCATTTGCTTTTCAACCACACCACCCAGAACAAATCTAAACTCCGCTGCTGCCATCTTCAGATTGGTAGTTTATGATATGAAAGGGTAGTAGACAACACTAGAAAGTTGTAAATGCCATTCTAGTACTAATCTATAAAGTCTCTCTCTTTATGCTTGGCTTTTCGGAAGTCGATGATACTGTCATGTTTAAGATTTGTGTTGTCGTTTTAATGTAGTGGGTTTGTGCGGCTAATAATTAAGTAGCGGACTACGAACCACCCTAAAATGATCTTTTGGATGAAAAACATGGCAGAAGACAGAACTTAATGATGAACAAATGATTACGTTCCATGGCAGCATGATGCTTTTTCAGTTTTTTCCATCTTTCATCCAAGTACCCTTACCTTGGCGATTCAGAAATCAAATTTGAAGGGGCCCAAAGTTAAATGCAATCATAAGCGTTACACTGAGGTACGTGACAAAATAAAATAAAGGAAGATAGAAGGTGGTAAAAGAAGGGGGAAAATAAGTAAGTAGTAGTAGTAGGTCCTTATACCTTGGAGATGAGATAAACCTAATCCGCGAGTGACGGAGATTATTATCTGGTGCGCTTATGGGTAGTGAAATTTATACCTGGAAAAAGTAATGGCCGGGGAGTCCAAAAATAAAAATGGTCTGTGTCAGGAAGCTTAGCTTGTTGGGATGGACAACAAATTTCCAGCTACTTGGTGGGGTCGGAAGTAGATATGGAGATTATTAGATAGGTAGGCAAGGGTGAGTGATTCAATGGAGAGATGAGGGGCCATTTTAGTTAGTTAGCATCAAAGGAGGATCTGGAACAGAGATGTCAGATGTGGAGCCCAAATGGGAGTCTCAGTTGTCGAATCCATCACCATCTGGCCGTCTTGTTCTTGGTCCAGTGGTGTTATGGTTTATTCTTGGTAGTGTTACTGGGAGTAGGAGTAGGAGGAGGAGGAGCTGCCACAAACAACAACAATACACAATCCAGGCCTACGCCACCAAGGGGCGTGCTTTTTATGTCAGTTCCTGTTGCGCTATAAATAATCCATGGGCTGCAACACCCTACCTATCAACCCTTCATATCTTATATATCCACTAATCCAATTATAGCACTACTCTTTCTTTGCCCTCTGTTTATAACATGGGGTGTATTAGAGGGACTGAAAAACAAAGAAAACCAAGAAAAAGAGGGTCTGTTTTGATTAAGAAGATTAGGAAGAGGATTTCAGGAGTTGAAAAAAACAAGAAAACGAAGAAAAAGAGGGTGGGTTTAGATTAGGAAGATTAGTGTGTGGATTTGATTAAGTGGAAAATGAAAGAAAATAATTAAAAATGACGAGAAGTGAACCAAAAGTTTATGATTTGATTAATATAATAAATTTTAAAAAATATATATAAAGTGATATATTCAATAGATTGACCAAATTCTCCCTATTGTTATAAATTAATGTTAATTAAATATTAAATTATTTTATAATTTTTAATATTATTATTATTTTAAATATTTTTTAATAATATTATTTTTATTAGCATATTTATTTAATGTATATAATTAACAATATTATTATTTTTAATTATTTTTATTTTATTATTAATACTTTTTAGATACTTTATTAGTATTATTTTAATATTATTATTTTATTATGTTATATAACATAGTAAGAAAGTCCTCTTATTCATTATTATAACACATTTCACATTATAATACCATCATGTACAACATTCCAAATTTTTAAAAATATTATAAAATTACTTAACAGCTATAAATTATTTAATATTATTCAATTTATATCATTTTTTTAGGATTATTAGAAAAAAAAGTTGACACTTAAATCTTCTAAAAAATATTTGAAGATTTGAGAGTCAAAACTTATATTAACAAAATATATATATCATAAAATTAGATTTAAGAATCTAGATATTGGATAAATATATGATTTTCTCTATTTATAGTTTAAGTGGAGGATCAATAATCTTAAATAAATGATACAATACGAGGTAAAACCTTAGATCAAACTAATTAACCCCTACTTATAGATTATTACAAATTCATATGAATAAGTTTTGATTTTTAGGAATGATTATTAGAATTTTATAAGTTTTGATTTTTAGGAAGGATTATTAGAATTTTACTATGATGGAACATATTTAACTATTGAGAAGGAATATCTTTAGAGAATAAAGATATTCTTCTGCATTCAATACCATAAATAAGGTTAAATGTATGAATCCAATTTCTTACTATTCACCATTGACATATCATATCTTATTACTTATCTCTTTCTAACTAAATCAAGTTGAATTACAACGATATAGTTTATATAGTTTACAAATGAGTAATGACCACCCGTGACTTTTATATAATAAGAGTAATTGTGAAGTCGCAAATCACACCAAAATATGAAAAAAGAAAATATGAGAGAAACTTATGAGAAAACATTTATGAGGGAAGCTCTACTCCCAAGGTAGAGGAAAGGAGATGTGCATATGTATTGTAGTCTGTTTGTATTTTTGTGAGGTAACCCTAAATCCTCACAACTAAAAAAGTATTTATCAAAAGTTTATTAAAGACTTGCATCGGGACTTAGGGTTAATTTATGTAAGAGGTCAATAAAAGGGTAGGGACTGATCAATTTAGCTTAGGGAGATACTTTGTCTTGCTTAAATGTAAAATTACGAATTTTCATTTTGTGTACTTAGGAGCACCAATAGGAGATAATCAAAGCAGAGTTATGTTCTGGAAAGAGTTGATTGAGAAAATGAGAAATAAGCTTTCTAGGTGGAAGGGCAGACACATTTTTATGGCAGAAAGGGTTATGCTAATACAATTTGTTCTATCCTAATATATTATTTACTATATATTTGTGTTTAAGATTCCTAAATTTGTATATAAAGAAATGATAAAGATACCACGTGACTTCTTGTGGGGATGAGGTATGGCAGGAAGAAGATAACCTGGGTTAAATGGGATTCTTTGTGTAAGAGTAAATTTAGTGGTGGACTAGGCACTAAAGATATTATGAGCTTTAATAAGGCCATCCTAACTAAGTGGAAATGGAGGTTATGAACCGATAAAAAAGGGTTGTAGAAAGAGATTTTTGTATCAAAGTATGGGTCTTGGAGAAGTATAGTTCAAGATAAAAATAGTAGGAATGAATCTGGATGGTGGAGGGACCTAAGAAGCATTTGTGAAAATACCGAGGAAGGTATATGGTTTAATGAGAATATTGCCTGGAGGATTGGTAGAGGAAACAAGGTTGTTTTTTGGGATGATTGCTGAGCAAGGGATTTTATTTTGAAGGAGAAGTTTATAAGAATTTATGCAAATTCGACCCAAAACAATCTCAAAATAGAAGAGTTATGGGTTTGGCATGAGCAAGTTTGAAATGGAATCTGAATTGGAAGGGGACTTGGTTTGAATGGGAAGAACAAGTGTTTTGGAATTTTTTTCTTTGTATTCAGCGATGCAAGTTTTTTCCTAATGAAGAAGACTATGGATATGGAGAGGGACTAAAGAAGTAGTATATACAGTAAAAGATGCATATTGCAAAGTTATAGGGATTGGACTAGGTTAGAAAGAGGAAATGTTCCATAGATTATGGAAGATTAGAGCCTTACCCTCTTCCTAGATTTGTGCTTAGAGGGTAATGCTTAATAGGCTTCCCATTAGAGATAATTTGGCAAGGATTGGCATCCCAGATAAGAGTAAAATGTGTATTTTATGTAATCATTGTGAGAAAAGTGTGGGCCATCTAATGTTTACCTGCAAAGTCTCGAGCTCTATTCGAAAGCTTTGTGAAAATTGTCTAAGTGTGCAACTAGTACACCATAACTCAGCCAAAATTCATTTTATGTGGTTTGGGCAAATTGTGGATAGACGAAAAGGGGAAAATGTGTAGAGTATGTTATGTTGTACTAGTAGTTTGGCACATAAGGAAACATAGTAAAAATAGTATCTTCAATAACAATAGATACTGGATGAGATTCAACCTAAATCTTGGGTTGGGGTTAGAGAAAAATACAAAAATATATTTTTCTCCATTTTGTGATTGATGCCTACAACCATGTCTAAGTTTGAATATGATTAAGTAACATGAGTAGCCAAAGGTGGTAGAGGAGGTTTTTATTCTTGAATTAGACCCTCAGTTTTTTGGTCTGAAACAAAACCAAGGCCTGAGGGTATATACTGTCTGGACATTGGTTATTATTGTTTTTGTTAGTAGGTATGGTTGATGTTGGTTAAGCAGGGTATAAAAGTGATGTGTAGTTACAACGGAGAAATTTTTCCTCTAACAATATGATAGACAAAATTTTTAGCTAATAGAACGAAGTTTTGACCAAGCCATGTGATCAGTAGGATGTTATATATTTAGAATGTTGTTTTTTTAGATTATATCAATACAAATCTTTCTAGGCATGATATTTTTTGTAGAGGGGTTGTATTCGTGAGTTCCGTCGATGGGTTAGCTTTTGATAGCATTGGCTTGGTTTGTACAACTATGAACTTTTCAGTTATGTGTGTTGTATTCAGGTTGGGTAACCTTTTTTACCCCTTTTTTTAATTCTTTATTGCCTAAAAAAATAACTTTTCTCAAATTTTACTCGGGTCCTTTATAAAATATTTCATTATCTGAGATAAACTGGTTTTATAATTCATATTTTTAACTTTCAGTTTATATGAGATATATTTTGAAATATTGGTCATTTTACATAATTTTACTGTATAATTTCTTTGATAATATTCTTGATATCTATTGTGATTTTCCTTATTGGAGTAAAGGTCTCATGATCATGATGTACCAGTTTGGCATGCTTGTTTCCTTGGAGATTGAGATGAGTTAAATTGAAGTGTTGATAGTGGAGTTTAATATATGCACATCCTCATCTATCCTTACTAGTTATTGCAAATGTCACTTTTATTATTATTGGTACATTCTCAATGTTGACCTGTAGTATGTGTGAAAATAATATAACTGAATATAATAAGAGTGATAGTAATAATGACTAGGGACTTTCATCCAAATGTTTGACGAATATCATATTCCAAGTATTTTACTGAAGTTATTCAGATAATGCAAGGAATGGATATTACAAATGATTTGGAATGATTGTATTATGCTTTCAAAAGCTAAGGAAGATGTATTCTTGAAAATATATTATTTTTTTCTTAAAAAAAATTGACGCAATACTATTTTCATATGTATATATATCTCACTTTCATGTGTTTTTCTGGATCCATAGACTACATCTATATAATCAAAAGGAGTCTTTATGATCTTTTAATGGACGATGACTCAACCTGATCTTCTAGAAACTCTAGTAGGACACAGATGAATGGATGGTGTCCTAATCTAGACTCCAGAAAGATCTAGTAAACTAGAGGGGATCGGAGAACTCTAGAAAACAGCTGAACTCCACCAACTTAAAGTAAAAGGAGTTGTAGTTCAAAGTCGTAGGAGAAAAGGTACAAACGTTGTATAGGACTCCAACCTTTATCTTATTGTAACAAACAAAAATATCATGTAAATTTTCGTATCACTTGTACCTAGTAGAACCATTGATTCAACTCAATAAAATCTATTTAATTATGTCAAAGCATTTCTCATCTATTTTTTCTCTATTAGATGAAACAAAATCATTATACGATTAGTTAAATATAATAGACGTACAAAAATATACAGTAAATGCAAATAGATGCGTAACAAGTTCTTTTAAACTAAAGTAACGTAAAACCATGATTATAACTTAGACAAATTTTGCTACCTAGCAAATGTACGATATTTCGTCTATCCCATATCAATTTCTTAAGTTATACTACAAACTTCTCTTAATTAGATTATTCAATATTCTAGTCTATCAACATTGTTTGATAGATTTCGTCAACAATGTTTGATAAATTTTATTTCAGTATAATGGACCTACACTTCTCATACCTTAGTACTACATAGTTATATTCTTATGCTACATAAGACTCACATTGGTAAGATGAGTCGAAGTTTTTTCAAAGCTTTATGATCTAGTAGATGAAGCTATGTAAATTTCTTTCTAATTCTTTCTACTATAATATACTTCATCTTTTCTAATATATCTTGTTAATAATTTTGAAAATTTATTACATTGAAAAAGAGACTTATTAGTACTCACTATTATACTATCAAAACATATGTGTTATAAACAACGAAACACAACAAACAACATAATCTATTACTCTTACACCTGTAATTTATGGTGAAAAAAGGTACACTTATTGTAATAATGGTCAGAATGCTCACATACAAAGAATATTATCATATGTTTTTCTTGTGCAGAAAAGATAGAAACAAAAATATTAATTATTAACCTTCCATGTTTCTTTCTTTCTCCACTAACCTTCCATGTTTCTTTCTTTCTCCACTCGCATTTCTCTTCACATCACTAAAAACAAATATGCAATATTGTCATATTTTTTATCCATATAAATAGACCATTAACATAAACAAATATTTCCTAATAAATGTTGTCCTCTCTCTCTCAAATGATCCCTAAAATAAAATAATTATATCAATATTTCCTAAAATTTTGATATTTATTTGGATGTTAAATATTAATAGAATATATTAACTTAAGGATTAAATCGTTAAATATTCAATATATGAAGGCTACATTAAGTAGTTTCATTATAGAAACTACTCGAAATATATTGATGGTTTATTCAATAATTCTATTTATTTTTACAACAATTTATTAATTTTCTTGTTTAATTACTAAGAAAAATATTACATATTCTTCATGATTTTATTATGTAATGTATTTACCTTTTTGCTCACTACGTATTTGTGAGAAAAATTCAAGGGTATAAGTTTATTATATTTTATGCTTAATTAGTGACAATCTAATGAAAATAATAATAAATTTGTGTAATATAAAAAAAATGGTGAAATGCAGCCATAGAAACCCTAAACAAGTGAGTGTTTTGTAGGCTCAATTTCACGTGGCATTGTAGGAGAGAGACCACCTTTGTATTCGTACAGGACTGGATGGAGATTTTATTTGCATGGCAATATGATGGCATTGCTTTTCAGTTATTCTTGTGGGGATTTTAAGCCCACGTTTAACAATTCCAACGATTGATTTTTTTCAGATATGGACCCAAAATCAACACAAGAGGACAGGGGAATACCAGTTACATTTCACAATCCTGCTGTGATGTCCGTGACCACCTGCCCAATATTTAATGATTTCATTTCAAAAATCACAAAACATAAATTGGATAAAATTTTACATCGTAAGTCATAATCTTGTAGCAATATGAAATATGTATATAAAATCATAAGATTGCCATAAAACAATACATTAAGTCTAATCATGTTTTATAATAATCAAGTCACCATTTAGTAATTTTGTTGCATTTCTTGCATCTTAATGATCATTACAAATGTTGAGTACTACTATTCACTTTCCATTTAGTTAGTATACAATAGTTTCAATTTTCCTCTACCTCAAAATCGGCATGAAAAATGTTACTTGATTATTCGGCCACAAGAATACAAACTAAACATGTTGACAATCAAGTTCATTTAATAGACCTTTTACTTGTCCCTATTGTTCTGTCACGCAACGTTCCTTTCTCTCACACTTGCATGTGGTGATATAATAGTTAAGTCACGAGAATTTAAGATGATTGGGTCTGAAATGGTGTGGGATGTTAGGGTGTACAATGGTGGTAGTGACGCGTCAAGGTTTCTGTTCAAAGCATTGTAACCCTGCAATTTTGTAGTTTTGAGCAAGTCTGCCTTACATAAGTTGTAATCTTATGTTCTGAACTGTAGCTGTATTGTGTTGTTCTGTTTGGAGTAAAAGATCTTCTTTCAATGTAGTGTGTTGGGCCACCCTTGTGGACTCATCAAGCCCCTTCTACCCAAAACACAAGGGGTGGGGTTAGGGAGATTTTGCTGTCTGTTTTTAGATATTTCTTTCATTTTTTAAAATATTTTTTTGCCTTATGTTATCTACTGTTTCAGAGGTAATTATTACGAGTTGTTATATTTTAAATTTATAAGTTACATTGTCTCTTTCACTCAATAAAATAAAAGCTTTAACAAACCAACAATACTTTAAATATTCAATAGGTAATTTAGTAAAACACAATTATATTTTAGTGTAATTGAAGTTATATAATAAATTTATCAATTCTTAGAAATTATTTCGGACAATACACATTCTTCATGAGAGCACGCTATCATTCTTTTTCTACCGATTTCTAGGGAAATAACGCAAAACTAAAAAGTAATCTTTTATTAACTTCTCTCTAATTTATTATAGCATTTTCTCTTTAACTTTTTTCACTCTCTCATGCATATAAAGGCAAAGGAGGTAACAACACTCTTTGTGCAAGAAATAATTAAATTACATGGGTTTCCAACCTCAATCATTTCAGACATGGATAAATTGTTTATAAATATTTTTTGGACCGAACTCTTCAAGGAAGCTGACACTAAACTCAAGATGAGTTCAACATACAATATTCAAACTGACGGGCAAAGTGAAGCAGTCAATAAATGTGTTGAAACTTATCTTAGTTATTTCTCAGGTTATAAACCAAGACAGTGGCCAAAATGGTTACCATGGGCAGCGTATTGGTATAATACCAATTACCATGGTTCTATAAAAAAATGTCACCATTCAAAGCTCTATATGGAAGGAATCCTCCTCCACTATTGAGAGGAGAAGGATATGCAACTATAGAAGAAATTCAGTGCCTGATACAGGAAAGAAATTCAATGTTGGATGAACTAAAGATGCATTTGGACCAAGCACAACAAAGGATGAAGATGTATGCTGACAAAAAAAGACGTGAAGTTGAATTTCAACGGGGAGACAGGGTTTTTCTTAAAATTCAACCATATCGCATGAAGATTTTGGCGAGGAAATTAAATAAAAAACTAAGTGCTCGATTTTATGGACCCTGTGAAATTTTAGAAAGAATTAGAAAGGTAACCTACAAGCTCAAACTCACAAACTCCACTTGTGTACACCCAGTTTTTCATGTCTCTCTCCTTAAGAAATGTATAAAACCAGATACTCCAACACAGCCCCTACCATCTGTACGTACAGGTTGGGAATTATTGGTCGAACTAGCACAAGTTCTAGCAAAGTAACAAAACAGCAGGACAATATGAAGTTTTGATTCAATGGAAGGATCCCCCAAGTTCGAAAATTCTTGAGAATTGGCCTCCGATATTCAACATAATTTTACTTCTTTCCACCTTGAGGATAAGGTGAATCTTGAAGGGGCGAGGATTGTTATGTCGAGAATGTAGAAAAAAAAATTAATTAAGATTTAGTGATTAAGATAAGATTTGATTGTTAGTTATTATTTATTAATTAAGATAAGATTTAAATGGTTAGTTATTATTTAATAATTAAGATAGGATTTTATTACTAGTTATTTTGATATTAGGATTCAGTTAAAAGATTTAAAATTATATCATATATGTTAATTTATCTTTATCATTCTTAGATAAAAAAAAATGCTTATAAATAGAGAAATCCAAAAGGAGTAGGAAGATATCAACGAAATTCATAACTAGGCTAGGCAAACACCAATACTCATCTATTCTTTTACTTAATTTTTTATTTTTTTAAAGTGTGATTGGTGCTATTACTCACATATTTTATAATATAGCTTTGCCATTCATCACAATTGGAGTTCTGCAGTGAGCTACCTGATATGCTGAATTGCTGGACAGTTCGAGTAATTTGTTTTCCTAGCTTTTTTAGTTGTTTCTGTTTTAAACAGATCTCCTCTCCCTTTAATAATCAACTTTCCTAATTCATTGCTTTAACTGGCCAATGCTAGCACGGGCAGCCTTCAATGTAGATAAACTAGTGACTGGTCCCGAATATATGGTTTACAAAATCTAAAAACTAAAAGAAGTGTGAATAAACCTGGACCAAGAAAGACGTGGGTAGTGCAAAACCAATCTTCTGTCTAGTATACAAGCTCGGCAGTTACAATTAACATTCCGATACAGGGACACATTTTAGAAAAATATTATTCGAGGTAAATACAAAGCTCAACAAAACACTTCATTTTGTATAATACAAAGCCAAGTGGCTGCGGAAGAACAGGGTGAAAACACATGACCAAGAAACACAAACGCTTTGATGTTAGGCCAAGCAAACGAAAGGATCCCATGGACACTTTAGGTGTTTCAGCTATGCAACTAATGTCCTAACAGATGAGGATGTTTCCTCTTATTCTAATGGAGAGAATAAATCATTATGATCAATGAAATTGGTGTTGGTTTCATTTCTGGTTTTGTTCTACCTTGGCTCGAATCTTCTGCTCCAAAACAGATATCTCAGTTTCAAGGTTGAACATCCTATTCAAAGCATGCATGTTCTCCAGTGTCTCACTAAGAGTCCGACTGTCATTCCCATCGCACCTTAAATGTTGCATTGGACCATGAAGCAACTTATTCACTATACCCCGACTAAGATCATCCACAGCCCTCCGTGTTTTTTTAGGTATATCATCACCCATCTTACCTAAGCATCTCTCAAGCTCGGCGAGCCTGATTCTTTCCGCATAAGCCCTCAATTTTTTGATAGTAGGGACAGTCTCCAGCGAGTCCCTCCAAGCTTCGAATTGCTTAGATTCTTCAGCAATGATTGCCTGTGCTTCCATTGCTTTTCTTAGGCGATCCTCTTTATTGGCAGCCACAACCTCTTTAAGGTCATCAACATTGTAAACTCGCACATGCTCAAGGTCTGAGACACATGAACCCACATTTCGGGGAACAGAGATATCAATGAAAAAGCGACGGCCTCCAACATCTTGACTAGCAGGAGGAAGATCTTTGACATGAGCTTTCAAGAATAATGGGGTTTCTGATGCAGTACTGGTGAACACTACGTCAGCTTCACCGGCACAGGTGAGCATTTCTGAAAGGGGTTTGTAGATGATTTCAATATCCTTCAGTTCTTCACGAATTGCAGCAACCCTCTCCTCAGTTCTGTTGACAACAACCATCTTTTTGCAACCTTTTGCCACCAAATGTTTGATCACAAGCTTTCCCATCTTGCCAGCCCCAATAACCAACATCCTGGCTTTGTCAAGTGAGGCTTCAGGTAGCTTCATAAAGGCCAACTCAACAGCAGCTGAGCTCACAGAAACTGCCCCGGAAGCAATGTTAGTCTCAGTTCTAACCCTTTTACCAACAGTAATTGCATGCTTGAATAGCCCACTGATGTTTCTCCCAAAGCCGTTAACTCCTTGTCCAACTTTAACAACTTGCTTAACCTGAGCAAGGATTTGACCTTCTCCCAAAACAAGAGAATCAAGACCTGCTGATACTTCAAAAAGATGCTGTGTGGCATCATTGTTGTAAAGTAAAAACCGGTGCTGGCTTAGCTCTGAAACAGGGACAGAACTTGTCTGCAGAAAAGAACACGCATGTAAATATTTAATAATGCACTACAGATACCATCTGGGTAATAAACTTGACACTTACTTTTGACATCCATTCCATGACTTCTTTGACACCACGATGTTGGGACAGTGCAAGAACATATATCTCCATTCGGTTGCAGGTGCTCAGAACAGCTGCTTCTTCAATATGATTAAGACTACACAGCTCTGCAATAGCTCTAGGCCATTCTGCTTCTGGAATGGCTAGTTTTTCACGCATTTCCACAGGTGCTGTGTGCACACTGAGCCCAATGACAACAATGCTGCTCCTTTCCTTTGTATACCCTGTTAAAGTAAATTACAAATCATTTAGAAGCTGCAACTGGAAAACTTCTGATAATTAACCCGTACAAATCAACCAATGAAAGCCTCTGCTGTAAACATCCTTCTGGACCTTTACTTCAAGTCCCAATTTCGGAAAGCTACAAGTCTACATAAAACATAGTCATGAAGCACAAAAGCCCAATCACTTGGAACATCCCAATTTCATTCCCTTTCTTCCCTTTTTAACATCAACCGAAAGAACCAGTAATCAAATTACATACACCAATGACAAAATAATCATTGACAAAACAATCAAAGAGGGAAAATGCCAAGGTGCAAAGCTCAATCCTTGAATACAAATCGAATAGTGAGGATATGAATCCAGGTAAAGCTGCAATTTTTTTAATATTTCAAGCACCCACTACACTGTTCCACATTCAGGTCAAACAGTACAATCGCCCAGCAAAATTGCAGAGAAGAGTATGTGAAGAAATTTTCTGCAGTTCTACAACTAATGTCTGGGCTTGACATACAAGACCAAGTTTAAATAACACTGAGAGTGTTTTCACCAAACAAAGAAAAAAATACAAAACGACAAACTTGAGCGGAATTACGGGGAAAAAGATCGAAATGATGGGAGAAACGGGGATGCCGAATTAAAGAGATTAGGAAGGCAATAAAACAAAATGTAAGATAATCTGGACTTACTATCAGCAGCAGAAGTCTTGAGCTGCTCAAGAGGGGAGAGAGAGGTAGCATTATTGGGACCAACCGATGCATCAGAGGGCTGAGCGTCGCAACGGACAATCCCTCTCCGAACGAAGGTTCTTCTGTTACGGCCGGGAAAAGCCGTGGGTGACGTCCTTGAAGGAAATTGTGAGGAAGAGGAAGACGAGGATTTGAGGAACAGGGCCTCAAATTTTGCAGCGGAGAATGTGGATGGAAGTGCCATTGGGGCGTGAGAACCCTAACCCTAAAAAAGAAGGAAAGGGGAATTGAGGCGGAAGATGACGAAGGGGTAAATGTGAGAGAGGAGGGACACTGGTAGACGACGGAAAAGGGGAATCGGAAGAGTGTTGCAATGTTAATGTTGACCCTCCTCTCTCTCTCTGTCTCTGTCTCTGATTTGGTCTCGGGCGTGTGGCTTTGATACGAAAAGGGAGTGCCTTATGGGTTTGATTGATATAAGAGATTTCTCTGACTTCTAATTGGCGGGCGCTGCATGCTTTATCCACACTCCTTTTCCACCAATCAAATCAAAACAGTCTTCTCTGTAATTACTGTAACACTTCCATTTATCAAACTCCTTTCTGTAATTCATTAGCTGATTCAGATTCAAAAACTTAATTTGTTTTTTTTTTTTTTTTTTTTTTTT